>Ga0187892_10001284_pt1 | contig 58333 bp, 53 predicted proteins | sample MA1701073metaG_FD_139345 | JGI IMG/M metagenome (GOLD analysis project Ga0187892, IMG submission 139345) | Bio-ooze microbial communities from a basaltic lava cave in the Kipuka Kanohina Cave System on the Island of Hawaii, USA - MA170107-3 metaG ...
CCGCACCGGCCTGTTGGCCGGTGTGGTGTGACGGCGGGATTAGGAACAAGAAGCGCGTCGCGACGGGGTAATGGACTGACAGCGTGAGAGTTCCGGCGCAATGTCATTTGCGGCACAGCCCTGCCGCAGAATGACATGCGGGACCTCAGTCCGGCCTACAAATTCGTCCATGTGGAACCGCAGTTCCTTCTTTGTCCTGCCAGCGAAATCGCTCTACGGCCGGACAGAGGCCTGCACACACGCTGTCAGTCCATCACCCCGCCACGCCCCGCTCAAGACACAAGAACCGCCGTCACCCTCTCCGGCGCACGCACACGGTGGCAGCTCGCAAGGGGGGACGATGGGGAAGAGCGATGTCTTTGAACATCGCGCCCCCTTGCGAGCGGCAGCGGGTGAGGTGACCGGGAAGGTGTGAAGGCGGCTCTTTCTCTTGAGCGTCTCACGACGAGGGAGGTCCTTCTCCGGCGTGCTTCTCAGGTGGGACGCGACGGGAGTGGACCGACAGCGTGTGTGCAGGCCTCTGCCCGGGCGTGAAGCAAATTCGCTGGCATGAGGCCAAAGGCACCGGGGTTCCACATGGACGAATTTGTAGCCCGGGCTGAGGTTTCGCGTGTGATTTCGCGGCAGGGCTGTGCCGCGAATCACGCGGCGCCGGAACTCTCACGCCGTCGGTCCACTCCCGTCGTGGCACACCTCTTCGGCACGCCGGAAAGGACCTGCCTCGTCGGGCGCTTTTTATTCTTATCCCGCCGGCACACCACACCGTCCGACAGGCCGGTGTGGCGCGCTATCTCCTGTTCGAGATTCGCTTGATCTGCGCCCCAAGCTGCTGCAGCTTTTCCTCGATGCACTCGTAGCCGCGATCGATGTGGTAGATGCGCTCGATGCTGGTCGTGCCATCCGCGACCAGCCCGGCGATCACCAGGCTCGCCGAGGCCCGGAGGTCCGTCGCCATCACGGGCGCGGCCGTCAGTTTCTCCACACCTCGCACGATCGCCGTGTTGCCCTCGATGTGAATGTCCGCCCCCATGCGGCGCATCTCGAGCATGTGCATGAAGCGATTCTCGAAAATCGTCTCGGTAATCGTGCCGACACCCTGCGCCACCGTGTTCAGCGCCGCGAATTGCGCCTGCATGTCCGTCGGGAACGCGGGATAGGGCGCGGTCCGGATGTCCACCGCCTTCGGCCGGCGTCCTTTCATGTCGAGCTCGATCCACGTGTCGCCGATGTCGACGCGGGCCCCGGCCGCGCTGAGTTTCAGCAGCACGGACTCGAGGTGCTCGGGTCGCGTGTTCTTCACGCGGATGTGACCGCCCGTGATCGCGCCGGCGACCAGGTAAGTCCCGGTCTCGATACGGTCGGGGAGGACCTCGTACGACGTTCCTCCGAGCCGTTCCACGCCGTCGATCACGATCGTGTCGGTACCGGCGCCCGCGATTTTCGCGCCCATCGAGAGGAGGAAATTCGCCAGGTCCACGACTTCCGGCTCGCGTGCGGCGTTCTCCAGGATCGTGCGGCCTTCCGCCAGCGTCCCGGCCATCATCAGGTTCTCTGTGCCAGTGACGGTGACGGTGTCCAGCACGAGACGCGCACCCTTCAACCTCGAAGCGCGCGCACGGATGTAACCGTTCTCGATGTGGATGTCCGCGCCCATGGCCTGCAGGCCGGCGACGTGGATATTGACGGGGCGCGCGCCGATGGCGCAGCCGCCGGGCAGAGACACGTCGGCGCGACCGTGGCGCGCGACCAGCGGACCCAGCACGAGGATGGACGCGCGCATCGTCTTCACGAGTTCGTAGGGCGCGAAGTACTCGCGGATGGTGGTCGCATCCACCTCGACCCGCATGCGCTCGTCGATCGTGACGCTGACTCCCATCCGGCCGAGCAATTCGACCGTCGTGGTGACGTCTTTCAGGTGTGGAACGTTGCCGACGGTGACCGGTCCGTCCGCCAGCAGTGCGCCGCAGAGGATGGGCAACGTCGCGTTCTTGGCTCCCGAGATGCGAACTTCGCCCTCGAGAGGAATTCCACCGGTGATCTGCAACTGATCCATTGCCTGGGTCCGTCAGTTGCGCGCCGATCCGGATTCGCGCGCCCACTCGTCAGGTGTGAACGCCTTAAGAGAGAGAGCATGGATCTCGCGCCCCATGCGAGAACCGAGGGTCGAATACACGAGCTGGTGCCGGGCAAGGCTGCGCTTTCCTGCAAACTCGCTGGCTACGACAACAGCTTCGAAATGCACGTCGTCGTCGCTGAGGACGCGCACCTGGGCACCGGGAAGACCGGCAGTAATAAGAGCAGCAACTTCTGATGGGGTCATCGTTCGCCGGCGAGGAGTGAGAGGCCCGGAAAGCCCAAGGAAAGAGGAATATTAACAGTACGGCTGCATTCGAGCCGCGCCCCGCTCCCACGGCGCGGCCAAACCATCGCGGCTGGCATATCATGAGCCATGGCCACCCATGCTCCCCATCCGATCGCCAAGCCGGTGCCCCTCTCGGACGACAAGCTCCTCGAGCTTGGCCGCCAGGCCTTGCAGACCGAGGCGGAAGCCCTGGCATCGCTGATTCCGCGACTGGATGGCTCGTTTGTGCGGGCATGCCATGTGTGCCTGGCTTGCCAGGGCCGCATCGTGGTCACCGGCATGGGCAAGTCCGGCCACATCGGCAGCAAGATCGCTGCGACCCTCGCGAGCACTGGCACGCCGGCCTTCTTCCTCCATCCGGCCGAAGCGAGCCATGGCGACATCGGCACGATCATGCGTGGCGACGTGCTGCTTGCGATTTCCAACTCCGGGGAGACGGCCGAGATCGCTCCCCTGGTCGCGCACGTGAGCCGGCTGGGCCTGCCGTTGATCACTTTCACCGGCAGTCCGAACTCGACGCTCGCGCGCGCTGCGACAGTCAACGTCGACGTGAGCGTGCCTGCGGAGGCGTGCCCGCTCAATCTCGCGCCGACGGCCAGCACGACCGCGACGCTGGCGATGGGCGACGCACTTGCCGTCGCGTTGCTCAAGTCGCGAGGCTTCACTGAAGAAGATTTCGCGCGCTCGCATCCGGGCGGTTCCCTTGGCAGGCGCCTGCTGTTGCACGTCGCCGACGTAATGCGCACCGGAGACGAAGTGCCCATGGTGAAGAAGGAGACGCTGCTCTCCGCGGGCCTCGTGGAGATGACCCGCAAGGGACTGGGCATGACCGCAATCGTGGACGATCAGCGGCACATCCTCGGGATCTTCACCGACGGCGACCTGCGCCGGGCGCTCGATCGCCAGGTGGACGTGCACCGCACGGCCATGTCACAGGTGATGAACGCGCACGTAAAGACGATCCAGCCGCGTGAGCTCGCCGCCGAGGCCGTGCACCTGATGGAACTCCATCGCATCACCGCACTGCTGGTCGCAGACGAGACCGGCACGCTGGTCGGCGCGCTGAACGTTCACGACCTGCTGCGCGCGGGCGTGGTCTGAGCGGGCGTGCCGATGGCCGGTGAACCTGTCGCGCTCGAATCGATCCGTCTCGTGGTACTCGACGTCGACGGTGTCCTGACCGATGGCCGTCTCTACTTCGGCGAAAGCGGTGAAGCGCTCAAGGCCTTCCACGTACGCGACGGTCACGGCATCAGGCAGATCATGGCGCACGGACTGCGGGTCGCGGTAATTTCGGGCCGCCGGTCGGCAGCAGTCGCCACCCGTTGCCGCGAGCTCGGCATCCACTACCTGAAACAGGGCATTGACGACAAGCGGCAAGCGTTCGAAGAGTGCTGCGCGCACTTCGAAACAGATGCGCGCCACACGCTCTGCGTCGTCGACGACACGACGGACCTGGACCTGATGAAAGCCTCCGCCATCGCCGTGGCAGTCGCGGATGCCCATCCGGAAGTGCTGCGTTCCGCGCATCGCGTCACGCAATTCAAGGGCGGGCGAGGCGCCGTCCGTGAAGTCTGCGACTGGCTGCTCGAAGCTCGAGGAGCCAGGCGATGATCTGGCGCGGGTTCGTGGTCCTCGCCATCCTGCTGGTCGGGATTCTCAGCGTCATGCTGGGCCGGCGCGGCACCGAACCTGAACCGACCGCCCCTGCCCGCGAGCCGCTGCAACCCGGCTACTACATGGTCGACGCCCGCATCACCGATATCGGCGCCGACGGCAAGCCCGTCGTGCGCATGGAATCGAAGCGCATCGTTCAGAAACCCACCGATTCCAGCATCGTCCTCGGAGGGGTCAAAGTCGTTTACAACGCCGACGAAGACGTGCAGTGGACCCTCACCGCCGCCCAGGGCGTGGTGCCGCCGAATTCCAGGCAGATCCAGCTGGCGGGCGACGTAAGGATCATGGGGCGGCCACGGCCTGACGCCGTGCCGGGTGTAATTCGCACCGAGAGCCTGTTACTGGATACCGAGAAGAGCGTGGCCAGCACGCATTCGCGCGTGGATATCGAGTGGGGAAACCGCCGCCTCAGCGCCATGGGGCTGCACGCGGATTTGAAGACCGAGCGCCTGCGGCTAGAATCCTCGGTCCATGGCCGTTTCGTGCGTTGATCCCTCGCGCCGCCGCCCGTTGCGGCCGGCGTTCGCCCTGCTCGCTCTGCTCGCGGCCGTCAGCTCCTTTGCGTTCGCAGACGCCACTCCGCGCCGCGACGACCTGCGCATCGAGGTGGACGCCAGGTCCACCGAGATCGACTTTCGCAACAACACCGCCGTCCTGCGCACCGTCATCATCCGCGAAGGCGACGTCCGGGTCGAAGCGGATGAGGCCACCGCGCGCGGTGGCGTCGACAATTTCGAGAACAACCAGTGGGTGCTCACCGGCAACGTGCGCATCATCATGCCGGACGGTTCGTTGCAGGCCGACCGCGCGGTGGTGAGCTTCGTCGACAACCGCATCGTGCGCGCTGTCATCACGGGCTCGCCTGCGTCGTTCGAACAGACGATCGAGGAGACCTGCGATCTCGCGCGCGGTCGCGCGCAGACCATCGAGTACGACGTGGTCGGCGGTACCGTGCGCCTCGACGGGGATTCGTACCTCACGGATGGCCGAAACGACATCAAGGGCACGACCCTGGTCTACAACATCACTGAACAGCGCGTCGTGACGCAGGGTGACGGCCGGGTGCACATCACTATCAACCCTGCCTCCGCCGAGGCACAGCGCAATCGGGAAAAGGCACAAGCGAATTGCAAGCCGGCAGAGGAACCGGAGCAGCGCCTGGAGGATGCGGAAAAAACGGAGCCCCAGCCGCCGCCGTCCGCGCCGGAGCCTGCGGGCGCATGAGCATCCTGCGCGTCACCGACCTGGCCAAGAGTTACAAGTCCCGCCAAGTGCTGCGACAGCTGTCGCTCGATGTCTCGAGCGGCGAAGTAATCGGCCTGCTCGGCCCGAACGGGGCCGGCAAGACCACCGCTTTCTACATGATCGTCGGCCTCGTCCTGCCCGAGCGCGGACGCATCTTTCTGGACGACGAGGAGCTGACCTGGCTGCCCATGCATCGGCGCGCGCAGCTCGGGCTGGGCTACCTGCCGCAGGAAGCCTCCGTGTTCCGCAAGCTCACGGTGGCGGACAACATCATGGCGATCCTGGAGACGCGGCCCGGGCTCGAGCCCGAAGGTCGCGAGGAGCGGCTGGAAGCACTGCTCGAAGAGCTGCACATCGGGCACGTGCGGGCAAGCCTCGGGCTGAGCCTCTCCGGCGGTGAGCGGCGGCGTGTCGAAATTGCACGCGCGCTGGCAGCGGAACCTCGCTTCATCCTGCTGGACGAACCCTTTGCGGGCGTCGACCCGCTTTCCGTGATCGATATCCAGCGCATCATCCGGCACCTGAGCGGCCGCGGGATCGGGGTGCTCATCACCGATCACAACGTGCGGGAAACACTCGGAATTTGCGGGCGAGCCTATATTGTTAACCAGGGAACGGTCATTGCGTCAGGTTCCGCGGAACAGATTCTTGCCAACCCGCAGGTCCGTGAGGTGTACTTGGGGCAGGATTTCCGACTCTGATCTTGCATCGCAAGATCGAAAAGGCTCTCAAGCTCCCCGATGTTGAAAGCGACGCTGCAGCTCAGGCTGGGTCAGCAACTGACGATGACCCCGCAGCTCCAGCAGGCGATCCGCCTCCTGCAGTTGCCCGCGCTGGATTTGCAGGCGCACATCCGCGAAGCCCTGGAAAACAACGTCATGCTGGAATCCCTCGAGGATTCCGCCGAGGCACCCGAAGCCACCGGGACGTTCGAGACCCCCCCGCAGGAAGCCCCACCGGCCCCCGCGGAAACCAATACCGAGCCAGCGGCCGAAGTCGAGATCGCCGACGACGCGTGGGCCGAGCAGTCGACCGGCCCGTCCGAGACTGTCTGGAGTGGTGACGGCGACCGCAGCCAGGAATTTTCCGACCAGCGCGGGCAGACGCTGCAGGAGCACCTGCTGTGGCAGTTCGAGCTCGCCCGCCTCGACCCGCGTGATTTCGCGATTGGCCGCGCCATCATCGATGCGTTGAACGACGACGGGTACGTCACCGATCCGCTCGAGGAGATTCAGAAGAGCCTGCTGCCGGAAGTGCCGTGCGAGATCGGCGAGATCGAGCGGGTCCTGACCCAGGTGCAGAGCCTCGACCCGGCAGGCGTCGGTGCACGGTCCATTGGCGAGTGCATCGCCCTTCAGCTCAAGCAACTCGACCCGACGACACCCGGTCTCTCGGTCGCGGTCGCGCTCGCCGAGCGGCACCTCGACGAGGTCGCGCAGCAGCAGTTCACGCTGCTCAAGCGGCAGCTGCGGGTTACGGACGAAGAGCTCGAGCACGCGCTGCTGCTGCTGCGCTCGTGCCATCCTCGCCCGGGCTCGGTCATTCATTCCTCCACGGCGGAATACGTGGTGCCGGACGTGTTCGTGCGGCGGAGCGACTCCGGCTGGACCGTCGAGATCAATCCCGCGACTCTGCCCCGCATCCGCGTCAACCAGAGCTACGCCGGCATGCTGGGCCGCAGTTCCGATCATGCGAACCTGCGCGCGCAGCTGCAGGAAGCACGCTGGCTGCTGCGCAGCCTCGAGATCCGCAACGACACGCTGCTCAAGGTGGCCCGCTGCATCGTGCAGCGCCAGGCGGCGTTCTTCGACCACGGGGACGAGGCCATGCAGCCGATGATCCTGCGCGACGTCGCGGAGGCGGTGCAGATGCACGAATCCACGATCTCGCGCGTCACCACGGCCAAGTACATGCACACCCCGCGGGGCGTATATGAATTCCGGCACTTTTTTTCGAGCCAGGTCGGCGGCGAGGACGGCGCCGGAACCTCGTCCACGGCAATCCGCGCCAAGATCCGCAAGCTCATTGCACAGGAGGACCCGGTCAATCCCTTGAGTGACAGCAAGATCGCCGAAATCCTTTCGCAGGAAGGCATCCCGGTGGCCCGCCGCACCGTTGCGAAGTACCGCGAAGCCATGTCGCTCGCGCCTTCGAACGAGCGCAAGCGCGCGGTCGCCCGGTGAACAGTCCCTGCGCAAGGCTATTGAACGCTTACAAAAGTAAGGAGAGAGCATCATGCAGCTCAGCCTCACCGGTCATCACGTCGAGATCACGCCCGCGCTGCGCGCATACGCCACGAAGAAACTGGAACGCGTCTCGCGCCACTTCGACTCGCTCATCGACGTGCACTGCATCCTGACGGTCGAGAAGCTGCGCCAGAAGGCCGAGGCCACCATCCAGGTGAGCGGCCGCACGATTTACGCCGACGCCGTGGACGAGGACATGTACGCGGCGCTCGATGCACTCGCGGACAAGCTCGACCGCCGCGTGAAGAAGCACAAGGAAAAGATCACCGATCACCATGCCGACGAGGCGCAGAAGAGTCGCGGAATAACGATGTAACCCCCCGGGAAACGTCACCCCGGAAAGTTTGCTCGAAGAGATCACCCCAGAAAGTTCCTCGAAGACTCGGATACTTTCTGGGGACCCCGATCTCGCAATACTTTCCGGGGGCCCGACAAGATAACGAGCAGGAAAAGACCAGAAGCCGCCCACCGGTTTGCCGGTGGGCGGCTTTCTTTTTAGCCTGCTACCCGGCCCTGCTCTATGATTGCGGCCGTGGACAACACTTCCATGCGCCTCATCATCGTCAGCGGGCTGTCCGGCTCGGGCAAGAGCGTCGCGCTGCACATGCTCGAGGACCTCGATTTCTACTGCATCGACAACATCCCCGCGGCGTTACTCAAGCCATTCATTTCGCATACCGTGCGCAGCCCCGAGCCTGCTTACGCACGCAGCGCAGTCGGCCTGGACGCACGCAACCGGCCGGCCGAGATCGCGATCGTCCCAACCCTCGTCGAGGAGCTGCGCAAGAGTGGCATCGCGTGCGAAGTCCTGTTCCTGCACGCCGACGACGACGCTCTCTTGAACCGCTACGGCGAAACGCGCCGCAAGCACCCGCTCTCGCGCGAGGGCATGAGCCTGCGCGAGGCGATCGATGCCGAGCGGCGACTGCTGGAGCCGATCACGGACTCGGCGGACCTGGTGATCGACACTACCCGCATGAGCGTGCACGAGCTGCGCGAGCTGATCCGCAAGCGCGTCGAGCAGCGCCGCGAGGGGCGGCTGTCGATCATGTTCGAGTCCTTCGGCTTCAAGCACGGCATCCCGGGCGATGCCGACTTCGTGTTCGATTCGCGCACCCTGCCCAATCCGTACTGGGAGCCCAGCCTGCGCAAGCTCACGGGCCGCGACCCCGAAGTCATCCGGTTCCTCGAAACCCATTCGGACGTCGGCCGGCTCATCGGGGAAATCGCGGAGTTCCTGGAGGCGCGCATCCCGGACTACCAGCGCAACAACCGCAGCTATCTCACGGTGGCCATCGGCTGCACCGGCGGCCAGCACCGCTCCGTCTACATCGCCGACCGGCTCGCGCAGCATTTCAGCGCGCGCTACCCGCACGTCATCGCCCGCCACAACGCCCTGCCCGAAAGCCTGACGTCCTCGCACCAGTCCGCGACCTCTTAGAGCTGATCGCAGCACAGACCCGGACGCGCACTCTGCGCCTCTTTTTCCTTTTTTCTTCGCCGGGTCCCGGGAAAGTATTGCGAGATCGGGGTCCCCAGAAAGTATCCGAGTCTTCGAGGAACTTTCTGGGGTGATCTCTTCGAGCAAACTTTCTCGGGTGGCTTTATGCTGCGCCCGCCTGAGCGGGAAGCGCCGATGAATCGTGTAGCAAAAACATCCGACGAGAGCCGCACCTCGGCCCTGCGCGCGGCGCTCGAGCACGGCAGCATGCGCAACGCGCACCGCATGGTGAATGCGATGCCGCCCGCCGAAGTGGCTCGACTGCTGGAATCGCTACCGCCGGCCAAGCGGGAAATCGTCTGGGACTTCGTCGATCCCGAGCTCGAGGGCGAAGTGCTCACCGAGCTCAATGAAGAAGTGCGCCAGGGATTGATCAGCGGGATGGACGCCGAGGAGCTCGTCGCCGCGGTCGAGGGCCTGGAGGTCGACGACCTGGCCGACCTCCTCGCCGACCTGCCCGAGACCGTGACCCGGCAGGTGCTGCGCTCGATGGACCAGCAGGACCGCGAGCGCCTGAACATAATCCGCAGCTTTCCTGCGGACAGCGCCGGCGGCCTCATGAACACGGACACGGTCAGCGTGCGCGCCGACGTCCCTCTCGAAGTCGTACTGCGCTACCTGCGCATGCGGGGCGAACTGCCCGAGAAGACCGATCGCCTGTACGTCGTGAACCGCGACGACCGCTACGTGGGCGCCCTGCCCGTCACGCGACTGCTGACCGAGGACCCCGATCGCATCGTCGCCGAAACGCTGGACACGAATGTGGCCAGCATCGACCCGGAAACGCCGGCCAACGAAGTGGCAAACCTGTTCCAGGACCGCGACCTGGTCTCGGCACCGGTGGTCGACAACCAGGGCCGGCTGCTCGGACGCATCACGGTCGACGACGTGGTCGACGTCATCCGCGAAGAAGCCGACCATTCCGTGTTGTCCATGGCCGGCCTCGACGAGGAGGACGACCTGTTCGCCGGCGTGGCACGCAGCGCACGCAACCGCGCGCTCTGGCTCACGATCAACCTCCTGACCGCCATCCTGGCCGCGTGGGTGGTGGGCTTGTTCTCGACCACGATCGAAAAGGTCGTTGCCCTTGCCGCACTGATGCCCATTGTCGCCAGCATGGGCGGTGTTGCGGGGACTCAGACCGTCACATTGATGATTCGCGGCATCGCCCTCGGCCAGATCCAGGAAGCCAGTGCCCGCTGGCTGCTGATGCGAGAGCTCGCGGTGGGCGCGCTGAACGGGTTCGGGCTCGCGGCGATCGTTGCGGTAGGCACCGCGCTGATCTTCGACACCTGGACGGTCGCGGCGATCATCTTCGCCGCCCTGCTGATCAACCTCCTCGCCGCAGCCCTGATCGGGGTGCTCGTGCCCCTGGCCCTGAAACGATTGAAGATCGATCCCGCGCTGGCGGGCGGCGTGGTGCTGACCACGTTTACGGACGTCATCGGCTTCGCGGCGCTACTGGGCCTCGGCAGCCTTTTTCTCGGCTGAGCGCAGCTCAGCCACGACTCGAGGGCTGGCAGGCCCGAGTGTCGAGCTGGGCGCAACGCTTCCCCCGTGCAGGAATTCCAATATCTCATCCCGGCGCGTCATTGCATCCGCATGCCCGAGGGCGATCAGCTCGCGCGTGTAGGGCGATTCGAACATGAGATAGCTCGCGAGCGAGCTCGCCGCAGGCTTCTGTGCTCCCATCGTGCGCAGCAACGCGCGCAGGCCATAGGGAAGATCACGCAGATGGCGCGTGGCGATCTCGCGCAGATCCTCGGCGGGCGCGATCGTGATTGCCCGGATCGTGCGCAGCCCGGTAGCCGCCGCGACCGGCGCGTGCCGCACGATCTCGTTGAGCCGCTGCAGTTGCTCGAGATCGGCGTAGATCTGGTCCATGAACAGCGTGTCGAGCATGTAGCCGAAGATCTGGGCGGCTGTCGGAATCTGCTGACCGCCGACCGTTCCGAACGTGCCTTCGTAGCCTTTCGCACGCACGCCGATGATGAGTAGCCGATCCGCACCAAGGTTGATCGCCGGGCTCAGTGGCGTCGACTGGCGCATGGCGCCGTCGCCCCAGTACTCGCCGTCGATGAGCTGCGCCGGGAACAGAAACGGGATCGACAGGCTCGCCATCAGGTGATCGAAGCTGAGGTTCACGCGCCGGCTGCCACTCACACTGCGAGACCAGGGAACGATGTCCTTGTGACCCTGGAAGAAGGTGATGGGCCGGCCGTTGGTGAAACCCGTCGCGCAGATGCCAAGAGCATGCAGATGCCCCTTCTTGATTCCGCGGCTCACGCCAGCGAACGGAATCGTCTTGGTCAGCAGCTCGCGCAGCGGGGTGTTGTCGAAGAGTGAGCGGGGCGGAGGCAGCAGCAATCCACTCGAAACGAATGCCAGCAACCAGTGCAGCCCCGCGCGGAGCATGCTGGCGCCATCGGCTCGAAACACCTGCGAGACCCGGAAGTTCGCCCAGACATCCTCGAGTCCGCGCACCGCAACCCGGAAGTCGCCCGCGCGACTGGCCAGAACGGTCGCGGAGACGGCGCCCGCCGAGGTTCCCGTGATCACTGGGAACGGCAGGGGGCTTCCCTTCGGCACCATCTCCGAGATGGCCTTGAGGACACCCACCTGGTAGGCCGAGCGTGCTCCGCCGCCTGTGAGGATGAGCCCGAGTCGATCCTTCTTACCGTCCATTTAACCTTATCGCCTCCTGCATCGCGGATTATTGCCGGACCATGAGCCGCGCACTCTGCCGGCGTTCGCTCCCGGCTTGCATAAGATAGCCTGTATCATGGACGACCCCGGAAAGTTTGCTCGAAGACTCGCAATACTTTCCGGGGGCCCCGGAGACGATTGAACCTGCCGCCGCACGTTCCCGGCGAATTTCCTGGAGGTCGCTTTTGCACGCCCGATTTCGCGCATTCCTTGCCGCGTTCCTTGCCGCGTTCGTAGCGTCCTGCCTCTTCGTCGATGCAGCCGTGGCGGTCACGCCTCCCGTGGGTTCACCGGCACCGGATTTCAGGCTCCAGGACCAGGACGGCCGGTGGCACTCCCTCTCTGACTATCGTGGGCGGTGGGTGGTGCTGTATTTCTACCCAAAAGACCAGACGCCGGGCTGCACCACCGAGGCCTGCGAGTTCAGCGAGAACGTTTTTGCATTCCGCGACCTCAACGCAGTCATCCTGGGGGTGAGTGTGCAGGACGTGGCCTCGCACAAGAGCTTCGAGGACTGGCTCAAGCGCGAACGCAAGGAATACGTGAAGGAGAGTGGCCTGCCCTTCCCCCTCCTGGCGGATGACAAGAAGCAGGCGTCGGCAGCGTACGACGTGCTTCGCAGCATCCCACTGCTCGGCCAGCTTGCCAGCCGGCAAACCTTCATCGTCGATCCGCAGGGCCGGGTGGCGAAGCACTATTCCAAAGTAACCGCCGCAGGGCACTCGGAGGCGGTGCTGGCTGATCTGCGGACGCTCTCGAGGGCCAAAGGCTGAAGTCACGGCACCGGCCGATTCCGTTCCAGGTTGCGGTCCGTCACCGAGTGCGTCAGGCCACGGCGCGCATGGCGCGATCCAGGCCTTCGGGCGTCAGCGGGAACATGCGATCCTCGAGGAGTTCGCGGACCAGGCGGATCGAGGGCGTGTAGTCCCAGCGTTGCAACGGCTCGGGATTGAGCCACGCATGACGCGGGTATCGTTCTCGAAGTCGCGACATCCACACGACGCCGGCCTCATCGTTGAAGTGTTCGATGCTGCCGCCCTCCTGCGTGATTTCGTATGGGCTCATGGTGGCATCGCCGACGAACAACAGCTTGTAGTCGGGGCCGTAGGTGCGCAGGACCTCCACGGTCGGCATGTGCTCGTTGAAGCGGCGGCGATTGTCGCGCCACACCGCCTCGTAGACGAAATTGTGAAAATAGAAATGCTCGAGGTGCCGGAACTCGCCGCGCGCCGCACTGAAGAGCTGCTCGCACAATTGCACGTGATCGCTCATCGAGCCGCCGACGTCGAGGAACAACAGCACTTTCACCGCGTTGTGCCGCTCGGGAATCATCTTGAGGTCGAGTACACCCGCGTTGCGCGCGGTAGCGTCGATGGTTGCATCGAGATCGAGCTGCACCGACGCTCCGTCGCGCGCGAAGCGGCGCAGCCTGCGTAACGCCACCTTGATGTTGCGCGTACCGAGCTCCTGCTTGTCGTCCAGGTTCTGGTACTCGCGCCGGTCCCAGACCTTGATGGCACTGCGATTGCGCGAGGCGTCCTGACCCATGCGCACGCCTTCCGGGTTGTACCCGGCGGCGCCGAAGGGCGAAGTCCCGCCGGTGCCGATCCAGCGATTTCCGCCCTGGTGGCGCGACTGCTGCTCCGCCAGCCGTTCCATGAGCGCCTTCATGATCTCGTCCCAGCCGCCGAGCGACTTGATGCGCGCCTTCTCCTCGTCGCTGAGGAGCTTCTGCGTGTAGGCCTCTAGCCACTCACGCGGTACTGCCTGCAGCAGCGCCGCCAGCAGATTCTCCGCGCCGTGCACCTGTGCGGCGAAGACACGATCGAATCGATCGTAGTAGCGCTCGTCCTTGACCAGGCAGGAGCGCGCGAGAAAGTAGAACGACTCGATCTCGGGTGGGATGACCCTGGCCTTGAGTGCACCCAGGAGCGCGAGGTACTCGGTCAGGGATACCGGGACGCCGGCAGCCTTCAGGCTTAGAAAGAGCTGCGCGAGCATTGCAACCGCACGCCTTTGTCAGCGCGCCTCGCGACGAGACAGGAACACCAGCTGCTCCACCAGGTGCACGTCCTGCTCGTTCTTCAGCAGCGCGCCGTAGAGCGGCGGCAGTGCCTTGTGCTTGTCCCGGTCGCGGAGCGTCTCGGCGCCGATGTCTTCGGCGAGCAGCAGCTTGATCCAGTCCAGCAGTTCGGACGTCGATGGACGCTTCTTCAGACCGGGCACGTCGCGCAGGCGGAAGAAACTCTCCAGTGCTTCGCTGAGCAGCTCGCGCTTCAGTCCCGGGTAGTGCACCTCGACAATCCGTGCCATCGTCCCGGCATCCGGAAAACGGATGTAGTGGAAGAAGCAGCGGCGCAGGAACGCATCCGGCAGCTCCTTCTCGTTGTTGCTGGTGATCACGATGATCGGGCGGTGACGCGCAGCGACCGTCTGCCGCGTCTCGTAGACATAGAACTCCATGCGGTCCAGCTCGCGCAGGAGATCGTTCGGAAATTCGATGTCGGCCTTGTCGATCTCGTCGATCAGAAGCACCGGCTGCACTTCGCATTCGAATGCTTCCCAGAGCTTGCCGCGCACGATGTAGTTGCCGATGTCGTGCACGCCCTCGAGGCCCAGCTGCGAATCCCGCAGGCGCGACACGGCGTCGTACTCGTACAGGCCCTGTTGCGCGCGCGTCGTCGACTTGATGTGCCACTCGTAGAGCGGACGGTCGAGCGCCTGCGCGATTTCCGCCGCCAGCTGAGTCTTGCCCGTGCCCGGTTCGCCCTTGATGAGCAACGGTCGGGCGAGTGTGATCGCCGCGTTGACCGCGATCATCAGGTCGTTCGTGGCGACGTAACGCTCGGTGCTCGAGAACTTTCGGGTCATGCGGGTGACTTCGTTCGTGTGCTCGCCGGTGGGCGGGCGCCACCGTTCAATTCGCAGGAAGGAGCGTCAGCGTGTGTTCCGCGGCGCCGGGCAGGAATGGCAGCGGCTCACCTTTCACCCACGCATTGAATCCCGCGCGATAGTAGGGAGACAGCGGATGACCACTCTGTCCTCCGGGCATGTGCAGATACGCGTCCTTCTCCCGACCCGGCGAAACGGCAAATCGTTCCGAGGCCCCGAAGGTCGGCGTCTGTGCACGGATCGCCAGCGTATCACCCGGCAGCTCCACCGCGGGCATATCGAGGAATTCCGCGAGCATCGGCACGGCGCGGCTGAGGGGATGTCGGATGCGCGCCCGGTTCTGCTTGCCCCAGGTGCACGCCGCCAGCGTTTCGCATTGCGATGCCAGGTCCGCCAGCACCTCGTCCAGCACTGAAAGTTCGAATGCATGCCAGTCCGTATAGCGCGGATCGAGCAGGTGTGGTGGCTCGCCAGTCACCAGCTGCCACAGGGGGCCCTCGAACTGGCTCGGAGGACGCAGTTCCTCGAGGGCCACCGCGCGTGGAACAGCACTGGTCAGAGAAGCGAAAACGTGCCGTCGCATGCGGTCGCGCCACCCGCGCACGATGCGAAAGCCCGAGGAATCGAGCGCCGCATGTCCGTTCCAGGCGACCAGGAGGTCCCTGGCTTGCGCGCGCAACGGTTTACCGTCGAGTGCGGCGGGGTCGAGCCGCTGGAACAGGCGGTCTCGCCATCGATCGTAGACGCGCACCCGGTCGTCGAGCTGGACGTCGAGCATGTCCTGTTCGCTTGCAGACGAAAGCGCGAGCAGGTTGTCCCGAATCTGGCCCGCGCGGGATCCGAGCGCGTAGCCACCATCGCCGATGAGTTCGAGCGCCTGCCCATCCACGACACGGGCGTTGGCAGTCCAGATACGGCCCTGGGGCGGATTCACGATCCGGGGATGTCCTTCCGGCGCGACCCAGCCCTGCCAGCCGGTCCCGGGTGTGGCCCAGCTCGCGGGTACCAGCGGATCGTAGCCGGCGCGAACCGGAATCTGGCCCATGATCGTCCAGCCGATGTTGCCCGCCGAATCCGCGACGACGAAGTTCTGGGGCGGTATGCCACTGTGCGCCGCGATGTCGAGCGCAACATTCACGTCGCGAGCGGTCTCGAGCTGCATCATCGCGAGGTTCGTCGCGGAAGGATGGTGCGCGGTCCACGCGGAGACCACCGGCCGGCCCTGTTCGTCTTCGCCGGTCACGGGTCCCCAGCGCGTCAGGCGAATCTCGAACCACTCATCGGCGCGGTCGCGGACCCGGATGCGTTCGGTCACTACCTCGAACGGCGCGTCACCTTCCGGCGTCGCGTACCGGTCCGGCGTTTCCGGTTTCACATCGAGCGCGACGAGATCGGTCCAGTCGCCATAGCTGTTGGTAAACCCCCAGGCGATGGAACCGTTGCTTCCGACAACCATCAGCGGCGTACCGGGAAGCGTCACGCCCGCCAGGTCGAGCTCGGGCGGGTCCGCACCTGGCGGCACGAGTTGCAGGCGCGCGCGATACCAGATGATGGGGACGTTGAGTCCGAGGTGCATGTCGTTCGCGACCATCGCCACGCCGGAAGCGGTGTGCGCTCCCGCGACTGCCCAGTTGTTACTGCCCGGGGCGAGCTCGGCGAGTTCGTTCGCCACAGTGGCGGTCACGGGCGCGCGCAGCGAGCGAAGGTCGTACACCGACGACGCCGGAACCGGTTCAACGGCGAGCTGCCCACCCACGACCGGGGCGTCCCATTCCGTGCCGCTCGCATAGATGAACCGGTACAGCGGCTCGGGCAACGAGGCACGTACTCGACCTCGCGCCGCTTCGGTCTCGAAACCCGAGTACGTGAGATCGATGTACATCGCGAAAACGACGAGCAGCGAGTCGACGGGAAACCAGTCCCCGGGCTCGGAACGCACGAGCCAGTATTCGAACGGGCGTGAGCCGAGCGATTGCACTCCTGCATTCACGCCAGCCGCGTAACTGCGCAGCACGGCGCGTTCAGGCTCGCTGGCGCGCTCGAAGATTTCTTCCGCAACGCGGCGGAACCGGTGCACGCGCATTTCCCGGTCGTTGTCGAGCGCGACCTCGCCAAACAGCTCGGACAGCTCGCCCGCGGCGAGCCGACGTGCCAGGTCCATCTGGAAGAAGCGATCCTGTCCATGCGCGTAGCCGGTGGCGAATGCGAGGTCGCGACGGTTGGCGGCGCGCAGGGTCACGACGCCGAGTGCGTCGCGCTCGATGGTCGCTGCGAGCGACAGGGAAGCATGATCAGACCGACCATCCAGGTCCGGCAGGCTCGCGCGCAGTGTCGCGTAGACGACGACCACGGCAGCGATCACCAGCAACAGCAGCGAGCCCAGGATCGCCCAGGCCAGGCGGGCTTTGCGCATCGTGCCGTGTTCTTGTCCGGTTACTGCGACGTGACCTGGAGGATCTGCATCGAGTTGGTGCCGCCCGAGACGCCCGACAGCTCACCCTTGGTGAGAATCACCAGGTCGCCTTCGGAGACCAGCCCGCGCCCCAGCAGCAGCTGGAAAATCGAGCGATACAGCGACTGCGGGTTGGTATCCGTGATGTCGAACTGCACCGGGTACACACCGCGATACAGCGTCACCCGCCGGCGCGTGATCTCGTGCCGCGTGAACGCATAGATCGGGATGTCCGCGCGAATACGCGACATCCACAACGGCGTCGAGCCGGACTCGGTCAGCGCCACGATCGCGCGCACCTTGAGGTGATTGGCCGTGTACATCACGGCCATCGCGATCGCTTCGTCCGTGCCGCGGAACTGTCCTTCGACGCGGTGGCGAATGCGGCTGTGCGAGAGCTGGTACTTCTCCGCACCCTGGATCACTTCCCCCATGGCTTCGACGGCCTTTACCGGGTACTTGCCGACGGCGCTCTCGCCGGAAAGCATCACCGCGTCCGTCCCGTCCATGACGGCGTTGGACACGTCGGAGACTTCCGCGCGCGTCGGGATCGGGTTGTTGATCATCGATTCCATCATCTGCGTGGCGGTGATGACCACGCGATTGCGGTTGCGCGTCTGGTGGATGATCGTCTTCTGCAGGCCGGTGAGCTCCGCGTAGCCCATTTCCACGCCGAGATCCCCGCGCGCCACCATCACGACGTCCGACGCATCGACGATGGCCTGCAGGTTCTGGATGGCTTCGCTGCGCTCGATTTTCGCGACGATGCGCCCTTCGCCACCCGCTGCCTTGAGGAGCGAGCGCGTTTCGCGAATATCGGCGGCATCGCGAGCGAACGACACGGCGAGGTAGTCCACGCCGAGTCGCGCGGCCATGCGAATGTCTTCGCGGTCCTTGTCGGTGAGCGCGCCGGCGGAGAGGCCACCGCCCTGCCGGTTGATGCCCTTGTGATCGGAAAGCTCGCCGCCCACCTTCACGCGCGCGTGAATGCGCGGCCCTTCGACGCTCTCGACGTTCAGTGCGATCTGCCCGTCGTTGAGGAGCAGCACGTCCTTCGCACGCACGTCGCGCGGCAGGTCCTTGTAGGCTACGCCCACCGCCTTGACGGTGCCTTCATCCGGATTGAGTGACACGTCGAGCGTGAAAGGCTCGCCCTCGACGAGGTTGACGCGGCCATCGACGAAACGCTCGATGCGAATCTTGGGGCCCGCCAGGTCGCCCAGCACGCCCACGTAACCACCCGCGCGCGCGGCGGCTTCGCGCACCAGCTCGACGCGCCTCGCATGATCCTCGGCCTTGCCGTGTGAGAAATTCACGCGCACCACGTCCGTGCCGGCCTCCACCATCTTCTGCAGCACCTGCAGGTCGTCGGTGGCCGGCCCGAGCGTGGCGACGATCTTGGTTCGACGTTTTACGCGCATCGCGATTCTCTCGTCTGTCGATTGGGGTCAGGCGCGTGCCATCGCGGCCGCGCGGTCTTCGAGGATCGCGACCGCCGGCAGCTTCTTGCCCTCGATGAACTCGAGGAACGCGCCACCACCGGTGGAAATGTAGGAAATGCCTTCCTCGACCTGGTACTTCTCGATCGCGGCGAGCGTGTCACCGCCACCGGCCAGGGAAAACGCCTTGCTGCGCGCGATCGCGTTGGCCAGCGTGCGCGTGCCTTCACCGAACTGGTCGAACTCGAACACGCCGACCGGGCCGTTCCAGACGATGGTGCCCGCTTCCTGCAGCAGCTTCGCGAACCGCTCGGCGGTGTCCGGCCCGATGTCGAGGATCATCTCGTCGGGCTCGACTTCCGCCACCGACTTCACGTCGGCCTCGGCGCTGGCGGAGAACTCGGTCGCGACGACCACGTCGGTCGGCAGCGGGATACGCGTGCCGCGCTTCGCGGACTGCTCGAGCAGGCGCCGCGCGATGTCGATCATTTCGGCTTCATGCAGCGACTTCCCCACCGGCAATCCCTGGGCGGCGAGGAAGGTGTTGGCGATGCCGCCGCCCACGATCAGCCCGTCTACGCTGGTGAGCAACGACTCGAGAACGGTGAGCTTGGTGGAGACCTTGGAGCCGCCGACAATGGCGAAGAGCGGTCGCGCCGGTTTCTCGAGTGCCGTTTCGAGAGCCACGAGCTCGTTGACAAGCAGCGGGCCCGCGCACGCAATCGACGCGTACTTCGCGACGCCATGCGTGCTGGCCTCGGCGCGGTGCGCCGTGCCGAAAGCGTCCATGACGAAGAGGTCGCACAGCTTCGCCATGCGGCGCGCCAGGGCGTCGTCGTTTTTCTTCTCGCCCTTGTTGAAGCGCACGTTCTCGCACAGCACCACCTCGCCGGGCGCGCAATCGACGCCGTCGAGCCAGTTCTTCTCCAGGCGCACGCTGCGCCCGAGCAGCTCGGACAGCCGAGCCGCGACCGGCGCGAGCGAGAACTCTTCGCTGTAGACGCCTTCCTCCGGCCGGCCGAGGTGCGACAGCAGCATCGTGCGTGCACGCTGCTTGAGCGCGAGCTCGATGGTCGGGAGCGAAGCTCGGATACGCGCATCGCTGCTGACCACCCCGTTGGCCACCGGGACGTTGAGATCCTCGCGGATCATCACCCGCTTGTCCGCGAGCGGCAGATCCGCCATGCGAAGTACGTGCGCCATGCTTGGTCCGTGCGTTCGCTGTCTGTGGGGGGCGTCAGCGGGCGTTGGCCCAGGCGAGCGCGGTGTCGATCATGCGGTTGGAGAAACCCCACTCGTTGTCGTACCAGGCGCACACCTTGACCAGCTTGCCCTCGATGACGCGCGTCAGCGTCGCATCGAACGTTGAGGAAGCCGGATCGTGGTTGAAATCGATCGAGACCAGCGGGCCGTCGTTGTAGGCCAGGATGCCCTTGAGCGGGCCGGCGCCGGCGGCCGCCTTCATGAGGTCGTTGATCTCCTTCACCGACGTTTCCCGCTGGGCGTTGAAGGTGAGATCCACGAGCGAGACGTTGATCGTCGGCACGCGCACCGCGAAACCGTCCAGCTTGCCCTTCAGCTCCGGCAGCACCAGGCCCACGGCCGCCGCCGCGCCGGTCTTGGTCGGAATCATCGACATCGTGGCGGAGCGCGCGCGACGCAGATCGGAGTGATAAACGTCGGTGAGCACCTGGTCATTGGTGTACGAGTGCACGGTGGTCATGATGCCGTTCACGACACCGATCTTGTCGTGCAGCACCTTCACGACCGGCGCCAGGCAGTTGGTCGTGCAGGAGGCGTTCGAAATGACGGTGTGGCTCGACTTGAGCACGTCGTGGTTCACGCCATAGACGATCGTTGCGTCGACATCCTCGCCGCCCGGCGCGGAGATGATGACCTTCTTCGCACCGCCCTGGAGATGCGCGCCCGCCTTCGCCTTGCTGGTGAACAGGCCGGTCGATTCGAACACGATATCCACACCGAGCTCGCCCCACGGCAGCCTGGAAGGATCGCGCTGTGCCAGTACGCGGATGCGGTCGCCGTTCACGACCATGTGATCGCCGTCGACAGTCACCGTGCCCGGGAACTTGCCATGTACCGTGTCGAACCGCGTCAGGTGGGCATTCGTATTCGCGTCGCCGAGGTCGTTCAGCGCGACGATCTGGATTTCCTTGTTGCGCTTGCCCTCGTACAGCGCCCGCAGCGTGTTGCGTCCGATGCGCCCGTAACCATTGATGCCCACCTTGATCGCCATGATTGACTCCCGCTTGATTGCCCAGGCCCTGGCCTGCGCTTTGACTTTGCTATGACCGTTGCGACGACAGCAACTCTTCCACCGTCTCGACGATGCGCGCCGTCGTAAAACCGAAATGCCTGAAGAGCTCGGGTGCCTTGCCCGAGGCGCCAAATCGGTCCATGCCGATGATGCGCCCGCGTGTGCCGACGTACTGCCACCAGTAGTTGGGCACGCCGGCTTCGACCGCCACGCGATTCTCGACGGACGCGGGCAGCACGCTCTCGCGATAAGCCGCGTCCTGCCGTTCGAATGCATCGGTTGAAGGCATGGAAACGAGACGCACCCGTTTGCCGCGCTGGTTGAGCTCGCGCACGGCTTGCGCCGCGATGCCGACCTCGGAGCCGGTCGCAATCACGATGCACTCCGGCGCTCCACCCTCGCTGTCGATCAGCACGTAACCACCGCGACGAATCGCGGCCACCTGCTCCGGCGTTCGCGGCTGGAACGTGACGTTCTGGCGCGTGAATACGAGACTGGTCGGGCCGTCACGGCGCTCGATCGCCGCAATCCAGGAAACAGCCGCTTCCACGCCATCGCACGGGCGCCACAGCGACACCCCCGGAACGATACGGAGGCTGGCGAGGTGCTCGACCGACTGGTGCGTGGGACCGTCCTCGCCGAGCCCGATGGAATCGTGGGTGTAGACGAAGATCGTGCCGATCTTCATCAGCGAAGCCATGCGCACGGCATTGCGGGCGTAGTCCGAGAACGTCAGGAACGTGCCGCCGTAGGAAATGAAGCCGCCGTGCAGCGTCAGCCCGTTCATGATCGCGGACATGCCGAATTCGCGCACGCCGTAGTACAGGTAGTTGCCGTCGGGATTCCCGGGCGCGATCGGCTTCGAATCCTTGCGCAGCGTGTTGTTGGAACCCGTGAGATCCGCCGAACCGCCGATCAGCTCGGGCAGCGACGGCCCAAGAATATTGAGCGCAGCCTGCGAGGTCTGGCGCGTGGCAGTCGACGCCGCCGTCTCGATGCTCTTCGTAATCGCATCGCGCGACGCGCGGGCGAATTCTTCCGGCAACTGGCCCTGCATGCGCCGTTCGAACCCGGCACCCAGTGCCGGGTGCTCGCGCCGGTAGCGTGCGAAAAGGTCCTGCCACTCGCGTTCGCGCTTCGCTCCTCGCTCGCGCGCGTCCCAGGCAGCGCGGATGTCTTCGGGAACGACAAATGGCGGATGCGTCCAGCCCAGCTGCTTGCGCGCGGCGGCGACTTCGTCCGCGCCCAGCGCCGCACCGTGCACGGCCTCGGTGCCCTGCTTGTTCGGCGCGCCCCAGCCAATGACGGTCTTCGCGCAGATAATCGTGGGCCGGCCCTTCTCGGCGCGCGCGGCGTCGAGAGCGCGTCGAACGGCTTCCGAGTCATGGCCGTCGACGTTCGCAATCACGTGCCAGCCGTAGGCTTCGAAGCGCTTCGGCGTGTCGTCCGTGAACCAGCCGCGCACTTCTCCATCGATCGAGATGCCGTTGTCGTCGTAGACCGCGATCAACTTGCCGAGCTTCTGCGTGCCCGCGAATGAGCACGCCTCGTGCGAGATGCCTTCCATGAGGCAGCCGTCGCCGAGGAAGACATAGGTGTAGTGATCGACGATGGAGAATCCGGGCTGGTTGTAGTGCGCGGCGAGAACCTTCTCGGCCAGCGCCATGCCGACAGCGTTGGCGAGTCCCTGGCCGAGCGGGCCCGTCGTCGTCTCGATACCGACGTGCAGCTCGTATTCGGGATGTCCCGCGGTACGCGAGCCGAGCTGGCGAAACGCGCGCAACTCGTCCATCGCGAGCGGATAGCCGGTGAGATGCAGCAGCGAATAGAGCAGCATCGAACCGTGGCCGTTCGACAGCACGAACCGGTCGCGGTCCCACCACAGCGGATTCGCAGGGTTGTGCTTGAGGAAGTCGCGCCACAGGACCTCGGCAATATCGGCCATGCCCATCGGCGCGCCGGGGTGGCCAGAGTTCGCCTGCTGCACGGCATCCATGGCGAGAGCCCGGATCGCGTTGGCAAGCTCTCTTCGATTGGGCATCTCGCTGTTTTCCTCGGCTGGGGGCGTGCTTCGACAGCGGCCGCCGCCACTCGGTCAGAATGAAAGCCGCGCATTGTCCAACATGAGGCCCCCAGCGGCAACGACGTCGAGAAGGGTGTGGCTGGCGCGAATCAAGGACCTGCGCGCGCACCGCGACGGTGCGCAGGCGGGCGCGCGGCTCGCGAAAACCGCGTCGGACCCGGCAAATCCAACCGGTTGGAATGTGACCAGCACCACGCTGTCGCAGCGGAGGACTGACCTTTGCCGCGTCACCGGCTATACTGCGCACCCCTTTGATTCGCGTGAATTTTCGCATGGCGAACAGTTTTCTCTTCACCTCCGAGTCGGTTTCAGAAGGCCACCCGGACAAGGTGGCGGACCAGATTTCCGACGCGGTGCTGGACGCGATCCTCAAGCAGGACAAGCGCGCACGGGTCGCCTGCGAAACGCTGGTGAAGACGGGTATTGCCGTGGTTGCCGGCGAAGTGACCACGAGCGCCTGGGTGGACCTCGAGGACCTGGTGCGCAAGACAGTGCTGCGCATCGGCTACAACAGCTCGGATATGGGTTTCGACGGCGCCACGTGCGCAGTCGTGAACATCATCGGCAAGCAGTCGCCCGACATCGCCATGGGCGTCGATCGTTCCGACGAACGCTCGCAGGGTGCCGGTGACCAGGGCCTGATGTTCGGTTACGCGAGCAACGAGACCGACGTGCTCATGCCGGCGGCAATCACTTACGCGCACCGCCTCGTCAAGCGGCAGGCCGAAGTCCGCCGCAGCGGCAAGCTGCCGTGGCTGCGCCCCGACGCGAAGAGCCAGATCACGCTGCGCTACCTCGACGACAAGCCCGTCGGCATCGACGCGGTGGTGCTGTCGACGCAGCATCACCCCGACGTCACGACCGAAACGCTGCGCGAAGGCGTGATGGAGGAAATCATCAGGCCCGTGCTGCCGAAGCACTGGGTCGATCGCAGCACGCGTGTGCACATCAACCCGACCGGCCGCTTCGTCATCGGCGGACCCGTGGGCGACTGCGGCGTCACGGGCCGCAAGATCATCGTCGATACCTACGGCGGCATGGCCCGGCATGGCGGCGGCGCCTTTTCGGGCAAGGATCCCTCGAAGGTGGATCGCTCGGCCGCCTACGCGGCACGCTACGTCGCCAAGAACATCGTGGCCGCAGGGCTCGCAGACCGCTGCGAGATCCAGGTTTCCTACGCAATTGGCGTGGCGGAGCCCACCTCGATCACGGTCGAGACGTTCGGCACCGGCAAAGTGTCGCGCGAGGAGTTGATGAAACTCGTGCGCGCGCATTTCGACCTCACGCCCTACGGGCTGCGCGAAATGCTCGACCTCGTTCGCCCGATCTACGAGAAGACCGCGGCGTACGGCCACTTCGGCCGCGAGGAACCCGAGTTCACCTGGGAGAAGACCGACAAGGCCGCGGCTCTCGCGGACGCCGCCGGTCTGAAGAACAGGGTGGCAGCCACCGGCTAGAGCTTCAAAAGCCACGCATCCCGAGGGGCGCTGCAGTAACGCCACTCCGGCCGGGGAAGTTTTCCTTTTCTCTGCCGGGCCCCCGGAAAGTATTCGAGTCTTCGAGAAACTTTCCGGGGTGGTATTTACGAGGCTCGGAAGGCGTGGCAGTTGAACAACGGCGCCCGTTCACTTACGAACGGAGAATCTCATGAGCGCTGTGATGAAGACTTCCCCTGACCACAAGGTCGCCGATCTTGCCCTGGCCGACTGGGGCCGCAAGGAAATCGCGATTGCCGAGACCGAGATGCCGGGTCTCATGGCGATGCGCGAGGAATACGCGGCGAAGCAACCGCTGAAGGGCGCCCGCATCGCGGGTTCCCTGCACATGACCATCCAGACGGCGGTGCTGATCGAAACGCTCAAGGCACTCGGCGCGGACGTGCGCTGGGCCTCGTGCAACATCTATTCGACCCAAGATCACGCCGCGGCGGCGATTGCCGCGGGCGGCACGCCCGTGTTCGCCTACAAGGGCGAGACGCTGACCGAGTACTGGGAATACACGCACCGCATTTTCGAGTGGGCTGACGGCGGCGCACCCAACATGATCCTCGACGATGGTGGCGATGCCACGTTGCTGGTGCATCTCGGTGCGAAAGCCGAGAAGAACCGCTCGGTCATCGCGAATCCGACCAACGAAGAGGAACGTGCGTTGTTCGCGGCGATCGCGCAGCGCCTCGACGCCAAGCCGGGTTACTACTCGCGCATCAAGGCGAGCATCAGGGGCGTCACGGAAGAAACGACCACGGGCGTGAAGCGCCTGTACCAGATGCACAAGGACGGCGAGCTCGGCTTCCCCGCGATCAACGTCAACGACTCGGTGACCAAGTCCAAGTTCGACAACCTGTACGGCTGCCGCGAATCACTGGTGGATGGCATCAAGCGCGCCACGGACGTGATGATCGCGGGCAAGATCGCCGTGGTCATCGGTTACGGCGATGTCGGCAAGGGCTGCGCCCAGGCACTCAAGGCGCTCTCGGCGCAGGTGTGGGTGACCGAGATCGACCCGATCTGCGCGCTGCAGGCGGCGATGGAAGGCTATCGAGTCGTCACGATGGACTATGCCGCCGACAAGGCGGACATCTTCGTGAGCGCGAGCGGCAACATCGACGTGATTACGCACGACCACATGAAGCGCATGAAGCACCAGGCGATCGTGTGCAACATCGGTCACTTCGACAACGAGATCGACGTCGCCGGCCTGCGCCAGTACCCGTGGGAGAACATCAAGCCCCAGGTCGACCACGTGATCTTTCCGCCAGAGGGAGACAAACCCTCCAGGCGGATCATCCTGCTTGCCGAAGGCCGGCTCGTGAACCTCGGCTGTGCGACCGGGCACCCCAGCTTCGTGATGTCTTCGTCCTTCACCAACCAGGTGATGGCGCAGATCGAGCTCTGGAGCCACGCGGCGAAGTATCCGCTGGGCGTGTACGTACTGCCGAAGCATCTCGACGAGAAGGTGGCGCGGCTGCAGCTGAAGAAACTCGGCGCGCAGCTCACCGAGCTCACCGATCGGCAGGCGAAGTACCTCGGCGTTTCGCGGAACGGGCCGTTCAAGAGCGACCAGTACAGATACTGAGTCCACCCGAGAAAGTTTCGCCCAAGGCGGCGAGCATGAGTCGGCTCGGGAAGCCTGCGGCGCCCGAGGCCGACGAAACTCCAGCCTGATTTCTCGGGGCCCGGACAAGACCGGCAGAAGAGAATGGAGGCCGCGCGCCAGCGCGGCCTCTTTTTCTGACACGGCGCTTGGCGCGCTGTCAGCGCTTTCGCGCGAGCGTAATGCCGTCCGCGATCGGCAACAGCGTGAGATCGATGCGCTCGTCCTGGTGCAGCTTGTCGTTGAACGCCCGCAAGGCCACGGAGTCCGGATCCTGCACCTTCGCGTCGGCGACTTTCCCTGACCACAGTGTGTTGTCGACCATGATCAGCCCGCCGCGGCGGACGAGCTGCAACAGCAGCTCGTAGTACACGGCGTAGGACGTCTTGTCGGCATCGATGAACGCAAAGTCGTACTGGCCGGCCTTGCCGGCGGCGAGCAGCTCCTCGAGCGTGCGCGCCGCGGGTTGCAGGCGCAGCTCGATCTTTTTTTCGACGCCCGCCTCGCGCCAGTACTGGCGCGCCAGTTTCGTCCACTCCTCGCTGACGTCGCACGCAACGATGTGACCGTCGTCCGGAAGTGCCAGTGCCACAGCGAGGCTCGAGTAGCCTGTAAAAACGCCAACCTCGATGCAGCGGCGGGCGCCGATCAGTCGCGCCAGGAATGCCATCAGCTGGCCCTGCTCCGGTGCGATCTGCATGTTTGCCTGCGGCAGCTTCGCGGTTGCGGCGCGCAAACGCGCGAGGACGTCGGGCTCGCGCACGGAATGCTCGAGCAGGTAGCGGTAGATGTCGTCTGTCACCGACAGTGTGCGATTGGACATACATTCTCCGGAACGGGTTTACGCGCGCCGCACGCGCGACGCGGATCACCCTTGCGCTGGGAAGCGGGTGCTATGATGCGCGCGTTTTTCATGAGGCCAAAGTGTGAACTGGATCGTGTTGGCCCGCACTGCTTTCCCGGCATGTGACCGCGCGCGATGACGGTGCGGCTGCTGCAAATCACCGACCCGCACCTCTACGGCGCGGCTGACGGCAAGCTGCGCGGCGTGACCACCTATCCCGCGCTGCTGGCCGCGATCGAGCACGCGCGCGGCCGTTTCTGGCCGGTGGACGCTGTGCTCGCCACTGGCGACCTCGTGCAGGACGATGCCAGCGGCTACGCGCGCTTCCGCGACGTGTTCGGCACGCTGGGCGTGCCGGTCTATTGCATTCCCGGAAACCACGATCAGCCCGAGGCAATGGCACGCGATCTCGCGGGCGCGCCGTTCCAGATCGGTGGCGTCGCGCGCTTCGGCAAGTGGTCGGCAGTGATGCTCGACAGCTGCGTGGCCGGATACGCGCACGGTCGCATCGACGACGAGGCGCTCGCGAATCTCGACAAGACACTCGCGAAGCTCGCGAAGGGCAACGCCATCGTGTGCCTGCATCACCATCCGGTGGCGATGGACAGCCGCTGGCTCGACCAGGTGGGCCTCGAGAACGCAGAGGAGTTCTTCAACGTGCTCGACCGTCACCCGCACGTGCGCGCCGTGCTGTGGGGACACGTGCACCAGCACTACGAGAGCGAAAGGAACGGCGTGCGCCTCCTGAGCACTCCGTCCACCTGCGCGCAGTTCGTTCCGCGCAGCGACGGCTTCGCCATCGATCGTCGGCCGCCGGGCTATCGCTGGCTGGAGCTGCGCGACGACGGCAGCCTCTCGACCGACGTCGTCTGGATCGACGACTTCTGTTCCTGACGTGCGTATCGAATCGCTGGGGTCGCGGTTGCGCACCGCCGCGTGCACGTTCGCTTTCTCGCTCGCACTCGGGTCCGCGTCGTGCTTCGCGTGGATTCCTGCCGCATCCGCGGCTGACGGCGGCGCGAAAGACTCCGGACGTCATTCGCTCTGGGTGATCCAGGGCCAGCAGAACTCCATCTACCTCCTCGGCTCCGTCCACGTCCTGAGCCAGTCGGACTACCCGCTGCCCGCAGCGCTGGAGCAGGCTTACCGCGAGGCGGAAGTCCTCTACATGGAGATCGACGTCGACGACCTGGACGAGAGCGAAGCGGTGGCGTTCACGCTCGGCAGGGGAATGCTGCCGCTGGATCGGTCGCTCGATGACGTGCTTGGCGAGAAACGCGCCGCGCAGGCGCGGGCGCAAGCGAAGGTCATGGGACTCGATCTCGGACTCTTCAATCGTTTCGAACCCTGGGTCGCCGCCATCGGCGTGATCCAGGCACAGGTCATGAAGCTCGGTCTCGACCCGGAAATGGGCATCGAGAAGCACTTCGAGCGCCTCGCCACCAAGGACGGCAAGGAAATTCACGGCTTTGAGACGCTCGGCGACCAGCTCGGCTTCTTCGACGGCCTGAGCCTGGAACGGCAGGCGGATTTCCTGATGCTGTCGCTGGAAGACGCCGGCTCGATGGAGGAAGACCTCGAGACGCTGGTGTCCGCGTGGCGCAAGGGCGAGTCACAGGTGCTGGCGCGCACCCTGGCGGAGGAATTCCGCGACTTCCCCGATCTCTACGAACTGCTGATTGCGAGCCGCAACCGCAACTGGGCGAAGCAGATCGAGCAGCTGCTCGACGACGAGGACGACTATCTCATCGTGGTCGGCGCACTCCATCTGGTCGGCGAGGACAGCGTCATCGAGATCCTGCGCCGCAAAGGCGCCAGGGCAAAGCAGCTGTAAGCGTCTGCGTCGCTTTAGATCTCGATCATCTCGAAATCTTCTTTTCCCGCACCGCAGTCGGGGCAACGCCACGACAGCGGCACGTCGTCCCAGCGCGTCATCGGTGGGATACCGCGCAGCGGATCGCCCTTCTCCTCTTCAAAGACGAACCCGCAGATCACGCACATGTAGGCTTTCATCTCGAGCCTTGTTCAAGAACTCTGTTCACGAAGCTGCGCGCCGCTGGCAGAGGCGCTCGATCGCCGCGACCGCCTGCTGTGCGCCATTGCCCAGCGAGAGCTGTCGCGTGCGGTCACGAATGCTATCGCAGCGAGAGATATCGGAAAGCAGCTCCAGGGTCCTGGCGGAGAGCTCTGCGACGTCAAGTGCGGAGCCGGCGGCCAGGCCGAGTCGCACGCAGGCATCGATGCGTTGCGGCTGATCGCCGGCGATCGGTGCAGCGATCGCAACTGTGCTCGTACCGAGCGCCTGCAGCAAGAGGCTGCCGCCGTTGACGACAGCCAGTCGTGCGTTGGCGAGAAGATCCATCATCTGCTCGGGCGGCACCGCGTCCATCTGCACGATGCCACTGCTGTTCAGACCTTCTCCCGGGTAATTGGGTCCGCGCACCCACACGACGGGCCTGGCGGTTGCCTGGTGCACATCGATCGCGGCGCGTCCGAAGATCTCCGGTGGCGAAAGCCCACCAGCGGTGTAGCCGCCACCGCCGCCGCTGAAAAGGAGGTACTCCCCTGCGGACAGCCCGAACCGGTTGAGCGTCTGCACGGCTCGCTGCGAGTCGGTGTCCGGGCGCACCGGGTCGAGGAACACGACCTCGGGACGGCCCATCAGCTTCAGCTTGATTCGCTCCCACGTCGTGAGATCGCCTTCCAGGAAGCGCGGCCATGCGAGCCAGTGGTGGTCGAGCTGTCGCATGCGACGCAGCCTGAAACCCTTCCAGCGCGTCTTGAAGCGGGAGCTGATGTAGACCGTCGCAGCGCCTGTGCGGTGCGCATGCGCAAGTTGCGCCACGCGCCCCGCGCTATCGAAGATCGCGACGTCGGGCCGATACTCATCGAGCGTCCGCTTCACGATCGCGGTGCTGAAGGTCGGTGAGCCGTCCACCAGCGTCGTCTCGAACGCACTCCCGCGCGCGTAACCCGCATCGCGATTGACGATGAACCGCACCGCGCACTCCTGCCAGCGGCGACGCGCCGCCTCGGCGATGGAAACGCAGCGGAAGTACTCGCCTGCTCCCCTCGCGCCGCTTGCGGGAACGAACAGGAGCCGCGGGGACTTCACCGGCTGGCGCCCTGCTTGCGCGCAATCAGCTCGCGGTAGGCCGCCAGCGTTTCGCTGGCCACTCGATCCAGGTAATACGCCGACAGATCGTGCCCGGCGCGCGGCGTACGCGCAGCGTGGTGCCTGCGCAGCAACTCACAGAGCGAGTCCGCATCGCCGATGGGGAACAGGTCGCCCGGGTACATCGCGAGAATCTCGGAAGGACCGAGCGTCGCGGCCGCAACGACCGGCGCTCCTGCATCGAGTGCCTCCAGCACGACGCGCCCGAGCGGCTCGCTGCGCGACGGGCTCACGAACAGGTCGAACGCCTGGTAGTAGTCCTTGACGTTGTTGCGGAAGCCGGGCAGCGACATGCCGTCACCCAGTTTCGCCTCGAGCTTCTTGCGCTGACGGCCCTCACCCAGGATGACGAGCTTCGCACGCGGCAGCTGCGCGCGCCGGAACGCTTCGACGAGAACGTCGAAGCCCTTGCTGTAGGCCAGGCGCCCGACTCCGCCGACGAGGTAGTCGTCGGGGGCCACGCCGAGTTCCGCGCGCAGCCGCGCCACGGCTTCGGCCGGGAGCCTGCGGTTCGGAACCAGGGATTCGTTGATGTGGAATACGCGACCGGCATAGGTCGACGGAATGTCGCGCAGCTGCCAGTGCGCGATCACGACCAGGCCGTCCATGTCGACGAAGTGCCGGCCGTTCACCGTGAGATGCAGCGTCGCTATTGTCGGGGCGGCGGGACAGATGCGCGACAGCATGCGCGTCGACTTGCGCAGGTGCGCGTGGATGACCTCGGGCCGGAAGGCATCGAGCGCAGCAGCGATTCCCGAACGCGGAAACCAGTCGCTCACTTCGGCGACGCGAACACGTGGGTCGATCCACTGGCGGATGCTGACGCCGCCGCTTGCAGCGTGCCCGCGCTTGAGAATGAGCAGCACCTCGTGTTCGGCGCAATGGCTGTTGCACATCTCGGCGGTCGCCCGCTCGCTGCCGGCGAACCCCCGCGAAAGAATGACGTGCGCGATTTTCATGGGCCGGCAGTGTAACGTGCGCGGACCATGCGGGTAACTTTCTTCCTGGCCGGCGAAGACGACCTGGCGGCGCTGGAACGCATCGACCCGGATCGCGACTTCCAGGCCTTCCTGCGCGGCGAGCGTGTCTGGATTCTGCAGACCTTCCTGCGCCTGCGGCGTGCGGGCCACTCCGTGGAACTGCGCAACGAGCTGCCGGATGACGGGCTCGTGTTCTTTCACGTGAAGCAGCGGCGTGAAGTGATCGCGCGGTGGCGGCGCACCTGCCGGGCCGCGCTGGTGGGCGTGCGTGCCGACAATCCGCGCACGCCGATCGCGGACTTCGAGATCCTGCAGAACGACTGCTATGCCCGCGAGGGCGTGCGCTTCGCGGTGCCGCACTGGCCGCAACCCGGCATCCTGCCGCGCGATCCCGCGCGCGGCACCGCGCTCCGGCGCGTTGCCTACCACGGCTTCGACTACAACCTGGATCCGCGATTCCTGGCGCGCGGATTCCAGGACGCGCTCGCGGCGCAAGGGATCGAATGGGTGTTCGACTCGGTCGAGTTCGTGGGCAAAGCCACGGACCAGCGTCGCGTGGCCTGGAACGATTACCGGGACATCGACCTGGTGCTCGCGGTCCGGCCCCCATCGCGCACCCTGCACGCGACCAAGCCGGCAACGAAACTCTACAACTCGTGGCATGGGCGAACACCGGCCGTGCTCGGTCCCGAGTACGCCTACCGGGCGCTGCGCCGCGCGCCGCTGGACTACATAGAAGCGTCCGAGCCCGGGCAGGCGCTGCGAGAGATCCTCGCACTGCGCGAACACCCGGATCGCTACCGGGCGATGGTCGAGAATGGCATCGGACGCGCGCGAGATTTCACGCCCGATGCCATCCTGCAACGCTGGGTCGCGCTGGCGTTCGAGATCCTGCCGGCCCTCGCGAATACACCTCGCGTCATGCGCTGGCGCGGGCGGTCGCTCGAGCTCAAGAAGCTCGCGAAGCGGTTGCTTCCTTTCGCTGGCCTGTGACAGGCGCTCAGCGGTCCCTGGCCGGACCCCGCGTTCCCTTTCCACCGGTGGCCGCCTTCGCCAGCCCCAGTTTTTCCAGGCGTGCGAGAATCCCGGCCGGCGTTCGCTGGTGAAGTGCGGCGATCTCGGGTATCGCACGCCCGGCTTCGAACTCGGCGATGAGTGCGCTGTTCTCTTCCTCAGTCCACGACTTGCCGACGTTCGGAGGCAGGGAGTTGAGTCGAGCTGAACGCACGCGTCGCTCTTCGAGCGCGCGCGAAGCCAGCCACAGTGCACGCAGCACGTCCGGGTTCTGGATCGGGCTGTCGGGTGCCAGGATCTCGCCCGTGACGGGGTGAACGCCGTTGGCGAGAGTTTCGATCAGCTTGAGAGCGGTAACTTCGTCCATGGTGACCTCCTGATGCGCGTCCTGCGCACGGAGCAGTAGAGCCGACTCGCGAGTGCGCGTCAGCGGGGTAAGGTGACGGCTTTACACACATTGCGGCCTGTTCGAGATGCCGCTCTTTGAGTAAGGTGCGCGCTCATGCGCGCATTCCTCGCCTTCATCCTGCTCATGGCTGCGGCACTCGTTGCAGGCGCCCTGCTTGCATATCCGGTGTACGAACTCGGTCAGGCCCTCGATGCGGACTGGCCTTTCCACCGAGTCGCGAGCCGTGTGGCGATGCTGATGCTGCTGGTAGGCTTCCTGTTGCTTGTCCGGCGTCTCGGGCTTGCGAATCGCGCGTCCCTTGGCTATGGGGTGCAGCGGCCGAAGTGGATGCGACTCGCAGCTCTGTCCCTGCTCATCGGTGCAGTCTCGATGCTGCCTGTCGTCTGCATCTTGCTGGCGCTAGGCATTCGCACACCGGTCCCGGATATCGATGCGACGACGGTAGCGAGCGTGCTGCTCACGGGATTGCTCAGCGGAATCGTCGTTGCCTTCGTCGAGGAAACGTTCCTGCGCGGCGCGATGTTCACCGCGATCGAGCGCGAATCCGGCGCGACCGTCGCAATCGGCCTCACGGCATTCATCTATGCGGCTCTGCATTTCCTGAATCGCGCGAAGATCCCGGCGGACCAGGTCAGCGCCGGCAGTGGCATCGATCTCCTTGCAGGCACGCTCGACACGCTCGCCAATCCAGTCGCCATCGTGGATTCCTTCCTGGCCTTGTTCGCGGTGGGTGTCCTGCTCGCGCTCGTACGCGCGCGCACAGGCAACATTGCGGCATGCGTCGGCCTGCATGCGGGCTGGGTCTGGATGATCGCGATCACGCGCGAGCTCACGCGGCGCGATCCCACTTCGGAATGGGCGCAGCTCGTCGGTAGCTATGACGGGATCGTGGGTTACTTCGTGTTCGGCTGGACCGTGCTGATGGTGACCGCTGCCTTTTTTATTCTTCCGCCCGCTGCGCCTGCTGGCCGGCAGTGATTAGCGCATCGAGAAGTCGCAGTCGCTCCAGCGGCTCCTCCATCTCGAGACAGAACTGCCGCGACTGCGGCGTCAATGGCAGTATTTCGGCCAGTCGGTAACCCACCCAGCTGGCATCGCCCGGCCTGCGCTCGACGTGCGCGTACGCATCATCGAGTTCTGTCACCAGCGTGCCGACCAGTTCCGCGAGATGTCCGTATTCGTTCGGGAGATCCAGCGAGGGCTCGGGATCGAGGAAACGGACGGTTCCCCTGTTGAGCCCATCCGGCTGCGCCGAATGTTGCAGCACCCGGAAACGTTTCTCGCCCAGGGTGGCCAGGCCCAGCAGGCCCTCGGGCAACTGCTCGAAATCAACGATGCGTGCGAGCGTGCCCTGCTTGTGGAACGAAGCGGGGCCGGGCTCCTCGCCCTCGTTGATCAGGACGACTCCGAACCCTTCTTCCTGGCGCATGCAGCGCCGCACCATGTCGATGTAGCGCGGCTCGAAGATGCGCAGCGCCAGCGGGCCGCCCGGGAACAGCACCGTCTTGAGGGGAAACAGCGGTATCGCTTTCGATCTGGCGTCTTCCATCCGCGTCCGCGACGGCTCCTAGGCTTCGTTTTCCTCCGCCCAGCGCGGCGCCAGCGCGTGCGCGACGTGCAGATGGTCGAGGATTCGAGCCACGACGAAATCGACGAGTTCCTCGATACGCTTCGGCTTCTGGTAGAAGCCGGGGTTGGCCGGCAGCACCGTGGCGCCGGCGCGCGCGGCGCGCAGCAGGTTCTCGAGATGGATAATCGAGAACGGCGTTTCGCGCGGCACGAGGATCAGCGGCCGCCGCTCCTTGAGCATGACGTCAGCGGCGCGCTCGATGAGATTGCGGCTGCTGCCGCTGGCGATGCCGGCCGCAGTAGCCATGCTGCAGGGACAAACCACCATGGCGGCCGGCGCACTGGAGCCGCTCGCGACCGGCGCCGTCCATTCTTCGGTACCGTACACACGCACCTGGCCCTGCGCCGCATCGAAACGGTCGCGCAGCGTCTTTTCGATGTCGAGCGGCCGCGCGGGCAGCGAGAAATCGGTTTCCATGCCAATCACCACCTGCGCAGGTTTCGACAGCATGAGATAAACCGTGCGCTGGGCGCGAATGAGGCATTCGAGCAGCCGCAGGCCATACTGCGCCCCGGACGCGCCGGTCATGGCCAATGCAATGGCACCGTTGGCACCGGCGTTTGTCGCGCTCACTGGCTCACTCTCCCCGGTTCCTTCGGCCGTTGCTTCGAACGCTGTTCCTTCGAAGAAAGGGCCGCCAGCAACTTGCCGTGCAGTCCGCCGAATCCGCCGTTGCTCATGACGACCACGTGATCGCCCGGCTGCGCACGCGCCGCGATCTGCTGCGCCAGTTCGTCGATGTCGCCGGCCAGGTGGCCGCGTGCGCCGAGTGGCCCGATCGTGCCGGCGAGGTCCCAGCCGAGATTCGGAGGACCGTAGAACCAGGATTCTTCGGCCGCCAGGAACGACCGGGCGAGCGTCTCGCGATGCACGCCCATCTTCATCGTGTTGGAGCGAGGCTCGAACACCGCAATCATGCGCGCGGGGCCGATGCGACGGCGCAGCCCGTCGAGGGTGGCCGCGATTGCCGTCGGGCGGCGCGCGAAGTCGTCGTACACGGTGACGTTGCCCACCTTGCCGCGCACTTCCAGGCGCCGCTTCACTCCCTCGAAGTCGCGCAACGCGCGAATCGCATCGTGCGGCGCGACGCCCGCGTGGTTCGCCGCCGCAATCGCGGCGAGCGCGTTGTCGACGTTGTGGGCGCCGATGAGTTTCCAGTCGACGCGTCCGCGCACCGCGCCATCCTCGAGAACCTCGAACGACGAGTAGTCGCCGCCCGGATCGAACGCAGTGCTCCACTTCACGCCCGCGCCCGGCGTGCGCGAGAAGCCCTCGAGCGGCGTCCAGCACCCCATCTCCAGCACGCTGGCCAGGTTGCGGTCCGCTGCATTCCAGAGGATGCGCCCGCGCTGCGGAATGGTGCGCACCAGCTGGTGAAACTGGCGCTGGATCGCGGCGACGTCGGGAAAAATGTCGGCGTGGTCGAACTCGAGATTGCCGAGTACGGCGGTGCGCGGCCGCAGGTGGACGAACTTGGAACGCTTGTCGAAGAACGCCGTGTCGTACTCGTCACCTTCGAGCACGAACAGCTGGTCGGCGCCCACGCGCGCCGTGGTGCCAAAGTTCGCCGGCACGCCGCCGATGAGAAAACCCGGTTCGCGCCCCGCGCGCTCGAGAATCCACGCGAGCATGCTCGAGGTCGTGGTCTTGCCGTGCGTGCCGCAGACGGCCAGCACCCACCGGCCGCGCATGACGTTCTCCGCGAGCCACTGCGGGCCCGACATGTACGGCAACTCGAGATCGAGCAGGCGCTCGACGACGGGAATGCCGCGCGTCATGACGTTGCCCACGACGACCATATCGGGCGCAGGTTCGAGCTGCGCGGGGTCGAAACCCTCGATCAGCTCGACGCCCAGCGCTTCGAGCTGCGTGCTCATCGGTGGATAGACGTTGCGGTCGGAACCCGTGACGCGATGACCGCGTGCCTTGGCCAGGGCGGCAATGCCGCCCATGAAAGTACCGCAGACGCCGAGGATGTGGACGTGCATTCAGGAACCGGAGGCCATCAGCTGGAGAGTGATGACATACTGGCACAGGACATAGCCACCGGTCAGCAGCACAGCGCCCAACAGGCGAATATCCAGCGCGCTGCGGATGATCTGCGCGATGGCGACGACGTACCACGCCAGCATCAGGGGCACCAGGATGCCGGCCACGGTGGCCGCACCGAACCGCACGAGCACGGCGGGCAGCAGCACGACGATGGGCTCGATGACGATTCCCGCGCCCAGGACGGCGGTCGCCGTCTGGTAGAAACGGGGCGAGCGTCGCACGACCAGCAGCAGCAACGCGATCCACGCGAGCGTCACGGCAATCCCGATCGAGGTGCTCGCGAACACGGATTGCTTCATCGCCGTGCCGCCACTCGCAGCGGCAGCGGTGTCGGGCTCGGGAGACAGCCGGTCGAACGCGCCACTGATCGCGACGCTCATCGCGAAATAGGCCACCAGGGTGACGATGAACAACAGCACCGAGTACGGCAGGTGCTGTGGTCCCCTGCGCCACAAGGCAATGTCGATGAACGCTCGAAAGAGCTCGCGCATCGTCAGGAGGCTCCGAGCGGACAGTCTGGCTCCCCCGCCCCGCGGCGGAGATAATCGTTGTCCAGGTGGCCTCTCAATTGTACATGCGAGGGCCGACGCCACTTCCCGGGAACCCTGTTGAACCGACCACTCATTGACAAACCCGAAACACTGGCCGCGCTGGTCGCGGCGCTTTCACGGGAAAACGAGCTTGCGCTGGACACGGAGTTCATGCGCGAGCGCACCTATTACCCTCGCCTGTGCCTCGTGCAACTCGCCACGAACGACCGGATCTCGTGCGTCGACCCGCTGGCGTTGCGCGAGCTGGGGCCGCTCGATGAGCTGCTGGCGCGCAATTCCGTCCGTACAGTCCTGCACGCCGCGCGCCAGGACATTGAAACGTGGCTGACGCGCTGCAGCCGCGTACCCGCATCGGTGTTCGACACGCAGGTCGCTGCCGCGCTCCTGGGGCTGCCGCCTCAAATTGGCTACGGCGACCTGGTCGAGAAGCGCCTGGGTGTCCAGCTCGACAAGGCTCACGCGCGCACGGACTGGGCGGCGCGCCCGCTGAGTGCCGAGCAGCTCCAGTATGCCGCCGAGGATGTGCAATACCTGCTGCCGCTGCGCCGCGTCCTGCAGGAAGAGTTGCAGCGTTTACAACGGCTGGACTGGTTCGAGTACGAAATGCAGCGCATTCTGGATCCGGGGCTGTACCGCACCGAGCCCGAGGAAGCCTGGCTGCGCCTCAAGGGTCTCGCGGGATTCGACAATCGCCGCGCGGAAGTGGCGCGCGCCCTCGCCGAATGGCGGGAACGGCGTGCCATGCAGAAAGACCGGCCGCGCGCCTGGATTCTCGCGGACGACGCGCTGTACGACATCGCGCGTGCCCTGCCCTCGCGTCGCGATGGACTCGAGCGGCTCGTCTCGCTGCCGCGCGGCCTCATCGACAACTGCGCGGAAGAACTCCTCGAAGTAGTGGGCCGGTCCGCGCACCTCGGCGAAGAACCGCTCACCGCGAGGCGCCGCCAACGTCCCAGCGCGGAGAGCGAGCAACGGCTGAAGGCGCTGAGCGCGATCGTCAAGCGCATCGCGCAGGAGGTGAGCCTGACCCCGGAAGTGCTCGCGACGCGGCGCGATCTCATGGGAATTCTCAACGGGCGCCGCGACGTGGAACCGCTGAAGGGCTGGCGTCGCGACGTCGTCGGCAACGCGCTGCTCGCTGCGTTGTAGCGGCGACCCGGTTTTCCGGCTCGCGGGTCGTGGTTTATTGCCGGGGCTTATTTCCTGGGCTTTGGACGCCGCGGACGCGCACGACGCGAACTGCGCAGGCTCCTCGCCCGCGCACTCGTCGCCCTGCTGCGCACACGCGTCGCCTTCGCACGGCCGGTCACTTTCTTGCCGCGTGCCGCGCGTCGCGTGGATGCCTTCTTTCGTTTCGCGGGGCGCGCACGCGCAGCCTTGCGCCGCGCCGAGCCAGCAACACCGGCGACACCCGCTGCGCCGACAGCTTCCATGCGCATTGGACCCGGCCGGCGCGCGCGCCGTGTTGCACGCTTGGCCGCGGAAACTGGACCAGCCACTGCTCTCTCGAGTCGCGCAGCCACCTCCCCGACTTCACCGGAAGCATCCACTTCGCGCAACAGGCCGTGCCGGCGATAGTGCTCGATGAGCGGTTGCGTCTGCGCTGCATAGACGTCGAGCCGGTTGCGAATCGTTTCTTCCTTGTCGTCCGCGCGCTGGCGCAGGTCGTGCTCCTGGCCGTCGACGCAGGGCGTGTCCGCAGTGGGCGGCGAGGTGTAGATGTTGAACACGCGCCCGCAGCGCGCGCAGTTGCGCCGGCCCGTGAGGCGTTTCATCAGGATTGCCGGATCGACATCCAGGAGGACCACGCCCTCGAGCGGCTGCCCGAGCTTGCCCAGCATGTTGTCGAGTGCCACCGCCTGCGAGCTGTTGCGCGGAAAGCCATCGAGGATGAAACCGTGCAGTGCATCCGGCCGGCTGAGCCTCTCGCGGATCAGGGCCAGCACGAGGTCATCGGACACGAGCGCGCCCGCATCCATGGCCGCCTTCGCTTTCAAACCCAGTTCCGTCCCGCGCGCGACCGCGTCGCGCAAAAGGTCGCCGGAGGAAACCTGGGGAACGCGGCGCAGGCTGGTGAGGCGCTGTGCCTGCGTGCCCTTGCCCGAGCCCGGCGCGCCGAGCAGAACGATTCTCATGTGGAACTCTCCGCGGAGCCGCCGCGAAAGGGCCGTAACCTATCACACGGCATCGCTTCCTTCCTCTGGCCGCTTTGCTTATTCTTCGCAACTTTCTCCCCACCCGAGCACTTCCCATGGCCCCCAAAAGCGCCCGCAAGAACCCTCGGCGAAACGCGTTCTATGCGCAGTCCGGCGGCGTCTCCGCCGTCATCAACGCCTCGGCTGCCGGGGTCATCGAAACGGCGCGCAGGCATCGCGACCGGATCGGGAAGCTCTACGCCGGCCGCCACGGCATCCTCGGTGCACTGACCGAAGATCTCATCGACACGAGCAGGGAAAGCGCTTCGACCATCGCGGGCCTGAAGTACACGCCGGGTGGCGCCTTCGGTTCGGCTCGCTACAAGCTCAAGGGTCTCGACAAGAACCGCGCCGAGTACGAGCGCCTCATCGAGGTCTTCCGGGCGCACGACATCGGTTATTTTTTCTACAACGGCGGCAACGACTCCATGGACACGGCGCACAAGGTCTCGCAGATCGGCGCGAGCCTGGGCTACCCGGTCGTCTGTATCGGCGTGCCGAAGACTGTCGACAACGATCTGCCGCACACCGATTGCTGCCCGGGCTTCGGTTCCGTTGCCAAGTACGTGGCCGTGTCGACGCGCGAAGCGGCGCTCGACGTTGCCTCGATGGCGCGCACGTCCACCAAGGTGTTCGTACTCGAGGTGATGGGCCGCCACGCGGGCTGGATCGCCGCCGCGGGCGGGCTTGCCGGGTCGAAGCCGGGCGATGCACCGCACATCATCCTGTTCCCGGAAATCACCTTCGACGAGCGGAAGTTCCTGGACCGCGTGAAGCAGTGCGTGCAGGACTACGGCTACTGCGTCGTCGTGGTGTCCGAAGGCACGCGCAATGCGCAAGGCAAGTTCCTTGCCGAGGCCGGAACGCGCGACGCGTTCGGCCACGCGCAGCTCGGCGGCGTTGCGCCCGTCATTGCGAACCTCGTGAAAGAAAAGCTCGGCATGAAGCACCACTGGGCCGTTGCCGACTATCTGCAACGCTCGGCACGTCACATTGCATCGCGCGTGGACGTGCAACAGGCCTATGCGGTCGGCAAAGCGGCGGTCGAGCTCGCCCTCGAGGGCCACAACGCGATCATGCCGGCGATCGTTCGGCAGTCGGGCAAACCTTACAAATGGACCATCGGCCACGTGCCACTGGCCGACGTGGCAAACAAAGAAAAGATGGTGCCGCGGGACTACATCACCGCTGACGGCTTCGGCATCACCGAGGCCTGCCGCCGCTACCTGGCACCGCTCATTGCCGGCGAGGATTACCCGCCCTTCAAGGATGGCCTGCCAGCCTACGTGACCATCAAAGGGGTAGCCGTTCCTAAGAAGTTGTCGCGGGACTTTGTGGTATAGTCGCGCCCCTTTTTGGGGCACAACATCATAAACCCCAGAAAAATCGGCGCCGGAACAGTCGGCGATCAATACAAGTCCGGGAGACTTATCTCATGACCCCCAGCCTGGCTCTGTGGCTCGCAATCGGCGCGGGCATCGCAGCGATCCTCTATGGCCTGTTCTCCGTGAGCTGGATCCTCAAGCAGCCCGCGGGTACCGCGCGCATGCAGGAGATCGCCGCCGCGATCCAGGAAGGCGCACGCGCTTACCTCAATCGCCAGTACTCGACGATCGCGATCGTCGGCGTCGTGTTGCTGATCGTGATCGGCATCGCGCTGAAGGATTGGTGGATGGCGGGTGGCTTTGCGCTGGGTGCGTTGCTCTCCGGTGCCGCCGGTTACATCGGCATGAACATTTCCGTGCGCGCCAACGTGCGCACCGCTCACGCCGCGAGCGTGGGCCTCAACCCGGCTCTGAAAATCGCGTTCCGTGGCGGTGCCGTCACGGGCATGCTCGTCGTCGGCCTGGGCTTGCTGGGTGTCGCGGGCTACTACTGGTTCGTGCGCGACTTCACCGGCGACGCCGACAAGGCGTTGCACTCGCTGCTCGGTCTCGCCTTCGGCGGATCGCTCATCTCCATCTTCGCGCGACTGGGCGGCGGCATCTTCACCAAGGGCGCCGACGTGGGTGCGGACCTGGTCGGCAAGGTGGAAGCCGGCATTCCGGAAGACGACCCGCGCAACCCGGCGGTGATCGCGGACAACGTCGGCGACAACGTGGGTGACTGCGCCGGCATGGCCGCGGACCTGTTCGAGACCTACGCCGTGACTGTCGTTGCAACGATGCTGCTCGGCGGTCTCGCCGTCTCGACGCCCGGCATTCTCGCCAACGTGCAGCTGGCCGGCGTCGAGGCCAACAACCTGATCCTCTTCCCGCTCGTGCTCGGCGCGCTGTCGATCGTGGCTTCGATCGTCGGCACGTTCTTCGTCAGCACCTCGGAAGGCGGCAAGATCATGACCGCGCTGTACCGCGGCGTCATTGTTTCCGGCGTGATCGCCGCGATCGCGTTCTACCCCGTGACGAAGTGGATGCTGGGTGACGGCTCGATGAACCTGTACTGGTGTGCGCTCATCGGTCTCGGCCTGACCGCGGCGATGATCGTGATCACCGAGTACTACACGGCGACGGAATACTCGCCGGTGCGTCACGTGGCCGAGGCGTCGAAGTTCGGTCACGCGACCAACATCATCGCGGGCCTGGGCGTGTCGATGAAATCCACCGCGCTCCCGGTACTCGCAGTCGTGCTGTCGATCTGGGGTTCTTACGAGCTCGCCGGCCTGTACGGCATCGCGATTGCCGCGACCGCCATGTTGTCGATGACGGGTATGGTCGTGGCGCTCGACGCCTACGGACCGATCACGGACAACGGGGGTGGCATCGCCGAGATGTCGGGACTGCCGAAGGACGTTCGCAAAATTACCGATGCGCTCGACGCTGTCGGCAACACGACCAAGGCCGTCACCAAGGGTTACGCGATCGGTTCCGCCGGTCTCGCCGCGCTGGTCCTGTTCGCGGACTACACGCACAACCTGTCGGCCCGCGGCATCCAGGCGATGTTCGATCTCTCGGATCCCGCCGTGATCATCGGTCTCTTCATCGGCGGCCTCGTGCCTTACCTGTTCGGCGCGATGGCGATGGAAGCGGTGGGCCGCGCGGCCAGCTCCGTCGTCGAGGAGGTGCGCCGCCAGTTCCGGGAGATCAAGGGCATCATGGAAGGCACCGCCAGGCCTGACTACTCGAGGGCGGTGGGCCTGCTCACCAAGGCAGCGATCAAGGAAATGATCATTCCTTCGCTCCTGCCGATCCTGGTGCCGATCGTGCTGGCCGTGGTGATGAACTGGATGATGGATCCGAACCCGGCCGGCGTTGCAGCCGGTATCCGCGCGCTGGGAGGCCTGCTCATCGGCACCATCGTCACTGGGCTCTTCGTCGCGATCTCGATGTGCACCGGCGGTGGCGCGTGGGACAACGCGAAGAAGTACATCGAGGAAGGCAACTTCGGCGGCAAAGGCTCGGACGCGCACAAGGCCGCGGTCACCGGCGACACGGTGGGCGATCCCTACAAGGACACCGCGGGCCCCGCGATCAACCCGCTGATCAAGATCATCAATATCGTCGCACTGCTGCTGGTGCCGCTGCTGGCTTGAGACAGGCCGCTGCTGCGGCTTGCTGTTCGACAACGAAGCGCCCGCAGCAATGCGGGCGTTTTTTTTCGTTTGCCCGTCGGGCGCTTGACCTTGCCCTTGGGGAAAGCCGTACAGTGCCGCGGTGACCGACTCCCCGAATTCCCGGCGCCTCCTGTCCATCGGCGAGTTTGCGGCCGCCACGCAGCTGTCGCCGAAGGCGCTGCGCCTGTACGACGAACAACGCCTCCTGCAACCCGCGCGAATCGATCCGGCCAGCGGCTACCGCTACTACGGAAACGAGCAGGTCGCGCTCGGCCGGCTGGTGCGCACCCTGCGTGACATGGAGCTTTCGCTCGCGGACATTGCGCGCGTCGTTGCCAGCTCCGGCGCCGCAGCGGAGCAACTGCTCGGCCACTTCGCCACCGAAGTCGATCAACGCTATGCCCGGGAGAAGCGCGCGTTTCAATCCGCATTGCTGCTTCTCCGCGAGGCCGTGCGTTCGGATGCGCTGCCCATCGAAGAGCGATCGCGGAGTGCAATGACAGTGATCGTGGCACCGCTCGCTACGGATCGCCGGCACTTTTACGAGCGCCTGCGCCGGCAGCTCGCTGAGGTGCACGAAGCCGCGAAGCGGGCGGGCCTCACTGTGCTGCAGGAGTGGCAGTGCCGGCTGCTCGAGCCGCTCAACGAAGAAGAAGCGCAACTGGAATTGCTGGTTCCCGTGGCCACGCCCGCACAGCTTCCGGATGCGATGACGCTTCGCCAGCTGCCGGCCGCCGACTGCGCCTGCGTCGGAGCCACGCCGTTGCATTTGCAGGATGGCGATTTCAGCGCACCGATAGACGCTCTTTTTGACTGGTTCGATCGCCACGCCTGGCGCGCTGCCGACGTTCCTTTTGTCGCCCGGGTGAATCAGGGAACCGAGGCCCAGTCGCTGGTTTGCTGGGCCTACGTCAAGGTCGAGAGGTGACCATGTCGCACGAACTATCGCCCGAATCCCTGTACGCCGAGCTCGGTTTGCCCGGAGCACCTGCAGTCGTCGATGTGCGCAACGAAGAGGATTGCCGGGCACAGGCACGCATCGTCCCGGGCGCCGTGCGAAGAGACCCGCGAGCGATCGATACGTGGGCACCCCTGCTTCGCAGGTCTGCGTCGATAGTGGCGTATTGCAAAGCCGGTGGAGAAGTCGCGCAGCGTGCAATCGCGCAGCTGCTCGAGCTGGGCTATGACGCGCGCTCCTTGAAAGGCGGTCTCGCCGCCTGGATGAGTGCGGGCTATCCGACGGCGCGCCTGCGGACAGACCTGGGAACCCCCGGCGGGTCTCGCTGGGTGACGCGTGAGCGCCCGAAGATCGATCGCCTCGCCTGCCCGTGGCTGATCCGCCGCTTCATCGATCCGGACGCGCAGTTTTTCTATACGCCGTCGCATCGCGTCCGCGCGGACGCGAAGTCGCTCGGCGCCGAGCCCTACGACATTACGGACGTGACGTTCTCGCATCGCGGCCCGCGGTGCAGCTTCGATGCATTTCTCGAAGAGTTCGACCTGCACGACCCGGTGCTCGACGACGTCGCACAGATCGTGCGAGCGGCAGACACGGGGACGTTGTCGCAATCCGAGCAGGCGCCGGGTCTGCTCGCGATCTCGCTGGGCCTCTCGGCCAACGTGCGCGACGACATCCTGCTGCTCGAACAGGCGATGCCGCTGTATGACGCGCTCTACGCGTGGCGCAAGAAGGCTTCGCAGGAAACTCATGCGTGGCCGCAAAGCACGGCATGAGCGCGGCGGCGGAAACAGACCGCACCGCTGCAGGAGTTCCGGCAGAACCCTTCGACCGCCTGTTCTTGCGCTTTCTGCGCTTCGGGTGCCTGGCCTGGGGAGGCCCGCTGCCGCAGATCGCGATGCTGCGGCAGGTTTTCGTCGAAGAAGAAAAATGGGTTTCATCCGAACACTTCAACCGCGTGCTCGCCGTCTACCAGGTCCTCCCCGGCCCGGAGGCGCACGAGATGTGCGTGTACTTCGGGATGCTGTCACGCGGGCGGCTCGGCGGTTTGCTCGCGGGATTGGGTTTCATGCTGCCCGGCTTCGTGCTCATGTTTGCCCTCTCGTGGCTCTATGTGCGTTACGGCCTCGATACCGGTGGCGTTGCCGGGATGCTCTTTGCGTCCGTGCAGGCAGCGGTCGCCGCTCTCATCGCCAGGGCGACAGCGCGAATCGGCAGCCACGTGCTCCTGGACAGCTGGCTATGGACGATCGGCGTGCTTGCCTTCGTTGCGCAGTTGCTGGCTGCGCCGTTCGCAATGACGTTGGCCGCGGGTGGATTGATCTATCTGCTGGCCAGAGTGGCAGGGCCACGCATCGGCGCACTGGTAGCGATGGCGTGCGGCACGTCACTCGCGATCTTCGCGTACCAGTCCGGGCTCGAGATTGCGGCACTCCGGGCTGCAACGGAAGGACCGGGTGCACCTGCGACTCACGCTGTCAGTGCGGGGGCGCTCTTCATCGCCGGACTCAAGGCTGGTCTTCTCACCTTCGGTGGTGCATACACGGCGATACCGCTCCTGCAGAACGACGCCGTCGTGAAAGGCAGCTGGATGACGAACGCGCAGTTCCTCGACGGGCTGGGCCTTTCCGGTCTCCTTCCCGCGCCACTCATCATCTTCGGCACTTTCGTCGGCTACATCGGCGGCGGCCCGCTCGGCGCGGTCCTGATCACCGCGGGAATCTTCCTGCCCGCCTTTGCGTTCACGCTGGTAGCCCACGAACCGCTCGAACACTTCGTCCATCAACCGCGCATTCGCGCGTTCCTCGATGGCGTGACGGCCGCAGTCGTTGGCCTCATCGCAGGAACAGCGATCACACTCATTCTTCCGGCGATGTCGAGGTGGACCACGGCCACCCTCTTCGTGCTGGCACTCGGCGCGCTGTTCTACTGGAACCACAAGCTGCTCATACCGACGGTGATTGCGGCCGCGGCTGCGCTGGGGTGGGCTGCACACGTGTTTGCGTGAGCCCTGGAACGAACTCGAGGCCGCAACGGTAAAGCGGATGAAGGAATCCACCATGACACGTCGGGAACTCGCTCGCGCGGCGAGCGGAGCATTGCTGGCCACGGCCGAAGAGATCGACCAGCTGGCAGAGACGCTGGAAGCGTTGAAGACTGTCTAGATCTTCGGGATCGCGACCCGCAAGGACAGGCGCAGGGCCTCCAGCTCGCGGATGCGTTGCTCCAGGTCATCCTGCCGTCGTTTCAGGTCTTCGTTTCTTTGCGCGAGCTGTTCCAGCGTCCGCGCGAGCTCGGGCGACCGGCTCGGGCGCACGCTGCGGAAGATGGCCATGGGGCCTCCCTGTGATTTCCGGCCGGCCTAGCGTGAAACAACCACGAGGAAATTCAATGAGGAGTTCTACTCAGCCGGCCCGCCGGTGTCCGGATGGCGCACAGTGGAACCGGAATCCGGAAATCGATATCGTCCTGCGCCCATTGTGTCGTCGTCATCGCGGGGTTCCGTTTGAATGAAAACGTCCATACGCAGCCTGGCCCTCCTCTGCCCGCTCTTCTTTGTGCTGGTCGATGCCACCGCCGCCCCTGGCGATGGCCCTGGCAATAGCAATAGCGACGCGGGTCGAGCGGCGTTTCGCGAGATCTACGAGGAAATGGTCGAGATCGATTCCTCGCCGACGACCGGCTCGTGCACCAGGGTCGTCGAAGCCGCGCGGACGCGACTGGCGGCGGCAGGCTACACGGGCGATGACATGCAGCTCGTGATTCCCGAGGGCAAGCCCGACGACGGCAACCTCGTCGCGCGGCTGCGTGCCCGGGAGAAGGACAATGAGGCGAAGAAAAAGCCCGTGCTGCTCCTTGCGCACATCGACGTGGTCGATGCGCGGCGCGAGGACTGGGAGCGGGATCCGTTCACCCTGGTCGAGGAGAACGGCTTCTTCTACGGTCGCGGCTCCGTCGACGACAAGTCCATGGCCGCGGTGTTCCTGGACCTGATGATCCGGCTCCGGCAGGAAAGGAAATTCCGGCCGAAGCGCGACATCGTCATGGCGCTGACCTGTGGGGAGGAAACGTCCAACCGCGTCAATGGCGTCGACTACCTGCTGAAGAACCATCGCGACCTCGTCGAGGCGGCGTTCGCGATCAACGAGGGCGCGGGCGGTCTGCTCTCGGCGGAGGGTCGTCCGCTCGCGCTGAACGTGCAGGCCGGCGAGAAGATTCACCAGGTCTTCACGCTCGAAGTCACGAATCCGGGCGGCCATTCCTCGCGCCCGGTGCCGGACAACGCGATCTACCGGCTGGGGCAGGCGACGCAGAAAGTGACGGGCCTGTCGTTTCCCGTGCAGGTCGTACCGTCGGTGCGCGAAAACTTCCGCGTCACCGGGCCGATCGTTGGAGGAGAAATCGGTGAGGCGATGAGCGCAGTGGCGAAGGATCCCTCGAACCAGGCCGCGATCGCGGCGCTGCTGAAGGACCCGAGCTACAACGCGGTCTTGCACACGACCTGCGTTGCGACGCAGATCGAGGGCGGGCACGCGCCGAATGCTCTTCCGCAGCGCGCGAAGGTCACCCTCTCCTGTCGCGTGATGCAGGGCACGACGGCGGAGCAGGTGCAGGAAACACTGGAATCGACGATCGCCGATCCGCAGGTGAAAGTGGCGATCGTGCGTCGCCGCGAGGGCTCCTCCGCCCCACCGTTGACGGACGAGATCATGGGACCGGTGAAGAAGGTGGCCGCGAAACTCTGGCCCGGTGTGCCGATTGCCCCGACGATGACTGCCGGTGCGACCGACGGCCGCTACCTGATGAACGCCGGAATTCCCACGTACGGCATGAGTGGCATGTTCGCGGTGCCCGGCGAAACCAACGCGCACGGCCTCAACGAAAAGCGCCGCGTGAAGTCGCTCTACGAGGGACGCGAGTTCCTGGAAGGCATCGTTCGCGAGTACGTGAAATAGGAAGTGCTGCTGAAGGCGAGACGCCGCATTACCGCAGATTGATCAGGCAAGCATCGCTGCGACGCAGCCGGCTAGTTCGAAGCCAATAGCGGCTGCGGACGCGCGATCGCGTAGCCTTGCACGTAGTCGACGCCCATTTTGCGAACGGCATCGAGCGCCGCATCGTCCTCGATCTGCTCGGCGACCACCTGGAAATCGAGAGTGCGCGCCAGCTTGATCATCGCCGCCACCATCGCCTGGTTCACCGAGTCGCGCGCCAGGTTGCGCATGAACGAGCCGTCGATCTTGAGGAAGTCCATCGTCAGGTGCTTCAGGTTCGAGAAGCTGCCGAGGCCGCGGCCGAAGTCATCCAGCGCGAACTTGCAGCCCATGCCATGCAGCACGCCGATGAATCGTCGCGCGTGCTCGAGGTTGGTGATGACCGAGTTTTCCGTCACCTCGAAGCAGACCTGCGACGGCTGCACGCCCGTGCGATCGAAAGTGTCGACCACGAACTCGAGGAATTGCATGTCGCCGAGCGTCTGGCCCGAAATGTTGATGGCGACACTGTGCTGGGGGCTGATCTTGAGGGCACCGCGGCCCAGCGCCGCGAGCGTGGTCTGCACCACCCAGCGATCCACCAGCGACATGAGCCGATAGCGCTCCGCGGCTCGCAGGAACTCGCTGGGGCTCACGCTCTGCCCTGATTCGTCCTTCAGGCGGACCAGCACTTCGAAGGCGGGACCGTTGACCGCGTGTGAATTGACGGGCTGGATCGTCTGCGAGAACAGCTCGAACCGGTTCTCCTTGAGCGCGCTCTGCAATTTCTGCAGCCAGTGAATCTCGCCGCGATGGCGTGCGACCGCCTCGTCGCGCAGCGAGTACACGTGCACGTGATTCCCCTGCTGCTTGGCGACATAGCCGGCGGAGTCGGCGGCGCCCATCACCTCTTCCACCGTGCCACTCTCGCGGCCGATCTCCACCAGGCCGATGCTCACGCCGATGTTGAAGATCTTGTCCTTCCACACGAAGCGGTAATCGCTGACGGAACGGCAGACGTCGTCGGAAATCTGGCGCGCCTTCTCCAGCGGGCAGCCGATCAGCAGCAGGCCGAACTCGTCGCCACCGATACGCGCGACGGTGTCACTGTCGCGCACCGCGTCCTTCAGCAGCGCGGCGACTTCGCGCAGCATGCTGTCTCCCGCGAGGTGACCGCAGCTGTCGTTCACGACTTTGAAGCGGTCGAGGTCGAGATAGCAGAGCACGTGACTGGTGCCGCCACTGCGCGCCGCATCGAGGGCTTCCTGCAGACGGCGCTCGAACTCACGACGATTGACCAGCCCGGTGAGCGCGTCGTGGCTCGCCTGGTAGGACATCTGCCGCGCGAGTCCGCGCTGCTCGGTGACATCGCGCACCACGACGACGGCGCCGGCGACTTCGTGGCCCGTGCTACGCAGCGGTGTGACGCCGAGCTCGATCGAGTACTCCTCGCCCGTTCCGCGCGCGAGCAGCAGCGCCTTGCGTCCGAGACTCACGCGCACCCCACTCGCGAGACATTGGCGCACGGGATCGGCGAGCAGCTTGCGGTCGCTCTCGTCGACGAGGCTCACGATGTCTTCCAGGGTCTTGCCGATCGCCTGTAGCGCGGTCGAGCCCGCGAGCGTCTCGGCGGCTTCGTTCATGTAATCGATGCGCCCGCGCTTGTCCGTCGTGATGACGCCCTCACCGATCGACTGCAGCGTGGCGAGGGCGCGCGAGCGCTCCTGCTCGGGACCGGAAGCAGTGCGGCGCGGAAGCATTTCGATCGCGGTGATCAGCATGGTCACTTCGCCCTGCAGATCCACCACCGAGCCCTGCAGCTCGAGGCGACTCACCTGGCCCTGCGCGCCGACCAGCTCGATCTCGTAGCGCTCCGCCGCCGACTCTCCGGCCAGCCGCCGGCGAATGTTCTCGCGCACCAGTTCCTTGTAGTCGTCCGGCACCAGCTCGTGGAGCTTGCGCCCGATCAGCTCGCGCGACGTGAGCCCGGTGAGTGCTGCGAAGCGGTTGTTCGCATAGACAATGGAGTCGCGGTGGATGAGGACGGCTTCGTGCACCGCCTCGACCAGCCGCTGGAACAGCAGCTCGCGTTCTTCGAGCTTCTGCCCGCGCTGCTCCAGCTTGCCGAGCAGCTGGTTGATCGAGGCCGCCGCGTCGGCGATGCGGCTCTGGTCGCCGTTGGCGTCGAGACGCTGGTCGAAGGAATTCCCGTCCGCGATGCGCGCGACCCGCGAGTTGAGTGAGTCCAGGGCGCGCAGCTCGCGCCACTTGAGGACGAGAAGGATCACCGCGGCGGCGGCCACCAGGCCAAGGATCAGGGACAGGAGGCCGAATGTGGGCATGAATGAAGTGTGATCCTGCGAGCGACCCTCAGGACAGGCTTCCCTCGTGCTCGGGCGTGGTGCGTGACATGTCGTAGTTGTCGGTGGTCACGCGCCGCCGAAGGATAGCGTAAGCCCTTGGCTGCGCCGACGAGTTTTCACCATAATTTCCGGCTTGCGCGCGGTTGCGCGCTTGTGACACCCGAGGAAACTCCGTAACCTGTGCAGCCTTTTTACACCGGTGTCTCTCGAACTGTCGTCACGCCGGGTGGCGGTCACGAGTAAGGCGCATGAACGTCGATTCCGCGCGCAGGCAGATGATCGAGCAGCAGGTTCGCGCCTGGGAAGTGCTCGACGAGCGTGTTTTGGGAGTTCTCGCCCAAGTCAGGCGCGAGCTGTTCGTGCCCTCCGCGTATCGGCAGCTCGCGTTCGCGGACACCGCGATTCCGCTGCGCCCGGGCAGCGCGATGCTGCCGCCGAAAGTGGAAGGCCGCATCCTCCAGGCACTCGACCTCGATGGCCAGGACGACGTGCTCGAAGTCGGCACCGGCTCCGGATTCTTCGCCGCGTGTCTCTCGCGGCTCTCGCAGCGCGTGCGCTCACTGGAAATTCACAAGGACCTCACCGAGCGGGCCCGCGAGAACCTGCGCGCCGCCGGGATCGATCGCGTCGAGCTGGAGACCGCCGACGCGATGCAGCTGACGGACTCGAATCGTTTCGACGCAATCGCCGTGACCGGTTCGCTGCCGCTGGAAGATCCGCGCTTCGAGCGCGCGCTCAAGGTGGGCGGCAGACTGTTCGTGATTGTGGGTGAGGCGCCGGTGATGGAGGCTTCGCTGGTGCGGCGCATCTCGGAGCGCGAATGGGTGCGTGAGAGCCTGTTCGAAACCGTGGTGGAGCCGCTCGTCAACGCAGCCGCGCCACCGCGCTTCGTGTTTTGAGGCAGGGTCGTGCCATTTGGCTCCATTTGCGGGCTGTCTGTCCCAACCGCCTTGCCCGATCAAATTCAGGTGCTATAGTCTTATACAACACTAACTGTCCCGGCCAAACCGGCTGTTTCCAGAAGGGGAATTGAATGCGTGGGCGGATTCGCTTCGGCATGGGCCTGACTGCGGTGTTTTGTGTGCTACCGGCGGTGCAGGCGGCTGACCTTCTCGATGTCTATCAGCGTGCCCAGCAGAGCGACCCACTGGTGCGCGAAGCCGAGAACAACCGGCTTGCCACGCGTGAGGTCCGGCCTCGGGCTATGGCCGGCCTCCTTCCAGCGATCGATGCGTCGGGCAATTACCGCGACAGCTCGGCCGAAGGCTCGAGCGTGTTCCCGACTGGCAGCCCGCCCGTCATCGCCACCCGCGACAGCGAATCCGACACTGAAACGACCTCCTGGCAGCTCCAGCTGACGCAGTCCGTGTTCCGGTGGGACCGCTTCGTGACGCTCAAGCAGGCGAGCTCCCAGGTCGCCCAGGCCGAAGCGGACTACCAGGCCGCGCAGCAGGACCTGATCCTGCGGGTCGCCACCCGCTACTTCGACGTGCTCGCCGCGGGCGACACGCTGCAAGCCGAGTCCACTGCTCGCGATGCCATCGCCCGCCAGCTGGAGCAGGCCGAGAAGCGCTTCGAGGTCGGCTTGATCGCGATCACTGACGTGCAGGAAGCGAAGGCAGCGCATGACAACGCGTCAGCGACCGTCATTGCAGCCAAGCGTTCGCTGGCAACCACACAGGAACTGCTGCGCGAACTGACCGGAGACTTCATCGAAGTGGACGCCGCTCCGGGGAGTGGCATGCCGCTGAAGACACCCGAGCCGCAGAATGAAGACGCGTGGGTGACGACTGCGATGGAGCAGAACCTCGCGCTGATCTCGAGCCGGCTGGCCGCGGAAGTTGCCCGCGACACCATCAACATTCGCCGCTCGGGTCACCTGCCGACGCTCGATGTCATCCTGCGCCGGCAGGATTTCGACCAGACCGGCACGGACACGGGCTTTCCGGCCGACGCCGACGGCACGGATGACCAGCTCATTCTCGCGCTGAACTTCCCGATCTACAGCGGCGGGCTCACGCAGTCGAACGTGCGCGAGGCGATCTATCGTCACCGCGCCGCGCGCGAACGTCTCGAGCGCACCTCGCGCGAGACGGAGCGGGCCGCACGCGATGCTTTCCTCGGCGTGATTTCCGAGATCTCGCGCGTGCAGGCGCTGCGCCAGGCGGTGGAATCCAGCCGTACGGCGTTGCAGGCGACGGAAGCAGGCTACGAAGTCGGCACGCGCACCACCGTCGATGTGCTGGTGGCGCGTCGCACCCTGGCGCAGGCGGAAACGAACTATGCGCGCAGCCGGTACGACTACATCATCAACATCATTCGCCTGAAGCTTGCGGCGGGCACGCTGTCCGCGGGGGATGTGAAGGATATCAACGGCTGGCTCGAGCCCGTGCCCGCGACTCCGGCCAGGCCTGTTGAAATGCCGCCGCAGCAGCAGATGACTCCGACTCAGCCTCCCGCAAACCCGGTTCCGCCCCAGCAGGGCTGACCGTTTCGTTACGCTGACGCGCTCAGCGCTGCGGATCGGCTTCCCGGACCAGGGGATCGATCAGCGCCAGCAGGCGCTGCAGCGCGCCCCGATTTTCATCGAGCGCGCGACGCCCGGCCGCGCCCCGCCGGTGCCGTTCATCGGGCTCGTGCAACAGGTACACGACTTCCTGCGCCAGTTCGTCGGGATTCTGGACGATCCGCGCCGCACCGACAGCCTGGAACAGCGTCGCGATGTCCTCGCTGTTGAAGTTGTGCGGACCCACGAGGATGGGCAGTCGCAACGCGGCCGGTTCCAGCAGGTTGTGTCCGCCAATCGGTACCAGGCTCCCGCCGACGAAAGCCACGTCCGACGCCGCATAGAACTCGAGTAACTCCCCCAGCGTATCCAGCAGAAACACTTCCGTTTCTGGCCGTGCACTGCGGCCGCGGCTGCGCGTGACGAAAAGTGCCTCGCGCCGGCGCAGCAGGGCGGCGACCGACTCGAAGCGGTCGCGGTGACGCGGGACCAGCACGAGCAACGCGTCGCGATGATGGCGGCGCACCTGCGCGTGCGCATTGAGGATCAACTCCTCCTCGCCTTCGTGCGTGCTGCCGGCGATCCACACGGGTCGATTCCGCGCGTGCTCTTCGCGCAGGCGTCTGCCGCGCTCCGCCAGGCCTTCGCTGAGCACGAAATCGAACTTGATGTTGCCAGTGACATGCGTGCGCTGCGGGTTCGCGCCGATGGACTCGAAACGCTGCGCGTCGCTCGGGCCTTGCGCGGCGATCACGATGCCGTGCGACAGCGTCTCGCGGAACAAGCCGGCGAGCAGCCGGTAGCGCCCCACGGAGCGCGGCGAGATTCGCGCGCTGGCGAGGACCAGCGGCACCTTGCGCCGCCCGCATTCGTGGTAGAGGTTCGGCCACAGCTCGGTCTCGAGGATTACCGCGAGCCGCGGCCGCACGCGCTCGAAGAAATTACGCACGCAATACGGCAGGTCGTATGGCACGTAGCGCACGTCCACGTCGTCCGAGAAAAGCGCCCGTGCGCGTTGCGCGCCGGTGACCGTGACGGTGGTCAGCACCAGGGGAATGTTCGGATAGCGAAGCCGCAGCGAGCGAACGAGCGCGGCTGACGCCTGCACCTCGCCCACGGAGACCGCGTGCACCCAGATGCACCGAATGTCTCCACTGGGCCGCGAGCCGTGGCCGAACCGTTCACCGAGATTCTTCCAGTAGTCGCGATCGCGAAAACCACGCCACACCACCAGGCCGAAGGCGATCGGCACGAGCAGGTACGCGAGGAGAATGTAGAGGGCGCGCATGCGGGCTCAGCGAGGCGGTGCCGCAGCATAGGCCTCGAGAAACGTGTGCCACTGGTCTTCGCCAAAGTGCGCCGCGGGCAACGTCCGCTGGATCTTCTCCAGCGAACGGCGCAGGCGTGCGACGTTGGCTTCACGCCAGGCACCGGGCGCGCGCCGCTCGCCCCGATCGAAGTCGACGACGTACACGCGGCCCTCGGCATCCAGCAGCAGGTTGTGCGCGTTCAGATCCGCATGAAAGACACCTTCATCATGAAAGCGCCGCACGCACGCTCCGAGGCTGCGCCACGCCTCACCAGCAACTCCGCCCGGCTCCGCAAGGAGCGCTGAAAGCGGTCGGCCGCCGGCGATTCGCTCGGTGATCAGATCACCGCGATAGAAGACGCCGGCACGCTGGTACCGGGCGGCGACGGGTGCCGGGACCGGCAAGCCCGAGGCGTGCAAATCATGGAGGAGGCGCCACTCGCGAAACGGTCGCGTGCGCGGCTCGCCGGTCCAGAGATACCGGTCATCGAGGACTTTCGCGACCGAGCCACCGCGGGCGTAGTGACGCAGCACCCACGAACGCTCCGGACCCTCGATGAAGACGGCGCGGCCGCGGCCGCCGTGGGTGGCTTCGACGCTGGCCCGCGTGCGCCACCAGTCCACGCGAAAGAGGTCCTCGCTCGCGTTGCCCGCGCGAGAGGCGTCATATAGCATGGCGCCGCCCGACGTGGGCGCACGGCACACGTCCGCTGTTGCCCGCCGTGGCGCAACGGGACTCGCCATCATCTGCCGCATCGAACTCCAGTGATCCTCACAAGCATCCCGCGTGAAGTCTGCATCCTGAGGCTCTCAGCTATCGGCGATACCTGCCACGTGCTGCCTGTTGTTCGTACGCTGCAGCAGGCGTGGCCGGAAGCTCGCTTCACGTGGATCATCGGCCGCGTGGAGGCAAAACTGCTCGGTCACGTGCCGGATATCGAGTTTATCACCTTCGACAAGCGACAGGGCCTCGCGGAACTGAAGCGATTCCGTGCGCTGATGCGCCAACGGCGTTTCGATCTGCTCCTGCACATGCAACACGCGCTGCGCGCCAGCCTGCTCAGTTCCTACGTGCGGGCCCGCGTGAAGCTCGGCTTCGATCGTGCGCGCGCCCGCGAGTTGCAGTGGCTGTTCACGACCCATCGCATCGAGGCGCGGCAGCGCGAGCACGTGCTCGACAGCCTGTTTGGTTTCGCCGAGGCGCTCGGCGTGCACGATCGCGTGCTGCAATGGGACATCCCGATTCCCGATGAAGCACGCGCTTACGCAAACCAGCTCGCGGGCGAACAGCGCCGCGTGCTCGTGATCAGCCCCTGTTCCAGTCACCCGCGACGCAACTGGCGCGCCGAGTACTATGCCCAGGTTGCGGACCACGCCGCCCGCGTGCACCGGCTCCACGTGGTCCTCTCCGGGGGTCCGAGCCCGATCGAGAAAGCGATGGGCGAGGAAATCATGAAGCACGTGCGTGAAGGCGTGACCAACAATATCGGCAAGGACACGCTGCCCCAGTTGCTCGCGCTCCTGGAGCGAGCTGACGCGCTGATCAGCCCCGACTCGGGGCCCGTGCACATGGGCACCGCGGTCGGTATCCCCGTGATCGGCCTGTACGCGGCAACGAATCCCGAGCGCAGCGGCCCCTATTTCAGCCGCGGCAACTGCGTGAACCGCTACGAAGAGGCGGCGCGCAAGTTCTTCGGCAAGCCCGCTTCGGCCCTGGCGTGGACGAAGAAGATCGAGAAGGCCGGCGTGATGGACCTGGTCACGCCCGAGGACGTCATCCGCAAGCTGGACGCGCTGATGCGCCAGCGCGGCAAGCGTCCACGCCAGTGGGCGTAGCGGGTGCGCAGCGGCGCGTAATAAACGCCGCTGACGTGCACCGTCGGCGGGCCTCCGTTACGATGCGCGCATGAACACGATCCTCGTTCCCATCTCGCCCGGCGAGCTGCTCGACAAGATCACGATCCTGCGCATCAAGGCGCAGCGCATCGATGACGCCCGCAAGGTGGTGAACGTCCGCTACGAGCTCGACCTCCTCGAGAAGACCTGGCGCGAAGCGAATCCGGATGGCATCGACCTGAGCAGGGAAGAACGCGAGCTCACGGCGGTGAACGAGCGACTCTGGGTGATCGAGGACGACATTCGCGAGGAAGAACGGGGGCAGCGCTTCGGCGCGAGGTTCATCGAGCTTGCCCGCGCCGTGTATTTCGAGAACGACGAGCGCGCCGCGATCAAGAAGCGCGTGAACGCGCGACTGGGCTCGAAGATCGTGGAAGAGAAATCGTACCGCGACTATCGTTAATAACAGCCCTTAATAACAGCCCTTAATAACAGCCCTTAATAACAGCCCTTAATAACAGCCCGGTCCTACTTCAACAGGGAATACTCGGCGCCGCAGTACGGGCACTTGGCCCAACCGCTCTGCTCGATCGGCAGATACACGCGCGGATGCGAGTTCCAGAGATACATCTCCGGCATCGGGCAGGAGAGTGGCAGGTCCTCGCGTGTCACCTGGTACTGGTTCTGCGCGTTGGGCTGGATAAGGGTGCGGCCGGCTTTCATCGCCACGAATTATAGAGCACGGGCCAGGGCTGGCGCATGGCCTCTTCCCAGATCGCGACGATCCGCGCGCTGGCCTCCGCGAAACGCTCATGCTCCACGACCGCGGGCGTGTTCTCCAGCGAGCGGTAGTGGATCTCGCGACGGTAGTCGCGATAGGTCTGCGTCAGCACGTCCACGGTTTCCTGCGGCACGAGGTTGGCCGAGGCCAGCGATTCGAGCTGCCGGATGGTATCGGGATACATGGCCACCGGCGGGTATTTCTCCGCCCACCCGAGCGCCCAGAACTGCGCCAGGAACTCGATGTCCGCCAGCCCACCGGGATCCTGCTTCACATCGAATTGACCCGGCCTGGCCTTGCTCAGCTCACTGCGCATGCGTTCCCGCATCTTGCGCACTTCCTCTCGCAGGGAATCGCGGCGGACGTGCGAGCGCAGGACGTCCAGGCGAATCCGCTCGAACTCCGCGCGCAACGCGGGCGCGCCGGCCACGGCCCGCGCACGCAAGAGCGCCTGGTGCTCCCACGTCCAGGCTTCCCGGGTCTGATAGTTCTCGAATGCTTCCACCTGCGTGACCATGAGGCCGCCCTTGCCACTCGGGCGCAGGCGCATGTCGACTTCGTAGAGACGACCCGCCGCGGAATGCACGGTGAGCAGGTGCACGATGCGCTGCCCGAGGCGCAGAAAAAACACCGCGTTGTCGATGGGCCGCGCGCCGTTCGTGCGCTGGTGCTCGCCGCCCGAGTCGTGCAGGAACACGAGATCGAGATCCGAACCGTAGCCGAGCTCGATCGCGCCGAGCTTGCCGTACGCAACGGCGGCAACTGACGCGGGCCGCGACGCAGAAGCATCTCCACACATGGGCTGACCATGCATTGCCACGAGCTGGTTCCAGGCCATGCGCATGGCTTCTTCGAGGATCAGCTCCGCGATATCGGTGAGCCGGTCGCTCACGTGCATGAGCGGGAGCCGGCCCGTGAGGTCGGCGAGCGCCACGCGAAACGTCGCCACGCGCTGAAACTGCCGCAGCGACTCGACCTGCCGCTCCGGGTCGCTGTCCGGAGCATGCTCACGGCGCGAGGCCAGCTCTTCCACGAACTGCGCGCGCGTCGGCGCCGTTTCCAGGATCCGCGCATCGATGAGCTCATCGAGCAGCAGCGGAAACGCCGCGATCTGCCGCGCGAGAAACTCGCTGCGTTCGCAGATATCGACGAGACGTGTCAGCGCGGCGGCGTTCTCGTTCAACAGCGCGAAGTACGCGCTGCGGCCGCCCACCGCCTCGAGGATCGTGATGATCCGTCGCAGGACGGTCGGCCGGTCGCGGGCGCTTCTCATCGCTTCGAGGATGCGAGGCACGAGCGCCTGCAGCCGGCGCCGGCCGGTTTCCTCCAGTCGTTGCACGCTGGCACTGCCCAGCCACTCGGCCAGGCTCCCCGCCAGCGCGCCGGACTCGTCGAGGCCGATGCGATCGATCGATTCGCGCAGCGCGGGCAAGCGCTGGCTGGAATCCCAGATCGAGTCGAGATCGAACCCCGGCGCGGTCGCCTGCGCATTGGCGGGCCCGAACAGGATCGACTGGAAGATGCGGGTCACCGCCTGGCGATGCCGATCCAGCTCCGCGATCAGCGCGTCCCAGCCCGACGCGTTCATCGCCAGCGCGAGCCGTTCTCGTCCCGGCGCATCCTGCGGCAGCTCGTGAGTCTGCTCGTCCCTGATCATCTGCAGACGGTTCTCGAGGCTTCGCAGGTACGCGTAAGCCGTCTGCAGCTCCGCAACCGTCTCCGCGGGCAGGAGCTTCTGACCGGCGAGCAGGGGCAGCACGGTCAGCAACGATTGCGCTTGCAGGCGCCGATCCGTTCCGCCGCGCAGCAGCTGGAAGGCCTGCACGACGAACTCGATCTCGCGAATCCCGCCCGGGCCCAGCTTCACGTTGTCCTGCAACTCGCGCCGCGCGACGTCGCGCGCGATCAGCTCCTTCATGTTGCGAAGGGACTCGAACACGCCGAAGTCCAGGTATCGCCGATAGACGAATGGGCGAACGACTTCCGTGTACAGCGCCTCGTAGCGAGACGCGCCCGTGATGGCACGTGCCTTCACATACGCGTAGCGCTCCCAATCGCGCCCGTGCTGCTGCAGGTAGCTCTCGAAGAAGGAAAAGCTGGCGACGAGCGGACCGCTGTCACCAAAGGGCCGCAATCGCAGGTCGACCCGGAAAGCGAATCCTTCCGCGGTGATCGCATCCAGCAGCCGGATGACGGCGCGTCCGAGGCGCGTGAAGAACTCCTCGTTGCTGATCG
>Ga0187892_10001285_pt1 | contig 58264 bp, 64 predicted proteins | sample MA1701073metaG_FD_139345 | JGI IMG/M metagenome (GOLD analysis project Ga0187892, IMG submission 139345) | Bio-ooze microbial communities from a basaltic lava cave in the Kipuka Kanohina Cave System on the Island of Hawaii, USA - MA170107-3 metaG ...
ACCGCGGAGAGCCGATCCGGTGGGGCGTCTGCAACACCGGCTGGCTCGAGGCGGTGAAGAAGGCGGAGCTCGCCGACTTTCGCTTTCACGACTTGCGGCACACCTGGGCTTCGTGGCATCGGCAGGCTGGCACGAGCTGCGACGAGCTGAAGGAGCTGGGTGGCTGGAAGTCGAGAGTGATGGTGGACCGCTACGCGAAGTTCGGCACGGAGCACTTGGCGGCCGCGGCTTCGCGGATCTCGGTAAGAAGCGCGGTAAGCAGGCGTGAAGAGAACGTGGTGTACCTGTCACGTTCTAGTCACGGTGGGAAAACGAAGAAGCGGCGAGTCGCTGCTTAATCGTTGAATTGGATGGCTCCCCGACCAGGGCTCGAACCTGGGACCTGCGGATTAACAGTCCGTCGCTCTACCGACTGAGCTATCGGGGATCCGGGAAGGGCGCGATTCTACCGGATTACCTTCGCGATCGCGTCGGCGACGTGGTCAATGTTGTGCGAATTGAGCGCGGCGACGCAGATGCGGCCGGTGTCGATGGCGTAGATCGAATACTCCTCCCGCAGGCGCGCCACCTGCTCCTTCGTTAGCCCCGAATAGGAGAACATGCCGCGCTGGCGCAGCATGAAGGAGAAATCGCTGCCGGGCGCGCGCGCCTGGATCCCGTCCGCGAGCCGCCGGCGCATGTCCTTGATGCGCGCGCACATCCCCGCCAGCTCCTCTTCCCACAGCGCCCGCAGCTCCGGCGTGCTGAGCACGCGGGCCACGATGTCGCCGCCGTGCGTCGGCGGGTTGGAGTAGTTCGCCCGCACCACGCGCTTCGCCTGCGACAGCACGCGCGCGGCCTCTTCGCCGCTTGCGGTGACCACGCTGAACGCGCCGACCCGCTCGCCGTAGAGCGAGAGCGATTTCGAGAACGAGCTCGACAGGAACACCGGGTGCATCGCGCCGGCGAACAGGCGCGGCGCGAAGGCGTCGGCGTCGAGGCCGTCGCCGAAGCCCTGGTAGGCGAGGTCGAGGAACGGCACCAGGCCGCGCGCCTGCACCGTGGCGAGCACCTTGCGCCACTGCTCCTGCGACAGGTCGACGCCCGTCGGGTTATGGCAGCAGGAATGCAGCACCACGATCGATCCCGCCGGCAGGGCCTCGAGCGCGCGCGCCATCGCGGCGAAGTCCACGCCGCGCGTCGCGGCCTCATAGTAGGGATAGGCATGCACCGCGAAGCCGGCGGCTTCGAACAGCTGGCGGTGGTTCTCCCAGCTCGGCTCGCTGATCCAGACCTGCGCGCCCGGCGCGACCAGCCGCAGGAAATCGGCCCCGATCTTCAAGCCGCCGGTGCCGCCGAGCGCCTGCACCGTGACGACGCGCCGCTCGCGCACCGCAGGCGCGTCCGGGCCGAAGACGAGCGCACGCACCGCCTGATCGTAGGCCGGCAGGCCGTCGATCGGCAGGTAGGTCTTAGGCGAGCCGCTGCCGACGCGCTGCTGCTCTGCGCGCCGCACGCACTCCAGCAGCGGCACCTTGCCGTCGTCGTCGCAGTAGACCCCGACTCCGAGGTTGACCTTTCTCGGGTTAGCGTCGGCCACGAAGGCCTCGGTCACGCCGAGAATCGGGTCGCCGGGCGCCATCGGCAGCGCGGCGAGCGGGGAGGGGGAGTGCGGCGCGTTCATCGTGCTACGATTCTCCGTTTTTCCATCAGCTGCGATTCTACCGTGGCGGTCACGTTCCCCGACAGCCCTTACCGCCTGCACCAGCCGTACGCGCCGGCGGGCGATCAGCCGGAGGCGATCGCGCAGCTCGTCGAGGGCATCGGCGACGGCCTCGCCTTCCAGACGCTGCTCGGCGTCACCGGCTCGGGCAAGACCTACACCATGGCGCACGTCATCGCGCGGCTCGGCCGCCCGGCGCTGGTGCTGGCGCCGAACAAGACGCTCGCGGCGCAGCTGTACGCGGAATTCCGCGAGTTCTTCCCGGAGAACGCGGTCGAGTACTTCGTCTCGTACTACGACTACTACCAGCCCGAGGCGTACGTCCCGGCGCGGGATCTCTACATCGAGAAGGACTCCTCGATCAACGAGCACATCGAGCAGATGCGGCTCTCGGCCACCAAGTCGCTGCTCGAGCGCCGCGACTGCGTGATCGTGGCGACGGTGTCGGCGATCTACGGCATCGGCGACCCGTCCGAGTACCACGGCATGATCCTGCACCTGCGCCAGGGCGAGCGCATGGCGCAGCGCGACGTCATCGGGCGTCTGGTGGCGATGCAGTACGAGCGCAACGAGCTCGACTTCCGCCGCGGCACCTTCCGCGTGCGCGGCGACGTGATCGACGTCTTTCCGGCCGAGCACGCGGAGCACGCGGTGCGCATCGCGCTCGGCGACGACGAGATCGAGCGGCTGCAGGTATTCGATCCGCTCACCGGCCGCGTGCTGCACGGGATGACCCGGTTCACGGTCTACCCGTCGAGCCATTACGTGACCCCGCGCGACACGACGCTGCGCGCGATCGGCGCGATCGGGGCCGAGCTGGCCGCGCGCATCGAGTTCTTCCAGAAGGCGGCTCGCCTGGTCGAGGCGCAGCGCATCGAGCAGCGCACCCGCTTCGACCTCGAGATGCTCGCCGAGCTCGGCTTCTGCAAGGGGATCGAGAACTACTCGCGCCACCTTTCCGGGCGCCGGGAAGGCGAGCCGCCGCCGACGCTGATCGACTACCTGCCGCGCGACGCGCTCATGATCATCGACGAGAGCCACGTCACCATCGGGCAGCTCGGCGGCATGTACCGCGGCGACCGCGCGCGCAAGGAGAACCTGGTCGAGTACGGCTTTCGGCTCCCCTCGGCGCTCGACAACCGGCCGCTGCGCTTCGACGAGTTCGAGGGCGTGGTGCGGCAGACGATCTTCGTCTCCGCGACTCCCGCCGAGTACGAGGCGCGGAAAGCGGCCCAGGTGGTCGAGCAGGTGGTGCGGCCCACCGGCCTGGTCGATCCCCAGGTGATCGTGCGGCCCGCGGCGACCCAGGTGGACGATCTGCTGTCCGAGATCAGCCTGCGAGTGAAGCGGCAGGAACGGGTGCTCGTGACCACGCTCACCAAGCGCATGGCCGAGGAGCTCACCGACTACCTCGCCGAGCACGGCGTGCGGGTGCGCTACCTGCACTCGGAGGTCGACACGGTGGAGCGGGTCGAGATCATCCGCGACCTGCGCCTGGGCGAGTTCGACGTGCTGGTGGGCATCAACCTGCTGCGCGAGGGCCTCGACCTGCCGGAGGTGTCGCTGGTCGCCATCCTCGACGCCGACAAGGAAGGGTTCCTGCGCTCCGAGCGCTCGCTGATCCAGACCATCGGCCGGGCGGCGCGCCACCTGAACGGCACCGCGATCCTGTACGCGGACGCGGTCACGGATTCGATGCGGCGCGCCATCGGCGAGACCGAGCGCCGGCGCCGCAAGCAGCTCGCCTTCAACCAGGACCGCGGCATCACGCCCAAGGGCGTTTTTAAGCGCATCAAGGACCTCATCGACGGCGTCTACGACGCCGACGAGGCGGCCGCCGAGCTCAAGGCGGCGCAGGCCGAGGCGCGCTACGAGGCGATGAGCGAGAAGCAGATCGCGCGCGAGATCCGGGCCCTGGAGAAGCAGATGCTCGAGCACGCGCGCGATCTCGAGTTCGAGAAGGCCGCCGCGGCGCGCGACCGGCTCGCCGAGCTGCGCAAGCGTGTCTTCGGAGTCGCGCTGGCCTCCGAATGAAGGTGCTGCTCGTCTGCACCGTACGGCGGGCCGCAGGACTTCGAGCGCGTGCTCGACCTGGTCGAGGCCGCCGCACGCGGCCTCATCGAGCACTACTTGCGCGTCTCGACCTGAACCAGGGTCTGTTCCGCGGGCGCGGCCGGGCGCTCGCGGCGCGGCCGGCCGAGCTTGACCGGCTCGGGCTCGGGCTGCGGCGTGCGCGCTTTGGACGCGTCGGTCTCGACCATCTGCAAACCGCTGCTCGCCAGGTACTCCTTCAAGTCCAGGGGCGGCGCTGCCGGGGCCGGTTCGGGACGGCGCGGCTCCTCCCGAGGTGCGGAAACCGCATGCTCCGCAGTCGCGGCGCGCGGCGCCGGCGCGGCAGGCCCGGGCGCGGGGGCTTCGTGCAGGGGAGCCGGCTGTCCTTCGGTCTCGGACTCCATCGCGCTGCGCGTGACCTGCTCGAGCGCTTCACGCTCGGCCGCGGACAGCGGCTGCGGCAGCTGGCGGCGCGCACCCTGCGGCTGCTCCGGCCTGCGCTCCCGGTCGCGGTCACGGCCGCGGCCGCGGCGGCCGCGCCGGCGGCGATGCTCCTCGCTTTCGCCTTCTGCCTGCGGACGCGACTCCTGGCCGCGCTCCGGCCGGCCCTGGTGAAGGGCGCGCTGTTCAGGGCGCGGATGCGCCTCGCGTTGCGGCTCGCGCTGCACATCCCGCCGGCCCTGCTCCGGTTCGCGCCGCTGCTGCTCGCGGCGCGCATCGCGCCGGGTATCGTCGCCTTCGCGGCGCTCGTCGCGTCGCCCGTCGCGCGAGTCGCGCCGCCAGTCGCGCCGGTCCCGGCCGCGCTGATGCTCGCGCCGCGCGTCGCGCCGCGCTTCGTCCGCATCGCGCCGCTCGGGGCGTGGCTCGCGGGCGGGCGCGCCTGCCGGTCGCGGCGCCGGATCGTTCGCCGCAGGCACCGCGGCCTGCGCTGCCACCTTCTCCTGCTTGAACCAACCCAGCAGGCGGCTCACGAGGCCCGGCCGCCCCGCGTCCTGCACCATCGGCTGCGCAGCCGCGACCGCCGGCTCAGGCGGCGCAGTGCGCGCCGGCGTCGGCCGGGATTCGGCGGCCGCGACGGGCGCCGGCTGCGACGGCACGATCGCTTTCACCGCGGCTTCGGGGCGCTCCCTGCGCGTCTCGGCCGAGGCGGGCTCGGCGGCCGCTTCCCCGGGCTGCTCGACCAGCTCGTAGCTCGTCGGCACCTGCTCCATCTGGTTGAGCTCTTCGTGCTTGAGGCGCTGCACCTTGTAGTGCGGGGTCTCGAGGTGCGGGTTGGGCACCAGCACGATGTCGACCTTGAGACGCCCCTCGAGCTTCTGGATCTCGCTGCGTTTCTCGTTGAGCAGGAAGGAAGCCACGTCCACCGGGACCTGGGCGTGCACGGCGCCGGTGTTCTCCTTCATCGCTTCTTCCTGCAGGATGCGCAGCACGTGCAGCGCGGTCGATTCGGTGCCGCGGATGAACCCGGTGCCGCCGCAGCGCGGGCAGCTCGAGTGCGCGGTCTCCTCGAGCGAGGCCTGCAGCCGCTGGCGCGACAGCTCCATCAGCCCGAAGCGCGAGATCTTGCCGACCTGCACGCGGGCGCGATCCTGGTGCAGCGCCTCGCGGAAGCGGATCTCGACCTCGCGCTGGTTGCGCGCGGACTCCATGTCGATGAAGTCCACGACGATCAGGCCGCCGAGATCGCGCAGCCGCAGCTGCCGCGCGACTTCGTCGGCGGCCTCCAGGTTGGTGCGCAGCGCCGTCTCCTCGATGTCGCCGCCGCGGGTCGCGCGCGCCGAATTTACATCGATGGCCACGAGCGCCTCGGTGTGGTCGATCACGACCGAGCCGCCCGAGGGCAGGTTGACCTGGCGCGAGTAGGCGCTCTCGATCTGGTGCTCGATCTGGAAACGGGAAAACAAAGGGACATCGTCGCGGTAGAGCTTGACCTTGGGGACGTTGTCCGGCATCACCGTCTGCATGAAGGCGCACGCCTGCTCGTAGATCTCCTCGGTGTCGATCAGGATCTCGCCGATGTCGGGCTGGAAATAGTCCCGGATCGCGCGGATCACGAGGCTCGACTCGAGGTAGATCAGGAACGGCTTCTGCCCCTGGTCACGCGCCGCGCTCTCGACCGCGCGCCAGAGCTGCAGCAGGTAGTTGAGATCCCACTGCAGCTCCTCGAGCGAGCGCCCGATCGCCGCGGTGCGCGCGATCACGCTCATGCCGTCGGGAACCGGCAGCCGCTCGAGCGTGTCGCGCAGCTCGTCGCGGTCCTCGCCCTCGACACGGCGCGAGACCCCGCCGCCGCGCGGATTGTTCGGCATCAGCACGAGGTGGCGCCCGGCGAGGCTGATGAAGGTGGTGAGCGCCGCGCCCTTGGTGCCGCGCTCGTCCTTCTCGACCTGGACGATCAGGTCCTGACCGTCGCGCAGCGCGTCCTGGATGCGGGCGCGGCCGACGTCGACGTCGGAGCGGAAATAGCTGCGGGAGACTTCCTTGAAGGGGAGGAACCCATGCCGCTCTTCGCCGTAGTCGACGAACGCGGCCTCGAGGCTGGGCTCGATGCGGGTAATGACCCCTTTGTAGATGTTGCTCTTGCGCTGCTCCCTCGATGCGGACTCAATGTCGAGGTCGACGAGCTTCTGCCCGTCCACGATCGCGACGCGCAGCTCTTCCTGCTGCGTCGCATTGAATAGCATGCGTTTCACTTCTTGTTCTCCTGCGCGCGCAGCAACGCCGCGGCCCGGTCGCCAAGTGCTCTCCGTACAGGAAAAGACTAGTCAAGGGGTCGACGCGACTGCGCGCGTTTCCGATACCATCGCTACTTCCGGTGAGCGAGATTAACCACCGCTTCGGGTCCGGCCGCGGCCGGACAGGAGGCGGGTTGCAGGTCCCGGCGCGGGGCTTGCGCACACCGCGTCTTGTGGTTCCTGTGCCTCGCGACTCGAAGCGAGTGGCGCGATTGTAAGCAAAATGAACGACTTAGGCAAGACTCGGGCGATGTGGCTTGAAGTCGGCGAGGAAAGCGCCGCGCAGCGCATCGACAACTTCCTGCTGCGGCGCCTGAAAGGGGTGCCGAAAAGCCATGTCTACCGCGTGCTGCGCAGCGGCGAGGTACGGGTGAACAGCGGCCGGGTGAAGCCCGACTATCGGCTGCGGACGGGGGACCGCGTGCGCGTGCCGCCGGTGCGGATCGCGGCGCCCGCGGCCCGCGCTGCGGCGTTGCCTGCGGCATTTCCGGTGCTGTACGAGGATGCGTCGCTGCTTGCGCTCGACAAGCCGGCCGGTGTGGCCGTGCACGGCGGCAGCGGCGTCAGCTTCGGCGCGATCGAGTCGCTGCGCGCCGCGCGCCCGGGCGCGAAGCTGCTGGAGCTCGTGCACCGCCTCGATCGCGACACCTCGGGCGTGCTGCTGATCGCGAAAAAGCGCGCCGCGCTGGTCGAGCTGCACCGCATGCTGCGCGAGGGCGAGGTCGAGAAGGACTATCTCGCGGTCGTGAAAGGAAGCTGGCGCGGGGGCCCGCGCGAGATCCGCGCGCCGCTGCACAAGTACGTCACCGCCGCGGGGGAGCGCCGTGTCAGCGTGCGCGAGGGCGGGATGGCCGCGGTGACGCGCGTGCGGCCGCTCGGCACCGGCCAAGCCTGCAGCCTGCTCGCGCTGCGCCTGCTCACCGGTCGCACCCACCAGATCCGGGTGCACCTCGCGCACGCCGGGCACCCGATCCTGGGCGACGCCAAGTACGGCGACTTCGCGCTCAATCGCACGCTCGCCGGCGAAGGAGTGCGGCGCCCGCTGCTGCACGCGGCGCGCATCGCTCTCGCGCATCCGGCGACCGGCGCCCCGCTTTCACTCGAGGCCCACTTGCCCGAAGACATGGCGCGGTTCATCGGTCGGGCCTTCCCGGGATGCAGTATTCGCTGATCGTGTTCGACTGGGACGGCACGCTGATCGACTCGGCGAGCGCGATCGTCGACTGCATCCAGCTCGCGGCGCGCGATCTCGAGCTGCCGGTGCCGGACCGGGACACGGCGAGCCACGTGATCGGGCTCGGGCTGAACGACAGCCTGCGGCTCGCGGTGCCCTCGCTGCCGGTGGCGCGCTACGCGGAGTTCCTTGCGCGCTACCGCGGGCACTTCGTCGAGCGCGAAGACTCGATCGGCGCGTTTCCGGGCGTTCCCGAGCTGCTCGCCGCGCTCAACGCGCGCGGCCACCGGCTCGCGCTCGCGACCGGCAAGAGCCGGCGCGGCCTGGAGCGTGCGCTCGGGGTGAGCGGGTTGGGGTCGCAATTCGCGGCCACGCGCTGCGGCGACGAGACGCGCCCCAAGCCCGACCCCGCGATGCTGGTCGAGCTGATGCAGGCGCTGGCGACCGGGCCGCGGGACGCGCTGATGGTCGGCGACACCTCGCACGACCTCGAGATGGCGCGCAACGCCGGCGTGGACGCGCTCGCCGTCACCTACGGCGCGCACCCGGGCGAGGCGCTGCGCGCGCTCGCGCCGCGCGCCTGCGTCGCGAGCATCGAGGAGCTGCGCCTGTGGCTGGAGACGAACGCCTGATCTGCCGCTCCGCGGATCTCGCCGACTCGGGCAAGGCGGTGCGCTTCGAGGTCGAATACTTCGGCGAGCGCGCGCCGGCGTTCGTGGTGCGCTACGCCGGGCGCGTGCATGGCTACCTCAACCGCTGCGCGCACATGCCGATGGAGCTCGACTGGCGCGAGGGCGAAGTCTTCGACTCCGAGGGACGCGATTTGATATGCTCGACGCACGGCGCGACCTACGCCGCGGCGAGCGGCCGCTGCCTCGGCGGGCCGTGCGGCGGCAGCCCGCTGGTGCGGCTGCGGGTCGAGGAGCGGCAAGGCGGGGTCTACTACCTGGGGTCAGACGATGGCTGAGAACGGCGGGCAGTGGGAACGCGAGCTGGTCGAGAAGCTCGCCACCGCGGCGCTCAAGGAGCAGCGGCGCGCGCGGCTGTGGGGGATCTTCTGGAAGGCGCTCACCTTCGCCTACCTCACGCTGTTCCTAGTGCTGGCGGTGGACTGGAAGGATCGGGCGGACTCGCGCAGCGGCAGGCGGCATACGGCGGTGGTCGAGATCAACGGGCTGATCGCGCCCGGGGCGGACGCGAGCGCGGAGAAGATCGCGCTCGCGCTGCAGGCCGCGTTCAAGGACAAGAACACGCAGGGCGTCGTCCTGCGCATCAACTCGCCCGGCGGCAGCCCGGTACAGGCGCAGAGCATCTTCGACGAGATGCGCCGGCTGCGGCAGAAGTACCCCAACACGCCGCTCTACGCGGTGGTGGAGGACGTCTGCGCCTCGGGCGGCTACTACGTGGCCGCGGCAGCCGACCGGATCTACGTCGGCAAGGCGAGCATCCTCGGCTCGATCGGGGTGCGGCTGGACAGCTTCGGCGTCACCGGCCTCATGGAGAAGCTCGGCGTCGAGCGGCGCCTCCTGGTCGCCGGGGAGAACAAGTCGATGCTCGACCCGTTCCTGCCGGTCGACGAATCGCACCGCCAGCACACGCTCGCCCTGATGGGCGAGATCCACCAGCAGTTCATCGCCGCCGTGCGTGCGGGCCGCGGCAAGCGCCTCAAGGAGACGCCGGACATGTTCTCCGGCCTCATCTGGAGCGGCGTGAAGGCGGTCGAGCTCGGCCTCGCCGACGCCTTCGGCAGCCTCGAGTACGTGGCGCGCGAGGTGATCAAGGCCGAGGACATCGTCGACTACACGCAGAAAGAGAACATCGCCGAGAAGTTCGCGCGCCGCTTCGGCGCCGGCGCCGCCAGCGTGCTCGCCGAGATCGCGCTGCGCCACACGCCGGTGTTCCGCTAGATCGCCAGCAGCAGGAAAACCGTGGGCCGCCTGCCGATCGTCGGCCGGGCGCGCCGCCAATCGGCGATCGGGCGCGTCGCGACGCTCTCGGACGCAAGCGTGAGGTCGGTGGCGATGCAAAGGAGCGTCGCAGGCGCGCAGGTCGAGAGCAGCGCGCCGAGCAGGGCGTCATTGCGGTACGGCGTCTCGATGAAGATCTGCGTCTCGCGCTCGCGCCGCGAGCGGCCCTCGAGCTCGCGAATGCGCAGCACGCGCGCATCCGGCTCTCGCGGCAGGTAGCCGCAGAAAGCGAAGCGCTGGCCCTCGAGCCCGGAAGCCATCAGTGCCAGCACGATCGCGGACGGGCCGACGAGCGGCACCACGCGGAGGTTCTCGCGGTGCGCGGCCTCGACCAGCTGCGCTCCCGGATCGGCGATCGCGGGGCAGCCGGCTTCGGACAGCAAGCCGAGCGCTCGTCCGGCGCGGCACGGGGCGAGCAGAACGCCCGCCGGCGTCCGCCCGTCGAGCTCGACGATCGCCAGCTCGCGCGTCGCGCACGGCATCCGGACCGCGGCCAGGAAGCCGCGCGCGCTTTTCGCATTCTCCGCGACGAAGTGGCGGACGCCGCGCACCGTCTCCAGCGCCGGCGCTGGAAGGGCGGCAACGGGATCACCGCCGAGCGGCGTCGGGATCGCGTAGAGCGTGCCCGTCATTGGCCGAGCACCGGCAGCCCGGCTTCGGCGAGCAGCTCGCAGAGCGCGATCAGGGGCAGCCCGACCAGCGAGGTCGGGTCCTCGGTCTCGATGCGCGCAATGAGCGCGATGCCGAGGCCCTCGGCCTTGGCGCTGCCCGCGCAGTCGTAGGGCTGCTCGCGCTGCAGGTACGCTTCGACCTGCGCGCTGCTCAGGTCGCGAAACGTCACCAGGCAGGGCACCGCGCGCGCGAGCAGCCGGCCGCTCGCGGCATCGAGCACCGCGACCGCGGTGTCGAAGCTCGCGGTCTTGCCGCTCAGCGCGCCGAGCTGGGCGAGCGCGTTGCGGTGCGTGCCGGGCTTCTCGAGCCGCCGGCCCTCGCACGTCGCGACCTGGTCGGAGCCGATGATGATCGCGCCGGGAAACTGCGCCGCCACCGCGCGCGCTTTCGCCGCCGCGAGCCGCAGAGCCGTGGTCGCGCCGGACTCGCCCGGCACCCGCGCCTCGTCGAGTGCCGGATCGGCGCAGGCGAAAGGCAGCCCGAGGCGCTCCAGGAGCGCCCGCCGGTACTTGGAACTGGAGGCGAGCACGAGCCGCCGTGGCGAAGGCATGGCTTTGTTTTGACAGAGATTTTTGACGATGATACCATCCCCCACTCTATGCCGCAGCCGCGGGTCATCGACGGTTTCGAGGTCGCGCGGGGCGGCGGCAGCCTGCGGGGGGTATGGCCGCTGGACGATTTCCCGAGGCTGCGTGATTCCCTGTACGCGAGCGCCGGCTCGCTGCGCTATGAGGTGCGCGGCGTCCCGGAAGAGCAGGGACACCCGGCGCTGCTGCGCCGCCCGCCCGGCGGGCGGCGAGAGCGGCAAGCCCTCGCCGTTCGAGGCCCTGCGCGGCCTCATCGGCGGGCAGAAGCATTGAACATCACTCTAGGAGCCGAACATGGCAGTTCCCCAGAACCGCAAGACGCCGTCCAAGCGCGGCATGCACCGCTCGCACGACCGCCTCGCCGGGCCCGCGCTGGCGATTGAGCCCACCAGTGGCGAAACGCACCTGCGCCATCACATCAGCCCGACCGGCTACTACCGGGGCAAGAAGGTCGCGAAAGGCAAGGACGAATAGCGCAGGCGCGGCGATCCTGCGGCGTGGACATCACCGTTGCCGTCGACTGCATGGGGGGCGACCACGGCCCCCAGGTCACGGTGCCTGCTGCGCTCGCGTTCCAGCGCGAGCAGGCGGGCGTGAATCTGGCGCTCGTGGGCCAGGGCGTGGTGATCGAGCGCGAGCTCGCGGCGCACGGCGCGCAGCCGGGTCCGCATCTGCGGGTGCGGCACGCGGCCGAAGTGGTGGCGATGGACGAGCCGCCGGTGCAGGCGCTGCGCTTCAAGAAGAACTCGTCGATGCGCATCGCGGTCAACCTGGTGAAGAGCGGCGAGGCGCATGCCTGCGTCAGCGCCGGCAATACCGGCGCGCTGATGGCGATCTCGAGATTCGTGCTCAAGACCCTGCCCGGCATCGACCGCCCGGCGATTGCGGCCGTGCTCCCCAACGTGCGCGGCAGCTATACCACGGTGCTCGATCTCGGCGCCAACGTCGACTGCACGCCCGAGCAGCTGATGCAGTTCGGCGTCATGGGGGCGATGCTGGTGGCCGCGCTCGAGCACAACGATCGCCCCAGCGTCGGCCTGCTCAACATCGGCGTCGAGGACATCAAGGGCAACGACACGGTGAAGCAGGCTGCCGATCTGCTGCGCGCGAGCGGCCTCAACTTCTACGGCAACGTCGAGGGCGACGATATCTACAAGGGCACCACCGACGTGGTGATATGCGACGGCTTCGTCGGCAACTCCGTGCTCAAGGCCTCGGAAGGAGTGGCGATGATGATCGTCGGTTTCCTGCGGCAGGAGTTCTCGCGCAACCGGTGGCGCAAGCTTGCGGCGCTTGCGTCGCTGCCGGTGCTCAACGCGCTGCGCGAGCGCATGGACCCGGGCCGCTACAACGGCGCCAGCCTCCTCGGGCTGCGCGGCATCGTCATCAAGAGCCACGGCTCGGCCGACGCCTACGCCTTCGGCAGGGCGCTCGCGCGCGCCGCCGAGGAGGTGCGCAACGACGTCGTCGCGCGCATCGCGCATCGCATGGCCGCGTTGCAGTCGCGCCCGGCATGATCCACGCGCGCATCATCGGCACCGGCAGCTACCTGCCGCCGCGCGTCGTCACCAACTACGAATTCGCGCGGCGGCTCGACACCAGCGACCAGTGGATCCGCGAGCGCACCGGCATCGTCGAGCGCCGCTTTGCGGACGAGTCGCAAGGCTCGAGCGACCTGGCGCTCGAAGCGAGCCGGCGCGCGCTCGAGGCATCCGGCACGAAGCCCGCGCAGGTCGATCTCATCGTGCTCGCCACCTCGACCCCGGACTACATCTTCCCCAGCACCGCCTGCCTGCTGCAGGCCAAGCTCGGCATCCACGGCTGCGCGGCGTTCGACGTGCAGGCCGTGTGCAGCGGCTTCGTGTACGCGCTCGCCGTCGCGGACGGCTTCATCCGCGCCGGAACCCACGGGCGCGCGCTGATCGTCGGCAGCGAGGTCTATTCGCGCATCCTCGACTGGAACGACCGCGCCACCTGCGTGCTGTTCGGGGACGGCGCGGGCGCGGTCGTGCTCGCCGCCGGCGACCGGCCGGGGATCCACGCCTCGGCGCTGCACGCTGACGGCAGCCAGGCCGCAATTCTCTCGGTGCCGGGCAACGTCTCGGGCGGGCGCATCGTCGGCTCGCCCTATCTGCAGATGCAGGGCGGGCAGGTGTTCAAGTTCGCCGTCAAGGTACTGTGCGACGTGGCCGAGGAAACGGTCGCCGCGGTCGGGATGAAGATCGGCGACGTGGACTGGCTGATCCCGCACCAGGCCAACGTGCGCATTCTCGAGGCCACCGCGAAAAAGCTCGGCCTGCCGCGCGAGCGCCTGGTGGTGACCGTGGGCCATCATGGCAACACCTCGGCGGCGTCGGTGCCGCTCGCGCTCGACGAGTACGTTCGCTCCGGCAGGATCCGCCCCGGCCATCGGGTGATGCTGCAGGGCGTGGGCGGCGGCTTCACCTGGGGCGCGACGCTCGTGACGATGTGAGGCCGGCACGATGAAGCTCGCGATGGTGTTCCCCGGCCAGGGCTCGCAATCGGTCGGCATGCTGCAGGCCTATGCGGGCTTGTCCGGTGTCGACGAGGTGCGCGCGGAGACGCGCGCGGCGCTGGGCGATGAGTTCCTCGGGCTGCTCGACGAGGGACCGGCGGACGCGCTCGACCTGACGCGCAACACCCAGCCCGCGATGCTCGCGGCGGGGATCGCGGCCTACCGCGCCTGGCGCGCGGCCGGCGGCCCCGCGCCGGAGGTCGTGGCCGGCCACAGCCTGGGCGAATACTCCGCGCTCGTCGCCGCCGAGGCACTCGCGCTGCGCGATGCGCTGCCGCTGGTGCGCTACCGCGCGCAGGCGATGCAGGAAGCCGTGCCGGAGGGCCAGGGCGCGATGGCGGCGATCCTCAACCTGGAGGACGAGCAGGTGCGCGCGGCCTGCGCCGAGGCGCAAGCCGCGGGCGCCGAGGGCGAGGTCGTGCAGGCCGTCAACTTCAACGCTCCGGGCCAGGTGGTCATCGCGGGCAGCAAGGCTGCGGTGGCGCGGGCGATCGAGGCCTGCAAGGCGCGCGGCGCGAAGCGCGCGCTGCCGCTGCCGGTGAGCGCGCCGTTCCACTCCAGCCTGATGCGGCCTGCGGCCGAGAAGCTGGGCGGCTATCTGCAAAAGGTGAGCCTGGCGGCGCCGAAGATCGCGCTCATCAACAACGTGGACGTCGCCGAGGAGCGCGAGCCCGCGCGCATCCGCGACGCGCTGGTGCGGCAAGCGGCCTCGCCGGTGCGCTGGGCGGAGACCGTGCGGCGCATGGCGCAGCTCGGCGTCACGCACGTCGCCGAATGCGGCCCGGGCAAGGTGCTCGCCGGGCTGGTCAGGCGCATCGACGGCAAGCTGCAAAGCGTCGCGCTTGCCGACCGCGCCGCGCTCGAGCAGGCGCTTACATCCTTGAAGGGAGGCTGAGCATGCTTGCGGGCAAGGTCGCGCTGGTCACCGGCGCCTCGCGCGGCATCGGCGCCGCAATCGCCCGCGAGCTGACGCGGCAGGGCGCGCGGGTGCTGGGAACCGCGACCAGCGAGGCCGGCGCGAAGGCGATCGCCGGTGACAGATTGAGCGGCCGGGTGCTCGACGTGCGCGACGCGGCGCAGTGCGACGCGCTCGTCGAGACGGTACGCAAGGAGGCGGGCGACATCCTGATCCTCGTCAACAACGCCGGCGTGGTGCGCGACAACTTGGCGCTGCGCATGAAGGACGCCGAGTGGGACGAGGTGATCGACACCGACCTCAAAGCGGTGTTTCGCCTCTCGCGCGCGGTGATGCGCGGCATGATGAAGGCGCGCTGGGGCCGCATCATCAACATCACCTCGGTGGTCGGCGCCGCGGGCAACGCCGGGCAGGCGAACTACGCCGCGGCGAAAGCGGGCGTCGTCGGCATGACGAAATCGCTGGCGCGCGAGCTCGGCAGCCGCAACATCACGGTCAACTGCGTCGCGCCGGGCTTCATCGATACCGACATGACGCGCGCGCTTTCGGCGCAGCAGAGAGGCGCGCTGCTCGCGCAGATTCCGCTCGGGCGCCTCGGCACGCCGCAGGAAGTCGCGTGCGCGGTCGCATTCCTCTCTTCGCCCGCCGCCGACTACGTCACGGGCACGGTATTGCACGTGAACGGCGGCATGTATATGGCCTGATTCCGGTAAAATACCGCGCCGCCTGCCTCCAAGGGGAAGGAGTAACGGATGGAAAACATCGAGCAACGCGTCAAGAAGATCATCGCCGAGCAGCTCGGCGTGAACGAGGCCGAGATCAAGAGCGAGTCCTCGTTCGTCGACGACCTCGGCGCGGACTCGCTCGACACGGTCGAGCTGGTGATGGCCCTGGAGGAGGAGTTCGACACCGAGATTCCGGACGAGGAAGCCGAGAAGATCACCACCGTCCAGCAGGCGATCGACTACATCAAGTCGCACGCGAAATCCTAGCTGCAAGTGCAGCGCCGCAGAGTCGTCGTCACCGGGCTCGGCATCATCAGCCCGGTGGGCAACACCGTTCAGGAGGCCTGGGACAGCATTCTCGCCGGCAAGTCCGGCATCACCCGCGTCACCAAGTTCGACCCGCAGCGCCTCGCCAGCCAGATCGCCGGAGAGGTCAAGGGCTTCGACGTGAAGCAATACCTGTCGCCGAAGGATGCGCGCCGCATGGATACGTTCATCCACTACGGCATGGCGGCGGGCCTGCAGGCCTGGCGCGATTCCGGATTCGCGCTGAGCCCGGCCAACGCGGACCGGGTCGGCATCAACTTCGGCTCCGGCATCGGCGGGCTGCCGCTGATCGAGTCGATGCACGACGAGCTGCACAAGAGCGGCCCGCGGCGCGTTTCGCCGTTTTTCATCCCGGGCACGATCATCAACATGATCGCCGGCAACCTCTCGATCCTGCTTGGCATCAAGGGACCCAACCTCGCCATCGTCACCGCCTGCACCACCTCGACGCACTGCATCGGCGAGGCGGCGAAGTCGATCCGCTACGGCGAGGCGGAGGCGATGATCGCCGGCGGCGCGGAGGCCACGGTCACCGAGCTGGCGATGGCGGGCTTCGCATCGGCGCGCGCGCTCTCGGCCCGCAACGACGATCCACCGGGCGCGAGCCGCCCCTGGGACAAGGAGCGCGACGGCTTCGTGCTCGGCGAGGGCGCCGGCGCGGTGGTGCTCGAGGAGCTGGAGCACGCCCGCGCGCGCGGCGCCAACATCTACTGCGAGATCGCCGGCTACGGCGTTTCGGCCGACGCCTATCACATGACCGCGCCCGCCGAGGACGGCGACGGCGCGTACCGGTGCATGCGGAGCGCGCTGCGCGATGCGCAGCTCGGCATCGAGACGGTCGACTACATCAACGCGCACGGCACCTCGACCCCTCTCGGCGACATCGCCGAAACGCTGGCGGTGAAGCGGCTGCTGGGCGAGCGCGCGAAGCAGGTCGCGGTGAACTCGACCAAGTCCATGACCGGGCACCTGCTCGGCGCCGCGGGCGGCGTGGAGGCCATCTTCACCGCGCTCGCCCTGCGCCACCAGGTGTCGCCGCCGACGATCAACCTGCACACCCCCGACCCGCGGTGCGACCTCGACTACGTGCCGAACGCGGCGCGCAAGATGGCGATCCGCACGGCGCTCTCGAACTCCTTCGGCTTCGGCGGCACCAACGGCACCCTGGTGCTTGCACGGGTCTGAGGGGCCGCCCTGCGCTTCGACCTCGCGCCGTCGCGGCCCTTCGCCGCGCTGATCGTCGCTGTGCACGCCGCCGGAGCGGCCTGCATCGTCATCGCCGTCCCGGCGCTGGCGGGGGCGGTGCTCGGCGGGCTGCTGCTCGCGCTGGGCGCCGTCGCCGCCCGCGACCGCGCCCTCCTGCGGGGCGCGCGGGCGCTGCGCGCGATCGAGGTCGGCGAGCCGGGCGTAGCGGTGCTGGTACTGGCCGACGGCAGCCGGGTGGCGGCGATGCTCACCGGGCGGCGCCGGGTCAATCGCTACTGGGTCTCGCTCCCGGTCCGGGCGCCGGCGCGGCGCACTTTGTTCGTCACTGCGGGCATGCTCGGGCCCTCCCGGTTCCGCGCGCTGCGGCTGTGGGCGCTGTGGGGGAGGGTGCCGGGCGTCGCGTCCGGGCAACTGCAGCCCTGAGGGAAACCCCTGCCGTGCGCCGAACTATTTGCAAACGCGGGTGTCTGTGGCACATAGGCAAGGCTGGCTCCGGTGTCAGAACGTGATATCGACAGCCAGCTGGTGGCGCGGGCCAAGCGCGGCGACAAGCGGGCCTTCGAGCTGCTGGTGGAGAAGTACCAGCGCAAGCTCGCCCGGTTGCTGGCGCGCCTGATCCGCGACCCCGGCGAGGTCGAGGACGTGACGCAGGAGGCGTTCGTCAAGGCCTACCGGGCGCTGCCTTCGTTCCGCGGCGATAGCGCCTTTTATACGTGGCTCTATCGGATCGGCATCAACACCGCCAAGAACTACTTGATGGCGTTGGGCCGGAGGGCGCCGACCTCGACCGAAATCGAGGCCGGCGAGGCGGAGGGGTACGAGGAAGGCGAGCAGCTGCGCGACATCAACACGCCCGAGAGCGTGCTGCTGTCGAAGGAGATCGCCACGACCGTGAACGCGGCGATCGATGAGCTGCCCGAGGAGCTGCGCACCGCGATCCAGCTGCGCGAGCTCGAGGGCATGAGCTACGAGGAGATTGCGAGGATCATGGATTGCCCGATCGGCACGGTACGCTCCCGGATCTTCCGGGCGCGCGAGTCGATCGCGGCGCGGCTGCGGCCGCTGCTCGAAACGCGCGGCGACCAGAGGTGGTGATGAAGTCGAAGATCTCGGAGTTGATGGACGGCGAGCTCGGGCGGGACGAGGCCAAGGGCCCGCTGGCGGCTCTGGGGGAAGAAGGCGAGGCGCGCGAGGCCTGGCGCGTCTACCACCTGATCAGCGATTCGTTGCGCGAGACCGGCGTGCTTTCGGCGGGCTTCGCGCAGCGCGTGGCCGCCCGGCTCGCCGAGGAAGCGACCGTGATGGCGCCGCTGCGGGAAGAGGCGCGCCCGATGCCGCGGCACTGGTTCGCGCTCTCGGCGGCGGCGAGCATCGCCGCGGTGGCGCTGGTCGGATGGCTCGCTTTCGCGCCGCAGCAGGGCGCCGTGCCCGGGGCGCAACTGGCGCAGGTGCCCCAGGCACAGCCGGTCGCCGCGCAGGCGATCCGGCCGGTCGCGGTCGTGAAGGAGCCGGCGCAGGTCCCGCCGCCCGCGGGCGCGGCGGACTATCTGTTCGCCCACCAGGGCTATTCGCCGCGCAATTCGCTGCTGGGGGTGGCGCCGTACGTGCGCTCGGTCTCCGGCGAATCGACGCCGCCCAAGCCGTGATCCGGGCGCTCGGGATCGTGCTCCTCGCCTGCGCGGGCGTTGCGCAGGCGCAGACCACCCCGGACGCGCTGGCGCTGCTGCGCCGGATCTACGAGGCGACCGAGAAGCTCTCCTACAACGGCACGTTCGTCTACCAGCAGGGCAACCGCGCCGAGACGTCGCGCATCACCCGGCTGGCGGGGCGCGACGTCGAGCGGCTCGAAGTTCTGGACGGCACGCCGCGCGAAATCATCCGCACGCGGGACACCGTGAAGTGCTATCTGCCGGAGAGCCGGACGGTGAAGATCTCGCGGCGCGGCGACCGGCGCGCTTTCCCCGCGCTGCTTCCCGAGCGCTTGAGCGACCTCGCGCGGCACTACACCATCACGCGGGGCGAGACGGTCCGGATCGCGGGCTACGATTGCGAGACGGTGGTGCTGACCCCGAAGGACGACCTGCGCTACGGCTACAAGCTGTGGGCCGATACCGGCAGCGGGATGCTGCTCAAGGCGCGCGCGTTCGACGACAAGGGCGCCACCGTCGAACAGTTCACGTTCACCCAGCTCGCCATCGGCGGCGTGACGCGGGACAAGGTGAAGTCCAGGCACGCCGCAGGCGGCTGGCGCGTCGAGGACGCTTCGGACGCGCCGGCGAGCCTCGCCGAAGCCGGCTGGCGCGTCGCGGCCGAGCTGCCGGGATTTCGCAAGGTCATCGAGGTCACCCGCAAGCTCGGCGAGTCGCGCCCGGTGTCGCAGGTGGTCTACTCGGACGGCCTCGCCGCGGTGTCGGTGTTCATCGAGCCGCTCGCCGGGCGTGCCGAGCCGGTGCATCCGGGCCCGTCGAGCCTGGGCGCGGTGAACATCTACACGCGCCAGATCGCCGATCATGTCGTCACGGTGGTCGGCGAGGCGCCGGCGGCGAGCGTGCATCGAATCGCCAATACCGTCGAATACCGGCGCCCGCAGTAAGGAGAGACGACACATGATCCTGTTGAGGAATCTGCTCGCACTCTTCGTGCTCGCCTTCGCCGGCCAGGCCCTGGGCCAGGCGCGCGAGCTGCCCGACTTCACGCGGCTGGTCGAGGAGCAGGGCCACGCCGTGGTGAACATCAGCACCACGCAGGCCGTGCGGCGCTCGGCGCTGCCGCAGCTGCCCGGGATCGAGGACGAGGAGGTGCAGGAATTCTTCCGCCGCTTCATCCCGCGCCAGCCCGGCCCGCAGGGCCCGCGCCCCGAGAGCCGCTCGCTCGGCTCCGGCTTCATCATCTCCGCCGACGGCTACATCCTGACCAACGCCCACGTCGTCGATCAGGCCGACGAGATCAACGTCAAGTTCACCGACAAGCGCGAGTACAAGGCGAAGGTCATCGGCGCCGACAAGCGCACCGACGTCGCGCTCATCAAGATCGAGGCCGCCAACCTGCCGGTGGTGCGCTTCGGCGACCCGAACCGGCTCAAGGTGGGCGAGTGGGTGGTCGCGATCGGCTCGCCCTTCGGCTTCGAGAACACGGTCACCGCCGGCATCGTTTCGGCCAAGGGGCGCTCGCTGCCGCAGGAGAACTTCGTGCCCTTCATCCAGACCGATGTCGCGATCAACCCGGGCAACTCGGGCGGCCCGCTGTTCAACATGCGCGGCGAGGTGGTCGGCGTCAATTCGCAGATCTACAGCCGCACCGGCGGCTTCATGGGCCTTTCGTTCGCGATCCCGATCGACGTCGCGCTCGATGTCCAGCGCCAGCTGCGCGAGAAGGGCCGCGTCTCGCGTGGCCGCATCGGCGTCGTGATCCAGGAGGTGACCAAGGACCTCGCCACCTCCTTCGGCCTCGACCGCCCGCGCGGCGCGCTGGTCAACTCGGTCGAGAAGGGCAGCCCGGCGGACAAGGCCGGGGTCGAGGCGACCGACATCATCACCCGCTTCGACGGCAAGCAGGTCGACTCTTCGAGCGACCTGCCGCGCATCGTCGGCGGCACGCGTCCCGGCACCAAGGTGGACGTCGAGGTCTGGCGCAAGGGCACGACGCGCTCGCTCGCGCTCAGCGTCGGCGAGCTGCAGGAGGAGCGCGTCGCGGCGCGCGACGCGCCGCGCTCGCAGCGCTCCGCCGAGGTCGCCGCCAACCGGCTCGGCCTGGTCGTGAGCGAGCTCACTGCGAAGCAGAAGGACGACCTCAAGGTGACGCACGGCCTGATGGTCACGGACGTGCGCCCCGAGGCGCGCGGCGAGCTGCGCCGCGGCGATGTGCTGCTCACGCTGGTGCACAAGGGGCGGCACACCGAGCTGAAGAGCGTGGACCAGCTCAACAAGGTGCTCGGCGGGCTCGACAAGGACGCGGTGATCACGCTGCACGTGCGCCGCGGCGAGGGCACCGCCTTCGTCACCGTCAACGGCCTGACCGACAAGGGCTGATCGTCCGCGCGGCTTCGGGCGCAGACCCGGCGAGTCGGGTGGGATAGAATTGCGGCCCGAGGAGGGTGCTGCGGCACCCTCTTTTCTTATGCACCGGGACCGCATCCGCAACTTCTCGATCATCGCGCACATCGACCACGGCAAGTCGACGCTCGCCGATCGCTTCATCCAGCTCTGCGGCGGGCTGCCCGAGCGCGAGATGGCGGAGCAAGTTCTCGACACCATGGAGCTCGAGCGCGAGCGCGGCATCACCATCAAGGCGCAGACCGTCGCGCTCAACTACAGGGCGAGGGACGGCGCGACCTACCTCCTCAACCTCATCGACACGCCGGGCCACGTCGACTTCTCCTACGAGGTGAGCCGCTCGCTCGCCGCGTGCGAGGGGGCGCTGCTCGTGGTGGACGCCTCGCAGGGGGTGGAGGCGCAGACCGTGGCCAACTGCTACACCGCGACCGAGCAGGGCGTCGAGGTGATCCCGGTGCTCAACAAGATCGACCTGCCGCAGGCAAATCCCGACGGCACTATCCAGGAGATCGAGGACGTCATCGGCATCCGCGCGCAGGACGCGTTGCGCGCGAGCGCGAAGACCGGCGAAGGGGTGCCGGAGATCCTCGAGGCCGTGATCGCGCGCGTGCCGGCGCCGAAGGGCGATCCGCAGGCGCGCCTCAAGGCGCTGGTGGTCGACTCCTGGTTCGACAACTACGTCGGGGTCGTGATGCTGGTGCGCCTGATGCAGGGAACGCTGCGCCCGAAAGAGAAAGTGCTGCTGATGAGCACGGGCGCGCAGCACCTGTGCGAGCAGCTCGGCGTTTTCACGCCCAAGGCGCAGCCATGCGAGCAGCTCGAGGCCGGCGAGGTGGGGTTCGTGGTCGCCGGCGTCAAGGACCTGCGCGAGGCGAAGGTGGGCGACACCATCACGCACGCCGCCAAGCCGGCCGACGGGCCGCTCGCCGGCTTCAAGGAGATCAAGCCCCAGGTCTTCGCCGGGCTCTACCCGGTGGAGTCGAACCAGTACGAGGCGATGCGCGAGGCGCTCGAGAAGCTGCACCTGAACGACGCCTCTTTCCATTACGAGCCCGAGGTGACGCAGGCGCTCGGCTTCGGCTTCCGCTGCGGCTTCCTCGGCCTGCTGCACATGGACATCGTGCAGGAGCGCCTGGAGCGCGAGTACGGCGTGGCGCTCGTCACGACCGCGCCCTCGGTGGTCTACGAGGTCGAGCTGCGCGACGGCAGCGTCGAGCAAGTCTCCAACCCCGCCCGGCTGCCCGATCCGGCGCGCATCGCCGGGATCCGCGAGCCGGTGATCGCCGCCACCATCTTCGTGCCGCAGGAGTACGTCGGCCCGGTGATGACGCTGTGCACGCAGAAGCGCGGCGTGCAGTCCGACATGCGCTACTCGGCGCGCCACGTGGTGCTGTCCTACGAGCTGCCGCTCGCCGAGGTGGTGATGGACTTCTTCGACCGCCTCAAGTCGCTCACGCGCGGCTACGGCTCGCTCGACTACGAGCATAAGGACCACCGCCCGGCGGACGTGGTGCGGCTCGACATCCTGGTGAACGGCGAGCGGGTGGACGCGCTCTCCAGCATGGTGCACCGGGAGGGCACGCAGCGCCGCGGGCGCGAGCTGGTCGAGCGGCTGCGCGGCCTGATCCCGCGCCAGATGTTCGACGTCGCGATCCAGGCCGCGATCGGCTCGCACGTCCTCGCGCGCGAGACCGTCAAGGCGCTGCGCAAGAACGTGCTCGCCAAGTGCTACGGCGGCGACGTCACGCGCAAGCGCAAGCTCCTCGAGAAGCAGAAGGAAGGCAAGAAGCGCATGAAGCAGGTCGGTTCGGTCGAGATCCCGCAGGAGGCTTTCCTCGCCGTGCTGCAGCGGGGCTCGGGCGCGCGATGAGCTTCGCGCTGTTCCTGCTGGCGCTGCTCGTCGTGACCGGAGGCGTCTGGGCGCTCGAGGCCGCCTGGCTCGCCCGGCGCCGCAGCGCCGACGCGCGCCAGCCGTGGTGGGTCGAGTACTCGATCAGCTTCTTTCCCGTGATTCTGATCGTATTCCTGCTGCGCTCGTTCCTGGTCGAGCCCTTCAAGATCCCGTCGACCTCGATGGTGCCGACGCTGCTGGTGGGCGACTTCATCCTGGTAAACAAGTTCAGCTACGGCATCCGCGTCCCCGTGCTCAACACCAAGCTGATCGAGGTCAGCGCGCCGCAGCGCGGCGACGTCATGGTGTTCCGTTTTCCCGAGGATCCGACGCTCGACTACATCAAGCGCGTGGTGGGCCTGCCGGGCGACCGCATCGAGTATCGCGACAAGCGCCTCTCGATCAACGGCGCGCCGGTGCGCCTGCGCCAGATCGAGGACTACCTGTACCGCATGCAGTTCGCGCGTCGCTTCCTGGAGACGCTCGACGCCAGCGAACACGAGATCATCGTGGAAAGCGACGCGCCCGCGTTCCTGCCGCAGCCGCGCGCAATTTCGCTCGCCGCCAATTGCATCTACAATATCAGCGGCCTGGCGTGCACCGTGCCGCCGGGCCAATACTTCGTGATGGGAGACAACCGCGACAATTCGAGCGACAGCCGCGTCTGGGGCTTCGTTCCCGACGACAACATCGTCGGCAAGGCGTTTTTCATCTGGCTCAACCTGGGCGAGCTGAGCCGCTTCGGCCCGTTCCGGTAGCCGTACTGGGAGGACAAGCATGCGCAAACATCAGCTCGGCGTCAGCCTCGGCGCGCTCATCGTCGGACTGTTCATCCTGATCCTCGCGGCGCTGCTCGGACTGAGGCTGGCGCCGGCGTACATGGAGTTTTTCACGGTGAAGAAGGCGGTCGCCGCGATCGCCGACGAGCGCAGAGGCGCGAGCGTGAGCGAGATCCGCAGGGCGTTCGACAGCCGGGCGGCGATCGACGACATCACCGCGGTCGGAGCCGCGGACCTGGAGATCAGCAAGGAAGGCAACGACATCATCGTGTCGGTGCAGTGGCGCAAGGAAGTCCGGCTGTTCGGCAACATCAGCGTGGTCATGGACTTCAACGCGACGTCCAAGCCTCAGTAGCAGGCGCGGCGCACAGGTGTCCCGCCACCCGCTGCTCGAAAGGCGGATCGGACACCGCTTCCGCGACGCCACGCTCATCGAGCAGGCGCTGACCCACCGCAGCTTCGGCTCGCCGCACAACGAGCGCCTCGAGTTCCTCGGCGACGGCGTGCTCGACTGCGTCGTCGCCGGGGAGCTCTACGCGCGCTTCCCGGACCTTTCCGAGGGCGAGCTCTCGCGCCTGCGCGCCAACCTGGTGCGCGAAGCCGCGCTCGCGGCCGTGGCGCGCTCGCTCGGCCTGTCGGAGTTCCTGCGCCTGGGCGAGGGCGAGTTCGCGAGCGGGGGCGCGGCGCGCAGCTCGATCCTGGCCGACGCGCTCGAAGCGGTCTACGGCGCGGTGTTCCTCGACGGCGGCTACGAGGCCGCGCGCGAGGTGGTGCGGCGCAGCTTCGGCGAATCGCTCGAGCGGCTCGACCCGAGAGCGCCGGCCAAGGACGCCAAGACGCGCCTGCAGGAGCTGCTCCAGGCGAAGCGCCAGCGCCTGCCGCAGTATCGCGTGATCGCGACGCGGGGCGCGGCCCACAAGCAGACCTTCGAGGTCGAATGCAGCGCCGAAGGGCTGGGCGCGCGCGCGCGCGGGATCGGCAGCTCGCGCCGCCACGCCGAGCAGGCGGCCGCGGAGAACCTGCTGCAACTGCTCAAGGGATGATCGGGAAAGTCTCAGCGTTGCTCGAAGGCTTTTTTCATCGATGACTGCCTTCCGCTGCGGCACCGTGGCGCTCGTCGGGCGCCCGAACACCGGCAAGTCGAGCCTGCTCAACCGCATCGTCGGCGAGAAGCTCGCCATCGTCTCGGCGAAGCCCCAGACCACGCGCCACCCGGTGAGCGGCATCCTCACCACCGCGCAGCGCCAATACGTCTTCCTCGACGCGCCCGGCTTCCAGACGCGGCACGTCGATGCGCTCAACCGTGCGCTCAACCGCCGCGCGGCGCAGGCCGCGCGCGAGGCCGACGTGGTCGGGTTCGTCGTGGCGGCGCCCGAATTCGGCGCGGCCGATCGCGCGGCGCTTGGCCAGGTGCCGGCCGCGCAGCGCGTGGTGGCGATCGTCAACATGGTGGATCGGGTGAAGAGCAACGGGGTGCTCCTGCCCTTGGTAGACCGGGTCGCGCGCGAGCGCGACTTCGCTGCGATCGTCCCGGTCTCGGCGCGCACCGGGAAGAACGTGCCCGAGCTGCTGCGCGTGCTGGGCGACCTGCTGCCGGAAGGCCCGGCAGGGTATCCGGCGGATCAGCTCACCGACCGCGACGAGCGCTTTCTCGCCGCGGAGATCCTGCGCGAGAAGCTGTTCCGGCTGCTGGGAGCGGAGCTGCCGTACCGCTGCGAGGTCGTGCTGGAGGGGTTCCGGCAAGAGCGGCGCCTGCGGCGCATCGAGGCGACGGTCTGGGTCGAGCGCGAGAGCCAGAAGCCGATCGTGGTCGGGGCGGACGGCGCGCGCCTCAAGCGCATCGCCAGCGACGCGCGCCGCGACATGGAGCGGCTCTTCGACGGCAGGGTGTACCTCGGCGTGTGGGTAAAGGTGAAGCGGGGCTGGTCCGAGGACGCGGGCCTCCTGAAGCGGCTCGGATACGGATAATGTCGCCCTGATGCGCAAGCGCGCCGAGCACGAGCCGGGGTACGTGCTGCATGCCTACCCCTACAAGGAGACGAGCCTGGTCGTCGAGGCCTTCACGCGCCGTTTCGGGCGGGTGGCGCTGCTGGCACGCGGCGCACGCCGCCCGCGCTCCGTGCTGCGCGGGCTGCTGCTCGCGTTCCAGCCGCTGCGGTTTTCGTGGAGCGCGTCCGCCGAGCTCGGCACGCTGGTCGCGGCGGAATGGAGCGGCGGCCAGCCGGCGCTCGCCGGGATCAGCCTGATGTGCGGCTTCTATCTGAACGAGCTGCTGCTCAAGCTCATGGCGCGCGAGGATGCGCACGAGCGGCTGTTCGACGCCTACGCCGCGAGCCTGGCGCGCCTCGGTGCGGGCGATTCGCAGGCCGCGGTGCTGCGCAGCTTCGAGCGCCGCATGCTCGCCGAGCTCGGCTACGCCCCGCTGCTCGAGCGCGATGCGGCGAGCGGCGCGCGCATCGACGGCGCCAAGCGCTACGTCTACCAGCCGGATCGCGGCCCGGTCGAGGCAGGCGCCGAGAACAGCGCGCGGGCCGTGAGCGGGCAGACGCTGCTCGACATGGCGGCCGACGAGTACGAGCGCGCCGCGACGCGCGACGAGGCGCGGCGCCTGATGCGGGCGCTGATCGCCGAGCGGCTGGGCGGGCAGGAGCTGCACACGCGCGCGGTGCTCACGGAGCTGCAGGACCTGTGATCGAGCTCGGCGTCAACGTCGACCACGTGGCGACCGTGCGCCAGGCGCGGCGCACCTACGAGCCCGACCCGGTATGGGCGGCCGTCGAGGCGCATCTCGGCGGCGCGGACGGCATCACGGTGCACCTGCGCGAGGACCGGCGCCACATCCAGGACGAGGACGTGCGGCGCCTGCGCGAGCTCACACACATCAAGCTCAATCTGGAGATGGCCGCGACCGACGAAATGGTCGCGATCGCCGGCCGCATCCGGCCGGAGATGGCGATGCTGGTGCCCGAGGGGCGGCACGAGGTGACCACCGAGGGCGGCCTCGACATCGTCGCGCAGGAGGTGCGCCTGCGCGAGCAGGTCGCGCGCCTGGCCGGAGCCGGGATCGTGGTGTCGGTGTTCATCGACGCCGAGCCGCAGCAGGTCGAGGCGGCCAGGCGCATCGGGGCCGCGGTGTGCGAGGTCCACACCGGGCCCTACGCGCACGCCTTCCATGCCAGGGGTCGCGACGCCGAGAGCGCCGCGGTCGTCGCGGAACTCGCCAAGGTGCGCCAGGCGGGGGAGCGGATCCGCGCGCTCGGCATGCGCTTCAACGCGGGGCACGCGCTCAACTACTTCAACGTCGAGCCGGTGGCGCGGCTGCCGGGCGTGCGCGAGCTCCACATCGGGCACGCGATCGTCAGCCGCGCGGTGTTCGTCGGCATGCGCGAGGCGGTGCGCGAGATGAAGCGCCTCATCACCGACGCCGCGCGTCCGCCGTAACGCATGATCTACGGCATCGGCACCGACCTGATCGAGATCCCGCGCATCGCGCGGGCGCTGGAGCGCTTCGGCGAGCGCTTCGCGCGCCGCATCCTGTGCGAGCCGGAGCTCGCGCGCTACCGCGCCCACCGCCAGCCGGTCGCGTACCTCGCCAAGCGCTTCGCGGCCAAGGAGGCCTTCACCAAGGCGCTCGGCACCGGCATCCACGCGCCGGCGAACTGGCACGGGGTCTGGGTGACCAACCTCCCCTCCGGCAGGCCCCAGCTCGAGTTCTCGGCCGAGCTGCGCCGGCTGCTCGAGGGGAGGCGCATCCGCCGCGCGCACGTCTCGCTCTCGGACCAGCAGGGCATCGCCAGCGCTACCGTGATCCTCGAATGCGACGGGTAAGGGCGAAGCTGCCCCTCGGGCCGGTGGTGCTCGACCCGGCCGGCCCGGCGCTCACCGACGACGACCGCAAACGTCTGACGCACCCGGCGGCCGGAGGCGTGATCCTGTTCGCGCACAACTACGAGGGGCCGCAGCAGCTGCAGGCGCTCACCGAGGAGATCGCGGGCCTGCGCGAGCCGCGGCTCTTCGTCGGCGTCGACCACGAGGGCGGCCGCGTCCAGCGCTTCGTGCAGGGCTTCACCGCGATCCCGGCGATGCGCGGGCTCGGCACGCTCTGGGACCGGGAGCGCGACGCTGCGCGGCGCGCCGCCCATGCGGCGGGCTACGTGATCGCCTCCGAGCTCGCGGCGCACGGCGTGGACTTCCCGTTCGCGCCGGTGCTCGACCTCGACTACGGCTCGAGCACGGTGATCGGCGACCGCGCCCTGCACTTCGATCCGAACGCGGTCGGCGCGCTCGCCGCGGAACTCGTGCGCGGGCTCGCCGAGGCAGGCATGGCCGCCGTCGGCAAGCACTTTCCCGGCCACGGCTTTGCCGCCATCGACTCCCACGTCGGCGTGCCGCGCGACGGGCGCAAGGTCGCCGACATCCTGAAGAAGGACGTCGCGCCCTATGGCGCGGTGATCGGCGCGGGGCTCGCCGGCGTGATGCCGGCGCACGTCGTCTACCCGCAGGCGGACGCCGAGCCCGCCGGATACTCGAAGTACTGGCTGCAGGAAGTTCTGCGCGGCAGGCTCGGCTTCGAAGGCCTCGTGTTCAGCGACGACCTCTCGATGGAGGGCGCGAGCACCGCGGGCGGGGTTCCCGAGCGCGCACGCGCAGCGCTCGCGGCGGGCTGCGACATGGTGCTGCTGTGCCAGGATCCGGGTGGGCAGGAGCATCTGCTGGAGGCGCTCGGCCGTATCGCGATGAAATCGCCCGAGCGGGCGGAACGCATGCGGCACAAAGGCGGCAGGGATCTGAGAAAGAGCGTCGCCTACCGGGAAGCGCTCGACACCCTGGCGCACGTGCCCTGAGCGCCCGCGCTCCGCAAAGGCGCTAAGCTAGCGGCGCGGAAAGGAGGCGGATGCACCGGTTGCGGGACTTGGCAGTTCCTTTCGCAGCGGCGGCGCTGCTTGCGCTCGCCGCGGCAAGCGGCCCGGCGCCGGCGCAGGCGCCGCCGCAGGAACTGACGCCCGACCAGGCGACCCGCGTCGGCGGCGAATTCTCCGACTACGGGGAGAAGCTCGTGGCGCTGCGCGAAGCCAACAACAAGGTGCTCAAGGCGGCGCCGGGCGCGCTGCGTGAGTTCGCCGCGGCCTGGCAGCGCCTTTCCGAGGCGCCGAGCAGGAACGGGTTCTGGCCGCAGGTCGGCTTCATATTCGTCTCGTTCGCGGTGTTTGCGCTGGCGGCGTATGGCCTGCGCCGCGCCACAGCGGGCTGGCGGCGCGGCTTCGCCGCCGATGCGCTGCGCGCGCGCGGCGCGGTCGGAGTGCTCGCGCTCGAGGGCCTCGACCGGGGCATGGTCGCGGCGCTCGCCTACGTCCTGTTCGAGTGGTGGTGCGACTTCGACACGACGCAGGATTACCTCGCCCTCGGCCTGATCTGGGCAGCGGTGCGGTGGTGGGTCGCGATGTGGGTGGTGCACGCGCTGCTGCGGCCGGACGAGCCCGGTTTGCGCCTCGTGCCGATGGGTGATGCGTGCGCCCGGGCGCTGACGCGCCTCGCCGGGGTCTTTCTTTTCATCGGCATCGCCGGGATCTCGGTGATGCCGGTGCTGCTGCGTAATCAGCTCCCGGTGCCGACCGGGCAGTTCATCGCCCTGGTCCAAGGCCTTGTGGTCGCCGCGGGCGGCGTGATCGGGCTCCGGATCTACCACCGACACGAGCTCTCCTCGGGGCCGGCCGCCGTCGCACCAGGCCTGTTCGGACGGCGTTTCTGGTTCTGGACCGGCGCAGTGGCGCTGCTGCTGCTGTGGCTGTCGTGGTCGGTCGGCGTGCTGCTGCTGAAGTTCTCCGTGTATCACTCGCTCGCCTGGTCGCTGCGCATCGCGGCGTTCGCTTACATCGTGGACTCGGTGCTGGGGCTCTCGGCGCGCGCCGCCGCGGAACCCGCGAGCGACAAGGCGCCGCCGCCGGTCGCGATGTGGATCCCTCTGGCGCAGCGCTCGATCCGGGTGGCGGCGATCCTCGCCATCGGCATCTTGCTCGCCGAGCTGTGGCTGGTCGAGCAGTTCGCACTGGTCGAGCGCGCGGCTTGGGAACCGGTGCGCCGCTCGCTCGTCACCGCGGCGCTGACGCTGATCGCCGGGTACGTGGCGTGGCGCTACCTGCACCATTGGACCGAGGCTCGACTGCGCGCCGCGGTGCCGCGCCTGGGCGACGCGGAGGACGACCTCGGCGCGCGGCCGGCCTCGCGGCTCACCACGGTGCTGCCGTTGCTCAGGATCCTGGTCGGCATCACGATCGTGGTGATGGCGGTGCTGGTCGCGCTGTCGCAGCTCGGGGTCAACATCGGCCCGCTGCTGGCAGGGGCGGGGGTGATCGGTCTCGCCATCAGCTTCGGCTCGCAGGCGCTGGTGCGCGACATCGTCTCGGGGATCTTCTTCATGGCGGACGACGCCTTCCGGGTCGGCGAGTACATCGACACCGGCAAGCTCAAGGGCACCGTGGAGAAGATCTCGCTGCGCTCGGTGCGCCTGCGGCACCAGAACGGCCAGATCCACACCATCCCGTTTGGCCAGCTGACCTCCATCACCAATTTCAGCCGCGACTGGCAGACGGTGAAGTTCAACCTGCGCCTGGCGCGCGACAGCGACATCGAGAAAGTGCGCAAGACCGTGAAGCAGCTCGGCGAGGGGATGATGAAGGACCCGGAGCTCGGCAAGGAGCTGCTGCAGCCGCTCAAGCTTCAGGGCGTGGCGGACATCGCCGACAGCGCGCTCGTGGTTCGGCTCAAGTTCACCGCACGCCCGCTCAAGCCGAGCTGGGTGCAGCGCGAGGCGCTCAAGCGCATCTATAAGGTGTTCGGCGAGAAGGGCATCCAGTTCGCCTCCAACGCGGTCACGGTGCAGACCGCGGGCGGCGCTCCGGTGGCGGCGGACCTGGTAGCGAGCGCCGGGGCGGGCGCGGCGCCGCGGCGGGAGGTCGAGCCGGCGTGAAGCGCCGGCCGTGGGTTACAACTTTCTAGGCGCGCTCCATGCCTTCAACGCGCCTGCTTGTCAGGCGCGTTCCATGTACGTGCCGTCGTTGGTCGAGACCTTGATCCGCTCGCCCTGGTTGATGAACGGCGGCACCTGCACGACCAGCCCGGTGTCGGTCTTGGCCGCCTTGAAGGTGTTGGTCGCGGTGGCGTTCTTGATTCCGGGCTCGGTCTCGGTCACGGTGAGCACCACCGTGGGCGGGAGCTCGAGCCCGATGGCGCGGCCGTTGTAGAAGTTCACCTGCACATCGGTGTTCGGCAGCAGGTAGCCGGTCTGGCCTTCGAGAAACTCCGACGACAGCGAGAGTTGCTCGTAGTCCTGCTTGTCCATGAAGACGTAGCTGTCGCCGTCCTGGTACAGGTACTGCATCGCGCGCGGGTCGACGAACGCGCGCTCGACTTTGTCCTCGGTGCGGAAGCGCTGGTTGGTCTTGGTGCCGGCCTCGATGTCCTTCATCTCGACCTGCATGAAGGCGCCGCCGCGCCCGCCGACATGGACGTGATAGCACTTGAGCACACGCCAGACGCGCTTGTCCCACTCGATCAGGTTGCCGACGCGGATTTCGACCGCGGAAACTTTCGCCATGACGCTTTGCCGAACCGGGAAGGGCGCGGATTGTACACGAGGATCCTCGCCCGACGCTAGAATTGCCGCGCGATGAACGCCCCCTTCGAGCCCAAGTCGTTCATCGCCGGGCTGCCGAGCCTGCCCGGGGTCTACCGCATGCTCGGCGCGAGCGGCGAGGCGCTCTACGTCGGCAAGGCGGGGGACCTGAAGAAGCGCGTCGGCTCCTACTTCCAGAAGCACGAGCAGAGCCCGCGCATCCGCATGATGCTGGCGCAGGTCGCCTCGATCGAGGTGACCGCGACGCGCTCCGAGGGCGAGGCGCTGCTGCTCGAGAACAACCTCATCAAGAGCCTCGCGCCGCGCTACAACATCGTGTTCCGGGACGACAAGTCCTACCCCTACCTGATGATCACGGGGCACGCCTTCCCGCGCCTCGGCTTTCACCGCGGCGCGCGGCAGCGCGCCAACCGCTACTTCGGCCCGTTCCCGCACGCGCACGCCGTGCGCGAGTCGATCCAGCTGCTGCAGCGCGTGTTTCGGCTCCGCACCTGCGAGGACTCGGTGTTCGAGAACCGCTCGCGGCCCTGCCTGCTGCACCAGATCCGGCGCTGCACCGCGCCCTGCACCGGCCTGATCTCGTCGCCGCGGTATGCGCAGGACGTGAGGAGCGCGGAGCTCTTCCTGCAGGGCCGCGAGGACGACGTCATCCGCCTGCTGACGGACAAGATGAGCGCCGCCGCCGCGGCGCGGCATTACGAGGAGGCGGCCGGGTTCCGCGACCAGATCCGCGCCCTCTCGCGCGTGCAGGCGCGCCAGTATGTCGAGTCCGAGCGCGGCGTCGACGCCGACGTGGTCGCCTGCGCCGAGGACGGCGGCATCGCCTGCGTCAACCTCGTCATGATCCGCGGCGGCCGCCACGTCGGCGACCGCAGCTACTTTCCGCAGAACGCGGCCGGAGCCGGGCGCGCGGAGGTCATCGCCGCCTTTCTCGGGCAGCACTATGTCGAGCAGCCGGCGCCGCCGCTGGTGCTGGCGAGCGAGGCGGTGGAGCTCGACTCGCCCCGGGTCCTCGCCCCGGCGCAGGGCGAGCGCCGCGTCTGGGTCGAGATGGCGGCGAAGAATGCGCGCCTCGCGCTGGCGCAGCGCGCGCGAGAGAAGTCGACCCAGGAAGGGCGCATCGTGGCGCTGCGCGAGGCGCTCGGGCTGCCCGAGTCGGCGCAGCGCATCGAATGCTTCGACGTCAGCCACACCACGGGCGAGGCGGCGGTCGCGTCCTGCGTGGTGTACGACCGGCACATGCTGCAGAAGGCCGAGTACCGGCGCTTCAACCTGCGCGGCATCACCCCCGGCGACGACTACGGCGCGATGCGCCAGGCGCTCGCGCGCCGCTACGAGCGAGTCACGCAGGAGGGAGGCAAGATCCCGGACCTGGTGCTGATCGACGGCGGCAAGGGGCAGGTGAGCGCGGCGCGCGCGGCGCTCGCCGAGTCGGGCCTCAACGACGTCAGCGTGGTCGGCGTGGCCAAGGGCCCCGAGCGCAAGCCCGGTACCGAGGAGCTGATCATCGAGGCCGAAGGCCGCGGGCTCACGCTACCGCCGCAGCACCCTGGCCTGCACCTGGTGCAGCAGGTGCGCGACGAGGCGCACCGCTTCGCGATCGTCGGCCACCGCGCGCGCCGCGGCAAGGCGCGCACCACCTCGACGCTCGCCGAGATCCCCGGAATCGGGTCCAAGCGCCGGCAGCGGCTGCTGGCGCACTTCGGCGGGCTGCAGGGAGTGCAGGCTGCCGCCGTCGACGAGCTGGCGCAGGTGGAGGGAGTGAGCCGCGCGCTCGCCGAGAAGATCTACCGTCACCTGCACGCCGGATGATCTTCAATCTGCCCAACCTCGTCACTTGGCTGCGGATCCTGCTGATCCCGCTGATCGTCGGCATCTTCTACCTGCCGGACGAATGGCTCTCGTTCTCGGCCAAGAACGTCGCCGGAACCGCGATCTTCATCGTCGCCGCGATCACCGACTGGCTCGACGGCTACCTGGCGCGCACGCTCAACCAGATGTCGGCGTTCGGCGCTTTCCTCGACCCGGTGGCCGACAAGCTGGTGGTGGTGGGGGCGCTGATCGTGCTGCTGACGCTCGGGCGCGTCGAGATGCTGGTCGGGCTCATCATCATCGGGCGCGAGATCGCGATCTCGGCGCTGCGCGAATGGATGGCGCGGGTGGGGCAGTCGAAGAGCGTCGCGGTCGCGTTCATCGGCAAGGTGAAGACGGCGAGCCAGATGATCGCGATCCCGCTGCTGCTCTATCACGAGGAGCTGCTCGGCCTGGTCGACTGCCAGTGGCTCGGCACGATCCTGATCAACGTCGCCGCGGTGCTGACCGTCGTCTCGATGCTGTACTACCTGCGGCGGGCGCTGCCGCACGCGACCGCATGAGATATAATTTTCGCTTGCAGCGCGCGGGAGTAGCTCAGTTGGTAGAGCGTAACGTTGCCAACGTTAAGGTCGCGAGTTCGAGACTCGTCTCCCGCTCCAGACTCCCCGAAGGGAAGGCCGACCGCCTTCCCTTCTGTGTCTCGGCACCGCAGCCGCGCTAGCGCGGCGCACCCGGCGGGGTGGCAGAGTGGTCATGCAGCGGCCTGCAAAGCCGTGGACGCCGGTTCGATTCCGACCCCCGCCTCCAATCCCGCGTGCCAGAATGGCGCTGTGCGCTCTCGAACGTCGATGATCCTGCGCCGTGTGCTGCGCTGCGCCCCGCTGCTCGCGGCGTTCGGCGCCGCGGCCACGCCGGCAAGCGGGGAGATTTACTCGTTCCGGGACGCGCGCGGGGTTACGTACTTCACCAACACGCCGCATCTCGATTCGCGCTACCGCCTGGTCTATCGCGGCAAGGGCGGCGCGATGCGGGTGCCGGCGTACAGCACCCCGCGGCCCGCGGACGTCGCCCGCTTCGCGCCGTTGATTCACGAGGCTGCCCTGGGGACCGGGGTCGACGCACGGCTGCTGCACGCGGTGATCCGGACCGAGTCCGGTTACAACCCGCGCGCCGTGTCGGTGAAGGGGGCGCGGGGATTGATGCAGCTTCTGCCCACGACGGCCCGACGCTACGGGGTGAGCAACCTGTTCGACCCGGCGCAGAACATCCGCGCCGGCGCCAGCTACCTGGCGGACCTGCTCGCGATGTTCAACAACGACCTGGCGCTTGCGCTCGCCGCCTACAACGCGGGGGAGAACGCGGTGCTGCGGGCCGGGAACCGAATTCCGGACTACCCGGAGACCCGCGCCTACGTGCCCAAGGTGCTCCTGAACTACCGGAAATTCCCGGCGCCCGCTGCTGAGCGGCTTTCCGCCTGGAGATGAAGGTGCGATTACGCCTGCGACTGGAGCCCGGGTGGCGAAACTGGGATACGCAAGGGACTTAAAATCCCTCGTCGGGTCACTCCGGCATGCCGGTTCGAGTCCGGCCCCGGGCACCAAGATGTCAGCGCTTGAAGCGCAGCCGGATGCGGTTGCGGCCGAAGACGTACGCGTAATCACGCGTCGCCGCCAGCTCCTTCGTCAGCAGCACGCCGAGGCCGCCGATCTTGCGCATCTCGAGCGTGGTGTCCGGCGGCTCCTCGGGCAGGCGCGCATAGGGGTTGAAGGGCGGCGCCGTGTCCTCGTACACCAGGCCGACGGCGCCGGGCTCCCTGGCGAGGGATATCCACACCGGCGCGTCGCTGTCGCCCCGATGCCCGTGATTGACAGAGTTCGTGAAAAGCTCCTCGATCACCAGGTTGAGGCGCAGGCAGTCGGGCCGTGCCACGGCGTGGTCGGCGCAGAAACGCTCGAGGAATGCCTGTACCAGGCGCAGCTCGGCGAGGCGCGCCGCAAACATGGCCGAGCGGGTGTTTTCCACAGACGCTCCGTGCCGCTCATTATAGAATTGCCGACGACCGGACCGCCGAGGACATCATGCGCTTGACCATCGCACTTGCCGCGCTCGCGCTCACGGGCGCCTGCTGGGCCAGCGACGTAGGACAGATCAAGACGATGAAAGGGTCGGTGCACGTCGAGCGCGACGGCCAGCGCTTGCCGGCGAGCGTCGGAATGGCGGTGCGCCAGTCCGACACCCTGGTCACCGGCGCCGACGGCTCGGTCGGCGTCACGTTCTCGGACAACAGCCTGCTTTCCGCCGGCCCCGACAGCGTGCTCGCGATCGAGCGCTACGCGTTCGACTCCACCTCGCACGCCGGGCAGTTCGACGCTGCGCTGAAGAAGGGCACGCTCGCGGTGGTCTCGGGCAAAATGGTGCGGCAATCGCCCGATGCGATGCGCGTCCGCACCCCGGCCTCGATCCTGGGGGTGCGCGGCACCGAGTTCGCGGTACGCGTCACCGAAGCGGAGAAGTAGATGCCAGTGGTCGTCGTCGCCGCGATCATCGCGGCGATGGTCCTGCTGCACGACGCGCCGCCGCCGCAGAAGCAGGCATCCGAGGAGATCGTGGTGGTGATGCCCGGCCCGGACGGTCGCGCCGGCACGGTGGTGGTGCAGCGCGGCGAGCGCCGGCAGCTGCTCGATCAACCCTACGCGGCGAGCCGGATCCGCGGCGACGGCCAGCCCGAGGCCGCGACGCTCTCGGAGGGCGAGGTGCGCGCGGCGTTCGCCGCGACGCTCGGCGCGCTGCCGGCGCGCCCGGTCTCGTTCCAGCTCTACTTCGTCACCGGCAAGGACGAGCTGACCGACGAGTCGCGCGGCCAGCTGCAGAGCGTGCTCGCGGAGCTGCGCCAGCGCCCGGTCCCGGACGTCGTCGTCATCGGCCACACCGACACCGTCGGCGCCGCGGACGCGAACGACCGGCTCTCGGTGCAGCGCGCCGAGCGCGTCAAGGGCTTCCTGGTCGGCATCGGCATCCCCGCCGCGCGCATCCAGACGGCCGGGCGCGGCGAGCGCGAGCTGCTCGTGCCCACGGCCGACAACGTCGCCGAAGGGCGCAACCGGCGCGTCGAGATCAACGTTCGCTGAATTCCGGGCGCCTGCGGCGCCGATTCACCTCCGCGAGATGGAGCGGTCGCAAGCGCCGCTCGTCGCGCGGGTGTGCTAGCCCAGGTCCAGGCCCTCGAAGTCCTGCTCCTCGCCGCGCGCGCCGAGCGCGACGGCACCGGGGCCGCTCCAGCGCAGGCAGAGGAGCGTCAGGTCGTCCGACGGCGCGGCGCGGCCGACGAAGCGCCGCACATCCTCGCGCACCGCGCGGTTGATGTCGCCGGGGGATGCCTCGTCGGGCAGGTCCGCGAGCAGCGTCCGCAGGCGGGTGACGCCGTAGAGCTCGCCGGCCTCGTTCATCGCCTCGCTGACGCCGTCGGTGAGCACGCACAGCCATTCGCCGGCGGCGAGCAGCCGGCTCTCCGCGGGATAGGCGTAGTCCTCGACCACGCACAGCGGCGGTCCGCCGCCGTGCGCCAGCCGCTCGAGCGCGCCGCGCGGCCTGCGCGCGAACGGCGGCTCGTGCCCGGCATTGCACCAGCCGAGCTGGCCGGTGCGCGTGTCGAGCAGCCCGGCGAACGCGGTGACGAAGAGCGATTCGGGGTTCTCGCGCGAGATCTCGGCGTTGGCGCGCACCAGGATCGCACCCGGGTCGTCGCCGCCGCGCAGCGCGATGCTCTTGAGCAGCGACTTGGCGAGCGCCATGAACAGGCTCGCCGCCAGCCCCTTGCCGGAAACGTCGGCGACGACGAAGAACAGGCGGTGCGAATCCACCATGAAGCAGTCGTAGAAGTCCCCGCCCACGATGCGCGCCGGCTCGAGCAGCGCGTCGAGCGCGAAGCGCTTCTCGTCGTGGAACAGCTTCAGCGGGTCGGGCAGCAGTCCGACCTGGATGCGCCGTGCGGCCTCGAGCTCCCCCGACACGCGCAGCGCCTGGTCGCGCAGCTGCCGGCGCTGGCGATCGGTCTCCGCGAGCGTTCCCGCGAGCACCGCGGCGAACACGCCACTCGCGCCGATCGCCGGCCAGAGCACGTCGAGCAGCACGCCGTCGGCGAGGAAGCCGGCGAGGCCGAGCGCGCCGAGCAGGGCGATCACAGCCCCGTAGAGCGAGATGCCGGCGACCACGCGCACCACCGGCACCGCGGCGACGAGCAGCAGCCCGCAGCCGAGCAGCAGCGCGCCCTCGAGCCAATGCGCGTCGGCGGGCCGCCGCAGGTACTTGCCGTCGTAGATCTGCTCGAGCAGCTGGGCGTGGATCTCGACGCCCGGCACGCGCTCCCCGAGGGGGGTCGCCTGGTAGTCGAGCAGTCCCAGCCCGGTGACGCCGACCAGCACGAGCTTCCCCGCGAGCAGCTCGGGGTTCACCTTGCCGGCGAGCACTTCCGCGGCGGAGACGAAGCGCGCCGGATCGTGCCGGCCGTACCGCAGCCAGAGCGTGCCGTCGCGCTGCGCCGGGATCGAAAGATCGCCGATGCGCAGCGCGAGCTCGTCGCCGCCGGCCTCGGCGAGCCCGAAAGCCGGGACGCCCGCCGCGACGCGCAGCATCTCCGCCGCGAGCGAAGGCACCCACGAGTCGCGCACGCGCGCAAACAGGATGGCGCGACGCACGATCGGCTCGTCCGGCTCACCGCTGATCGAGCCGCGGCCCGCGGCCGCAGCATCCACCTCGACCACGCTCTGCAGGTGGCCGTTGTAGCGCCGCACCGCCGGCTCCTCCTCGACGCGCAGGCGGAAGGGCGCCGCGCGCGGCGGATCCGGATAGCGCGCATCCGCCGCCTCGAGGCCGGCGATCGCAAGCACCGTCGGCCTGCCGCGCAGGGCCGCGGCGAGCGCCGCGTCCCCCCGCGGGGAGAACCGGTCCGGCTCCGGCAGCAGCAGGTCGAACCCGATCGCGGCCGGGCGGTGGGCGGCGATCGCCAGCACCAGCTCGGCGAGGCGCGTGCGCGGCCATGGCCACTGGCCGTGCGCGACGAGGGCGCGTTCGTCGATCTCCACGATCACCGCAGGGGCGCTCCTGCGCTCGCGCGGGAACGCGGCCTGGTAGCCGTCGAACAGCGCGTAGCGCAGCACGCTCGCCCACGGCGGCTCGGCCGCCAGCAGGACGAGCAGCGCGCTCAGCAGCGCCAGCGCGCCGGCGCGCCTGGTCCAGGCGGCGCTCAGAGCTCGATCTCCAGGCCGTCGTAGGCGGCCGTGATGCGCAGCGCGGGCGATTCGCCCCGCGTGAGCTCCTCGAAACGGCGCGTCTCGTTGAAAACGCGCTCGATCTGCGCGTCGCTGTTTGCCGGCTCGTGATGGAACAGCACCAGGTGCTTGACGCGCGCCAGCTGGCAGAGCTCGACGCCGACGATGTTGCTCGAGTGGCCCCAGTCGGCCTTCACCGAGATCGCCTCGGCGAGCGAGTACATGGCGTCGAACACCACCAGGTCGGCACCCCGGAACAGCGCGACGAATCTCCCCGTCTCGGCGCGGTCCTCGAGCTTGTGCTCGGAGTCGGTGCTGTAGACGACGACCTTGCCGCCGGACTCGAAGCGGTAGCCGTAGGAATCGCCCGAGTGATGCTGCTTGAGTGGCGTCACGCGCAGGCCCGAGACCTCGCGCGCCGTCCCCGGCGCGAGCCGCACGAACTCGACCCGGGCCGCGAGCTCCTCGAACCCCACCGGGAAGCACGGCGGCTGCTGCTGCAGGCGAAACGCGTGCTCGACCGCGTCGTGGCAGCCGTGGATCACGATGCGGGTGCCCGCGACGTAGGCCGGGCCGAAAAAGGGAAATCCCATGATGTGGTCCCAGTGCACGTGCGACATGAACACGTTCACCGTTGCGGCGCGTCCGCCCTGGCGCGCCAGCACGTGCGCGCCGAAGGGCCGCGCGCCGCTGCCCATGTCGCACACGAAGTACTCGTCGCTGCCGGTCGAGAGCTCGACGCAGGGCGAGTGGCCGCCGAAGGTATGAGTGAGCGCGAACGGCAGCTGCTCGAGCGCGAACGCGTGCGCTTCTCCCACGCTCGCGAAGCGCCGGCCGGAGGCCGCGAACAGCGCCTGCGCCAGCTTGTCGCGGATGTCGGCCGAGGTGAGGGCGACCGGGATCGAGCCGCGCGTGCCCCAGAAGCGGACGCGCATCTAGGCCGACGAGGCGAGCGCCTCGTCCACCGTATGGAATAGCTCGAAGACGAGGTCGAAGCGGCTGATCTGGAAGATCTCGCGCACTACCGGCTGCATCGCGGCGAGCAGGACGCGCCCGCCCTGGGCCTTGGCCTGCTTGGCGGCGAGCATGAAGCAGCGCAGGCCGGCGCTCGAGACGTACTCCAGGCCCGAGAGGTCGAGAACGATCGCCTTGCCGGCGCGCGCGCAGGCGTCGACGTGGGCGGCGAGCTCGCCGCGGAAGGCCTCGCAGTTGTCATGGTCGAGGCGCCCGGAGGGCGCGAGCACGCGCGCGGCGGCGAATTCGCGGCTGGGAAGCGGCATCGGGTGGTGTCGAGGTGGCGCCGGTATTCTAGAATGCGCCGGAGCGGTAGGCACCATGAAACTGAAACACGGGAAACGCCAGCCACCCCGCGTCGAGCGCGCGGGCGAGTGGCTGTTCGAGGCGCACCGCAGGCGCGAGCGCTTCGCGCCGCTGCCTGCGGAGCTCGCGCCGCGCGACGTCGCCGACGCCTACGCCATCCAGGGCGAGTACGTCGGCATGCGCGCCAAGGCGCTCGGCACGGTCGCGGGATACAAGATCGCGCTCACCACCCCCGCGATGCGCGAGCTGGTCGGGCTCAGCGACTCGATCGCCGGCGACATGCTGGCGGGCTCGATCCTGAGAAGCCCGGCGCGCGTGCGCGCCGCGGACTACGTCAGGCTGCTGGTCGAGTTCGAGATCGCGGTGCAGCTCGCGGAGGACCTGCCCGCGGTGGGCGCTCCCTACACTCGCGAGCGCGTGGCGCAGGCCGTGGGCGCGGTGATGCCCGCGCTCGAGCTTGCCGACGACCGCAATGCGGACTACAAGGAGCTGCCGGCAAATTCGCTGATGCTGATCGCGGACAACGCCTGGAACGAGGGCGCAGTGCTCGGCAGCGCGGTGCGCGAGTGGGCGAAGATCGACCTCGCCGCCTTGCGCGGCGTGGCCACGGTCAACGGCAAGCCCGTGGGGAAGGGGAGCGGCCGCGACGTCATGGGCCATCCATTCGAGGCGGTGGCGTGGATGGCGAACAACCTTGCCGGGCGCGGGCTCGGCCTGTGGCGCAGCGACGTGGTGATCACCGGCAGTCTCATCAAGTCCCATTTCCCCAAGGCGGGTGACGCGGTGCGCTTCGAGGCCGGGGCGCTGGGCGCGGTCGAGTTGCGCGTCGACTAGTCCCGGCGCGCGGCGAGGGCGCGCTTCAGCTCGAACTTCTGCACTTTGCCCAGAGCGTTCTTCGGCAGGCTCTCGAGGAACAGGATGCGGCGCGGGTGCTTGTACTTCGCGAGGCGATCGGCGAACAGCGCCAGCACCGCCGCCTCGTCGAGCCGCTTTCCCTCCCTGAGCACGATGCAGGCGCAGGCGGCCTCGCCCCACTTCAGGTCCTCGACCCCGATTACCGCGCTCTCGGCGATCGCCGCGCAGTCGGCGAGCACGTTCTCGAGCTCGGCCGGGTAGATGTTCTCGCCGCCCGAGATGATGACGTCCTTCGCGCGGCCCATGATCCAGTAGAAGCCTTGCTCGTCCACGCGCCCGAGGTCGCCGGTCCTGAACCAGCCGTCCGCGAACGCGGCGGCGGTTTCCTGCGGGTCGTTCCAGTAGCGACCCATGACGTTGGGGCCGCGCACGAGGATCTCGCCGCTCCCGCCGGGCGTGGCCGGCCGGCCCTTCTCGTCGACGATCTTCACCTCGCAGTGCGGCGCGGGCTTGCCGGCGCTGCCGACCTTGCGCAGCGCGTCCTCCTTGAGCAGCACGGTGGCGATGGGCGCGGTCTCGGTGCAGCCGTAGATCTGGCCTACCGGCACGCCGCGCGCATGGAACGCGCGGATCAGAGAGTCGGGAACGACCATCGAGCCGGAATTGATCATCTTGAGCGAGGACAGCTCGGTGCTCGACCAGTCCGGGTGCGCGATGATCGCCTGCATCGTCGCCGGGACGAGCAGCGAGAGGGTCGGCCTGCGGCGCGCGACGTCGGCGAGCCAGAGGCCGGGATCGAAGCGCTTGTGCAGCGTCACCGTCGCGCCGGCGAGCAGCGCGGGCAGCGTCTGGTTGTTGAGCCCGCCGACGTGGAACATCGGCAGCGCGTTGAGCACGTGATCCGCCTGCGACAGGTCGTGGGCGTGGATCGAGTTGAAGCCGTTCCAAAGCAGCGCCGACTGGCTGAGCACCGCGCCTTTCGGCTTGCCGGTGGTGCCCGAGGTATAGACGATCAGCACTTCGTCCTCGTCGCGGCCTGCCGGCGAGCGCGCGCGCCCGCCCTTGAGCCGGCCGCGCGCGACGCCGAGCGCGTCGGCGTGCGCCTCGAACTCCGGCTCGGCGAACAGGAGCCGCGGCGCGCAGTCCGCGACGATCGCGCGGTGCTCGGCTACGGTGAGGCGCCAGTTGAGGGGCACCAGGATCGCGCCGAGCCGCGCCAGCGCGAACAGCAGCACCAGCATCTCCGGGCTGTTGCAGCCGAGCCAGGCGACGCGGTCGCCTTTCGCGACATCGAGCGCGCGCGTCGCGTCCTCGATCCGCCGCCAGAGCTCGGCGTAGGCCCAGTCCGCGCCCTGGAAGTGGATCGCCGTCTTGGCGGGGAAATGCTCCGCCCAGCGCTCGACAATGCGGGAAAGATTCATCTCTCGCCCCCCCTTGTCAGGGGGTCAAGCCTCAATCGTCCGCTTCGCCGCTCTCGTAGAGCGCCTCGCGGCCGATGCGGTCCAGGCACAGCTCCGCGGTCCACGGCAGCATGAGCGCGCCGCAGCGCGAGTCGCGGTACAGGCGCTCGAGCGGCAGGTTCCTGAGCATCGACTGGCCGCCGCAGGTGCGGATGGCGAGCGCGCAGAGCGCGTTGGCGTTCTCCATGATGCTGTACTGCGCCGCGTAGGCGCGCAGGCGCGCGTCCTTGGGCGGGTCGATGCGCGCGTCGGCCAGCATGCGCAGGAACAGCGCCCGCGTCTGCTCGAGCTTGACCCACATCTCGGCGATCGCGATCTGCTTGGTCGGGTACATGCGGCGCCTCACGGGCGGCATGCCCTCGACCTCGCCGCGCAGGTACTTCACCGTGAACTCGTAGGCCGCGATCGCGATGCCCATGTAGGTCGGGGCGAGCGTCGTGAACATGTGCGGCCAGCGGCCGGCGGCCTGGAAGTAGACCCCGCGCGGCATCATCTGCTCGTCCTCGGAGACGAACACGTCCTTGAACAGCAGCGTGCGCGACACCGTGCCGCGCATGCCGAGCGGGTCCCAGTCGCCCGCGATCGTGAAGCCAGGCGCATTCGCCGGCACCGCCATGTACAGGGTGTCGCGCATCGAGAGCTCGGGCTTGGCCTCGGTGCACAGCACGCCGTAGTAGTGCGCCGCGCCGGCGAGCGAGGCAAAGATCTTCTTGCCGTTGACCAGCCATCCGCCCGCCACCTTGGCCGCCGTGGTGCCGAAGGGCGCCCGCCCGGCGGCCGCGGCGCTGCCCTCGGAGAAGGGTTGCGCGTAGATCGCGCCGTCGCGCACGACGCGCCCGTAGTGGATGGCGCGGTGCCTCTCGTGCTCGGCGCGCTGCTCGGCGGTCATCTCCAGTTCGTCGGCGAGCGCGCCCGGCCACAGCATCGAGCAGGCGTGCATGTTGAAGGTGAGGGCGGTCGAGCCGCAGTACTTGCCGAGCGTCGCGGATACGAGGGCGTAGGTGCGAAGGTCGGCGCCCTTGCCGCCGAACTTCTCCGGGATGCACAGCGCGAGCAGCCCGGCGTCCTTCAGGTCGGCATAGTTCTCGTGCGGGAAGCTCGCTTCGCGATCGTAGTGATCGGCGCGCGCCGCGAAGCGCGGCCCGAGCGACTCGGCGATCGAGATCAGCTCCTTCTGTCGCGCATCGAGCGGATGGTTCGAGCCGACCACGGAATAGCGCGGATCCGAGGGGAGGGCGGTCACGTCCATGCTGGCCTCACAGGCGATTGCGCTTTAGGAAGCGCTCGAGCGCGGTGTTGAATTCATGCGGCTGATCCATGGGCCCGAGGTGCCCGCAGCCTTCGAGCCGCACGTACTCCGCGCCGGCGATCTTCTGCGCCATGCGCTCCATCACCGCGGGCGGGGCGACGCGGTCGTCGCTTCCCGCGACCAGCAGCGTCGGCACGCGGATCGAGGCGAGCTCCTTGCGGCGGTCGAATGTCGTGAGCAGCGCCACCGCCTTGCGGTAGGTCGCGGGCCGGATTCCCGCCATGATGCGCTCGGCGAGCGCGAGCCCTGCCGGGTCGGACCTCGTGCCGCGCATCGCCGGCATGAGCTGCGCGGCGATCTCGGCCATCGACTTGCCGTTGTCGAGCGGCCCGATGCGCGCGGCGATGAACTGCTGCGCGAAGGCGCTGCCGTCGCCGCCGAAGGCGGCACTGGTGAAGCAAAGCGCGAGCGCCTTCACGCGGTGCGGCTGCCGCGCCGCCAGCTCCTGCGCCACGAACCCGCCCATGCTGTGGCCGACCAGCACCACCGGGGCGCCGCCGAGCGCATCGAGCAGCCGCGCGAGTGCTGTGCTGATCTGCTCGAGCTCATAGGGCTCGACCAGCGCGCTCTCGCCGTAGCCCGGCTGGTCCCAGGCGTGCGCCGGCCAGCCGCGCGCGGAGAAGTACGGCAGCTGGCGGTCCCAGGCGTGGTGCCCGCCGCCGACACCGTGCAGGAAAAGAAGCGGCGTCAGGCGAGGTCCCCCAGGAGCTTGCCGTCGGCGACGATCGTCCTGCCGTCGAGGCGGATGGTGCAATGGCGGAACGGCAGGTCGAAATGCCCCAGCGTATGCCTGCCGGCGACCTCGTTCGCCCCCGTCGAATAGAGGAAGTTGCCGGCGAAGGCGCGCTGCTCGGTGCCGTTGACGTCGCGCCGGTCGTACATCGCGAGCGCGTCCCAGCGCGCGCGCGGGTTCATGCCCCAGCCGACGTGCGACACGGCATAGGCCTCGCGGTCGCCCCAGGCGGCGAAATGCTCGCGCATCAGCTCCGCGTCGAGCGACTCGCCGTCGATGCGCGTCACGTAGTCGTTCTCGATGGCGAGCGCGACCGGCGCCTCGATGTAGCGCTTGAAGGTGAGATTGAGGTCACCCGGCGCCATGACCAGCCTGCCGTGCACGCTCCCCGCCGCGGGAAAGCAGAGGCACAGCCCGCCCGGCCAGTGCGACAGCGTGCCGGGCTTCTCCGTGTAGCCCCAGACCCCGCCGACGCGCGCGCCGACGACGCGGATACGAAGATCGGTCCCGGCAGGGGAGGCAACGGCCATCTCCTTCGCCTCCTTCAGCAGCCGCATCCCCGCCCTCACCTTCTGCTCGTCGGCGGGGGAGGGGGCGAGGCGCTCGAGCGCCTCGGGATGCTCGTTGGAGATGTAGAGCACGCGCGCCCCGCCCTTCAGGATCTGCGGCAGCTCGCGCGCGTGCATCAGGCCCTCGAGCGTGCAGTCGGCGACGAACGTGCAGGCGGCGAGCGCGCCGATCGCCGGCGCGAGGTCCTGCAGCGCGACCGAGGCGCCGGTCGAGCGGATCGGCACCGGGGCGCTCTGGCGCGGCGTTGGCACCACGACATGGAACGCCCGCGCGCCGAGCCGCGCCAGCGCCAGCTCGGCAAGCTGGACATTGAGCGCGCGCGACTGCGACTCCGACAGCACGGCGCACACGTCCCCGGGGGCGACCTTGCAGCGGCCGAAGACCTCGGCGAACAGGTCGATCCACTTGCCCTCGATGCGGTCGGCAATCATCTCGCCAGCCCCTGCGGCGGTAGAATCCGCTCAATATGATCGTATTCGATCTGCTTTGCAGCGCCGGTCACCGCTTCGAGGGCTGGTTCGGCTCGCCCGGGGACTTCGCGGCGCAGCGGCGGCGCGGCCTCGTCAGCTGCCCTACCTGCGGGTCGATGGGGGTGAAGCGAGTGCCGTCCGCGACCCGCTACAACGCCGGGGCCGAGTCCCCGGCAGGGGAGGCAAAGGCTGCCCCGGCCCCGGAGGCGAAGAAAGACCTCAAGTCGGCCCAGGTGCTCTACTCGCGCCTGCTCGACCAGATCCTGACGCGCACCGAGGACGTCGGCGGGGAGTTTCCTACCGAGGCGCGCCGCATCCACTACCGCGAGGTACCGCCGCGCGCCATCCGGGGCGAAGCGAGCCAGCAGGAGCACGACGCGCTTCTCGAGGAGGGGGTGCCGGTGGCCCGCCTCCCGATCCCACCGGCCAAGCGTTTCAGCTGACTTCCTGCCCGGTTCCGTGAGGGACTCAAAGTCGGCAATGTGTATTATGTAAAATAGGCTGCAAGCCCTGGTCACTCCACGGCGCCGGCCCGCTTGAGCAGCTCGACCAGGGCTGTATCGCCGCGCTGAGCGGCAAGGCGCAGCGCCGTCTCCCCGTTCGGTCCCCGCACCCCCACGTCCACATCCTCGTGCAGCAAGGCGCGCGCGGCTTCCCCGTGGCCGCCTCGCGCTGCAAGCATCAGCGCGCTGTAGCCGTTCGGCGCGACCGCGTTCTTTTCGGCGCCCCTGTCGATGAGGAACCGCACCAGCTCGGCGCGCCCCTCGAACGCGGCGTAATGCAGCGGCGTCCAGCCTTCATGGCTGACGTGGGCGCCTTTGTCGACCAGCAGTCTCGCGACCTCCAGGTGCCCGGCGAGGCTCGCGAGCATGAGCGCCGTGTCTCCGTGCGGGCTGCGCTGGTTGACGCTCGCCCTGCGCTCGATGAGCAGCGCGACCAAGCCCCGGTGGCCCGAGCGGGCCGCCAGCATGAGGGCCGACTGCCCGGCCTGGTTGGTGCTGTTCGGATCGAGCCCCCGGTCGAGGTAGGCCGCGACGACCTTGGAGTCGCCGCGCTCGAGCGCTTTCAGGAATTCCTCGAGCGCCTGCCCGGCGGCGGCAAGCGGCACGAGGCAAAGTAGCGCGCCGGCCAGTACCCGCATTGCGATCGTTTCAGCGCGAGATTCCGGCCAGCAGCTCGCCGGCGAAGAGCTGAGGATTGAGCGGATGGCGCGCGAGCTGGCGGTTGGCTCCCATGGCCCGCGCATAAGCGAGCCAGGCGTGCGCGTCGCCAGTCACGCTTCCCGGGCCCGCCGAATACTTGGACCGCCCGGCGAAGGCAGAGAACGAGCGATCGAGGGCCAGCTTTTGCAGGATCTCGGCGAGAACCTCGAGATCCTCGCGGTCTCTAACGGCGCCCAGCGCGGCGCCCTCGCCCGCGGCCAATGCGCGCAGCATGCGCTCGATCGCGGCGCCCCGCTCGCCGGTCGCATAGTCGAGCGCGCGCCGCGGCGCGCCGCCGGCGAACGCGAGCCAGCGCGCCGCCTCGCGCACGCCCTGCTTCGCGAGCCACGCAGTCGCTGCGCCCGCTTCAGGCAGCGGCACCGGCACCGGAACGCAGCGGCTGCGCACCGTCGGCAGCAGCCGCGCCGGGCGGTGCGAGACCAGCAGGAACACCGCCGCCGGGGGCGGCTCCTCGAGACTCTTCAGCAGAGCGTTCGCGGCCGTGGCGTTCATGTCCTCGGCCGGATGCACGATCGCGACGCGCCTGCCGCCGCGATGCGAACCGACGTGCACGAAGTCGCCCAGCGCGCGCACCTGCTCGACCTTGATCTCGGTGCTCGGCTTGCCCTTCGCCCGGCCCTCCTCCTCGGCCTCATCCTCCCTGGCCGCATGCCTCGCGAGCGCTTCGGGCTCGAGGAAGCGCGCGTCCGGGTGGTTGCCCGCAAGAAACCAGCGGCAGGCGTCACAACGGCCGCAGGGCTCCGTGCCCTGCCCGCGCCGCTCGCACAGCAGGAGTTGCGCGAAGCGCTCCGCAAGCGCGAGCTTCCCGACGCCGGCGGGGCCGTGTAGCAACAGCGAGTGCGGCAGTCGTTCGACCTTTTCGATGAGCGACTTCCAGGCCGTCGGCTGCAGATCAAAAGACATATGAATCAGATCCCTGACAGCTCTTTCTCTACCGTTCTCTTAACTTCCTCCGCCTTGCCGCTGGCGTCGACGATGCGAACCCGCTCGGGCTCGGCGCGGGCCAGCCCCTGGTAGCCCTTGCGGACGCGCTCGAAGAATGCCCGCTCCTCGCTCTCGAAGCGGTCGAGCGGGCGCCCGGCGCCCTTGAGCCGTTCGCGGCTCACCTCGTAGGGGCAGTCGAACACCAGGGTCCGGTCCGGGGCGAGGCCCGGGTGCGCCGAGCGCGCGAGCTGCTGGATCAGCTCCCGCGGTACGCCCTTGCCCTCGCCCTGGTAGGCGACCGTGGCGTCGGTAAAGCGGTCGCAGACCACCCAGGCGCCGCGCTCGAGCGCGGGAAGGATGAGCTTGCGGACGTGGTCGGCGCGCGCCGCGAACATGAGCAGGGTCTCGCTCAACGGGTCCATCGGTTCGGCAAGCACCAGGCGGCGCAAGCGCTCGGCAAACGGCGTGCCGCCGGGCTCGCGCGTCACGACCACCTCGCGTTTCGACCTGCCGCCGGCGCCGCGCAGGTGCTCCGCGATCCAGCGCACGTGCGTCGACTTGCCCGCGCCGTCGACGCCCTCGAGCGTGATGAACTTGCCCCGCGGGCTAGCGCGCGCCATGCAACTGGTATTTTCGCACGGCGCGGTTGTGCTCCTCGAGCGTGCGCGAGAACTGGCTCGTGCCGTCGCCGCGCGCGACGTAGTACAACGCGTCGGTCTTCGCCGGCTGCAGCGTCGCGCGCAGCGAGGCGAGCCCGGACGCCGCGATCGGCGTCGGCGGCAAACCGGCGCGCGTGTAGGTGTTGTACGGGCCGTCGGTCTGGAGGTGGATCTTCTTCAGATTGCCGTCGAACTTCTCGCCCAGCCCGTAGATCACCGTCGGATCGGCCTGCAGCAGCATCCCGGCGCGCAGGCGGTTGGCGAGCACGGCGCCGATGCGATCGCGCTCGTCGGCGCGTCCGGTCTCCTTTTCCACGATCGAGGCCATGATGAGCGCCTCGTACGGCGTGCGGTAGGGCGACTGCGGATCGCGCGCCTGCCACTCGCGCGCCAGGTGCCGCCGCATCGCCTGGTACGCGCGCTTGAGGACGCGCACGTCGGAGCTGCCCTTGGCGAAGAGATAGGTGTCGGGGAAGAACAGCCCCTCCGCATGCGCCTCGCCGGCGCCGAGCCTGGCGAGCACGTCGGCGTCGGCGAGCCCGCGCGTGTCGTGGCGCAGGAAGCCGTGCGCGTCGAGCGCCGCGCGCAGCTGGCGGAACGTCCAGCCTTCGATGAACTTGATCTCGGACTGCGTGACGTCGCCGCGGCTGAGCTTCTCGAGCAGCTCGAGCGGCGTCGGTGCCGCGGCGAGCTCGTAGCTGCCGGCCTTGATATCCTGGGCCCGGCCGAGCGTGCGCGCCAGCAGCTCGAACTCGATTCTGCGGATCGCGATCCCCGCCTCCTCGATGCGCAGCGCCGCGGCGCGGAACCCGTCGCCCGGCCGCAGCTCAAACTCTGTCGGGAGCTTGCGCACGGCGACCGGCGTGGTCACGTACCAGGCGAAATATCCGCCTGCCGCGGGCACCGCGGCGAATGCCAGCGCGAGCAGCAATTTGAGGAAGCGGAGCAACGGCGGACGTAAAATGGGAATTCTACGATGGACGCGAAAGTGACCAGCCGCGCTGCCGCGCTTGCCCAGTTCGGGCTGCTGCGGGTCGAAGGCGCCGATGCGCGCGCCTTTCTGCACGCGCAGCTGACCAACGAGATCGAGGGCCTCGCGCCGGGCCGCGCGCGCTATGCCGGATGGTGCTCGCCCAGGGGAAGGCTGCTGGCGACGTTTCTCGTCGTGCCTTCCGGCGCCGGCTACTTCCTGCAGCTCGCGCGCGACCTGGTGCCCGTGGTCGCGAAGCGCCTCTCGATGTACGTACTGCGCTCGAAGGTGAAACTGGCGGACGCCGGCGAGGCCTGGACGCAGCACGGACTGTGGGGCGCGGGCGCCGAGGCGCAGCTCGCCGCGCTCGGCCTGACGGCGCCGTCCGAAGACCTCGCGGCCGCGGCGGCGGACGGCGCGATCGCCGTGCGCGTGGCGCCGCAGCGCTTTCTGCTGATCGCGCCGGCGGCGGCAACGCGGCTCGAGGCAAACGCGCCAGCCGAGGAATGGACTCTCGCCGAGATCCGCGCCGGACGGCCGATCATCGGCCTGGCGACGCAGGATCAGTTCGTCCCGCAGATGGTGAACTACGAGCGCGTCGGCGGGGTGGATTTCGGCAAGGGGTGCTACCCGGGGCAGGAAATCGTGGCGCGTTCGCAGTACCGCGGCCAGGTGAAGCGCCGCATGGTGCGCGCGCGCAGCGCGGCGTCGATGGCGCCCGGGCAGGAACTGTACAGCGACGATCTACCGGGGCAGGCATCCGGTACCGTCGTCAACGCGGCGCCCGCGCCCGGCGGCGGCAGCGAGCTGCTCGCGGTCGTGCCGCTCTCGGCGCTCGAGCGCATGGCCGCGATCCGCGCCGCGCCCGGAGGCGAAGTGCTGGAGCTGCTGCCCCTGCCCTACCCGCTGTGACCAACTATTACGTGTACTACCGGGTCGACCCGGCCCGGCTCGACGCGCTGCGCGCCGCGGTAACGGAGCTCTTCGGCGCAATCGAGCGGCAGACCGGCGTGCGCGGCCGCTGGCTGCGCCGGCGGGACGAGCCCTCGACCTACATGGAAGTGTACGAAGGCGTGCGCGACGACCGTGCGTTCGACGCGCTACTCGAGCGCGAGTGCGAGCGGCTTGCCCTGCCGCGGCTCCTGGCGCAGGGCGCGGCGCGGCGGCGCGAGACCTTCGTCGTGGTAACGTAGACGACTGCAGCTTTGGCAACCATTCACGCGACAAGGACATGGCGGACAAGGACGACATCCGGGAAGGCAAGGACTACGGCATCGGCATCCCGCAGCAGAACCGGCCCTTCCACGTCAAGGGCGCGGGCGCGCTCGACTGGGGCATGCAGAACCGGCTGGCGCGCATCTTCCATCCGGACTCCGGGCGCACGGTCATGCTCGCATTCGACCACGGCTATTTCCAGGGGCCGACGACAGGCCTTGAGCGCATCGACCTCACCATCGTGCCGCTCATCCCGTACGCGGACGTGCTGATGTGCACCCGCGGGGCGCTGCGCTCCGTGATTCCGGCTTCGGCCAGCAAGGCCGTGGTGCTGCGCTGCTCCGGCGGCCAGAGCATCCTCACCGAGCTTTCGCGCGAGGCGATCGCGGTGGACATCGAGGATGCGATCCGCCTCAATGCCGCGGCGATCACCACGCAGATCTACGTGGGCGCCGAGTACGAGCACCAGTCGATCAAGAACCTGATCCAGCTCATCGACACCGGCAACCGGGTCGGCATCCCGACCATGGCGGTGACCGGCGTCGGCGCGGAGATGAAGCGCGACGCGCGCTATTTCGGCCTGGCGACGCGCATGGCCGCCGAGCTGGGAGCGCACTACGTCAAGAGCTACTTCGTCGAGGAAGGCTTCGAGCGCGTCTGCGCCGGCTGCCCGGTGCCGATCGTGATCGCGGGCGGCAAGAAGCTCCCCGAGCTCGACGCGCTCACCATGGCGCACCAGGCGATCGACCAGGGCGCGGCGGGCGTCGACATGGGGCGCAACATCTTCCAGTCCGACGACCCGATCGCGATGATCCAGGCGGTGGGGGCCGTGGTGCACAAGCGCGAGACGCCGCAGCGCGCGTTCCAGCTCTACCAGCAGCTCAAGGCCCGGAATGTGCCTGATCGTTCTCGCGTGGCGCGCACATCCTGACTTCCCCCTGATCGTCGCGGCGAACCGCGACGAGTTCCACGGCCGGCCCGCGGCTGCGGCGGCGTTCTGGCAGGACCAGCCGCAGATCCTCGCCGGGCGCGACCTCGAGGCCATGGGGACGTGGATGGGGGTGGCGCGCAATGGGCGCTTCGCCGCCGTCACCAACTACCGCGGCGGGCGCGAGCCCCGGGCGAAGGAATCGCGCGGGCACCTGGTGACCCGATTCCTGATTGACGGCGCGGCGCCCGCCGAGTACGTCGCCGGCGTCGCGCGGCGCGGCGGCAAATACAGCGGGTTCAACCTCCTGTGCGCGGACGGAACGGATCTCTGCTGGTACTCGAACCGCGACGGCGCTGCGCGCCGGCTCGAGCCGGGAATCTACGGCTTGGGCAACGATCTGCTGGACACGCCCGAAGTCGAGCAGCCGAAGGCGCAGTTCCGCAGCGTGCTCGAGCCGGCGCCTTCGCCGGAGCCGCTTTTCGGCGTGCTCGCGGCATCGAAGATCGTCTCGCCCGAGTACGGCACGCGCTGCGCAACCATCCTGACGATCGCGCAGGAGGGCTGCATCCGTTTCGCCGAGCGGCCGTTCGACGCTGCAGGCGCCGAGGGCGAGACCAGGCGCTTCGAGCTCCGCCCCGCGGGCGCCTAGGCCGCGGGGCGCAGCCGCAGGCGCATCCTCTGGTGCGGGATGCCGGCGTCGTCGTAGACCTCGCCTTCGGGCGTGAAGCCGAAGCGGCGGTAGAACTGGAGCGCATGGGTCTGCGCCGAAAGCGCGACCTCGGCGCGACCGCGGCGCCGCGCCTCGGCGATCAGCGCCTCGAGGATCGCCGCGCCGACGCCGCGCCCGCGCCATTCCTTCAGCACCGCCATCCGGCCGATTTGCGCATCGGGCAGCAGCCTGCCGGTGCCGACCGCGCGGCCGTCCTCGGCGTAGGCGAGCGCGTGCGTGCACTGCGGATCGAGCGCGTCCACCTCGATCTCGAGCGGCACGCGCTGCTCCTCGACGAAGACCTTGAACCGGATCGGCGCGGCCTCGGCGCGTGCGCGCTCCCAGGTCAAGAGCTCAATGCGAAACATCGCTCGAAAGTATAATTCGCGCGCATGAAAAACCTCTGGAGCGACGCCGAGGCGGCGCAGTTCACCGGTCCGCTCGGAGCGCGCGTCTACACCTCGCGCCTGCTCGGGCGCGACAAGTCGCTGGTGCTGCACGGCGGCGGCAACACCTCGGTGAAGCTCGTCGAGAAAAACGTGTTCGGCGAGGACGAGGAAGTGCTGTACGTCAAGGGCAGCGGCTGCGACCTCGAGACGATCGACGCCGCCGGCTTCGCGCCGGTGGCGCTCGGCCATCTGCGCCGGCTGGCCTCGCTGCCGGCGCTGCGCGACGCGCAGATGGTGAACGAGCTCGGCACGCACGTGCTGCGCGCCGATGCGCCGTCGCCTTCGGTCGAGTCGCTGCTGCACGCGATCCTGCCGCACCGCTACGTCGACCACACGCACGCCGATGCGCTGCTCTCGATCTGCAACACCGCGGACGGCGAGCAGCGGGTGCGCGAGCTCTATGGCGACGAGGCGGTCGTCGTTCCCTACGTCATGGCGGGATTCGACCTCGCCGCGCGCTGCGCGCGCGAGTTCCCGCGGCAGGCCGGCAAGCGTACCGTCGGCATGATCCTGCTCGCGCACGGCGTGTTCTCGTTCGGCGCCGATGCGCGCGAGTCCTACGAGCGCATGGTCCGCCTGGTGCAGAAGGCCGAGGACTATCTGGCGCAGAAGAAGGCCTGGAGCATCTCGCTGCCGTCGGCGCAGCCACAGCCGGCGGCGCGCGTCGACATCGCCCGGCTGCGGCACGAAATCTCAGGCGTCGCCGGCTTGCCTGTCCTGCTGCGGATCGACTCCTCCGCCAAGCCCTGCTCTTTCGCGCGCCACCCGGACGTGGCGCGGCTCTCGCAGCAGGGGCCGGCGACGCCGGACCACGTCCTCTATACCAGGCCGACGCCCATGCTCGGGCGCGACGTCGCCGCGTACGCGAAGCGCTACCGGGAATACTTCGGGCGGCACGCGCCGCGCGCGCGCGAGCACGTGCAGATGCTCGATCCGGCGCCGCGCGTCGTGCTCGACGCGGAATGGGGCGCCATCGGCGTCGGGCGCAGCGCCCGGGAAGCCGAGATCGCCGGCGAGCTCTACGACCACACCATCGACGTGATCCTGCGCGCCGAGGCGCTCGGCGGCTGGCAGGCGCTCGACGAGCGCCACATCTTCGATATCGAGTACTGGGAGCTCGAGCAGGCGAAGCTGAAGAAGGCGCAAAGCTTGCCAGCATTTGCGGGCGAGGTCGCGCTTGTCACCGGTGCCGCTTCGGGCATCGGCAAGGCTTGCGCCGAGGCGTTCTTGCGCCGCGGCGCAGCGGTGGCGGGTCTGGACCGCAATCCCGCCATCGAGAGCCTGTGGCAGCGGCCCGAGTACCTTGGGGTCACCTGCGACCTCACCTCGCCACGCGAGGTCGATGCGGCGCTCGACCGCGCTGCGCGGCAGTTCGGCGGCATGGACATGCTGGTGCTGAACGCGGGGATCTTCAGCGCGTCGCAGCCGATCGAGGAGATTCCGGCTGACGCCTGGCGCAACGTCATGGCGGTGAACGTGGACGCGAACCTGTTCGTGCTGCAGGCCTGCCACGCCCTGCTCAAGCTTGCGCCGCGCGGCGGGCGCGTCGTCGTCATCGGCTCGCGCAACGTGCCCGCGCCCGGGCCGGGAGCTGCCGCCTACTCGGCTTCGAAAGCCGCGCTCAACCAGCTCGCGCGCGTCGCGGCGCTCGAGTGGGCGAAGGACGGCGTGCGCGTCAACTCGATCCACCCGGATGCGGTCTACGACACCGGGCTCTGGACCGAGGAGCTGCTCGCGGCGCGCGCCAGGGCCTACAACCTCAGCGTAGAGCAATACAAGCGCAAGAACCTGCTCAAGACCGAGGTGTCCTCGAGCGACGTCGCCGAGCTCGCCGCGGAGATGTGCGGCGCGCTCTTCGCCAAGACGACCGCAGCCCAGGTGCCGGTGGACGGCGGCAACGAGCGGGTCGTGTAGTGGCGGTCGAAGCCCTGCGCTGGCGCGGCGACGCGCTCGAGCTGCTCGACCAGCGGCTGCTCCCGGAGAAGAGCGTCTACGTCACCTGCCGCAGCGCGGCCGAGGTGGCACAGGCGATCCGCGACATGGTGGTGCGCGGCGCGCCCGCGATCGGTTGTGCCGCCGCGTTCGGCGTCGCGCTCGACCGGGGATCGAGAGAGTCGTTCGAGCTGCTCGCGAGGAGCCGCCCGACTGCGGTCAACCTCTTCTGGGCGCTGGAGCGCATGCGCGGCGCGCAAGACTACGCCGCCGAGGCCCGAGCCATCTACGACGAGGACCTCGCTGCCAACCGGAAACTGGGCCGGCTCGGTGCTGAGCTGATCCCGCAGGGCGCGCGCGTCCTCACGTATTGCAATACGGGCGCGCTCGCGACCGCGGGCCACGGCACGGCGCTCGGCGTCATCCGCTCGGCGCGCGACAAGGGTGTCTCGGTCATCGCCTGCGAGACGCGGCCCTACCTGCAGGGCGCGCGGCTCACCGCCTGGGAGTGCGTGCAGGAGGGCATTCCCTGCACCCTGATCGCGGACAACACGGCCGGGCACCTGATGAGCCGCGGCGAGATCGACCTGGTGCTGGTCGGCGCCGACCGCATCGCCGCGAACGGCGACGTGGCGAACAAGATCGGCACCTATCCGCTCGCGGTCCTCGCCCGGCGCCACGGCCTGCCGTTCTACGTCGCGGCGCCGCTCTCCACGTTCGACTCGAAAATCCCGGACGGCTCGAAGATCCCGATCGAGGAGCGCGCCCCCGACGAGATCACCGGCTACCGCGGCACGCGCTGGGCGCCGGAGGGCGTCGCGGTGCGCAACCCCGCGTTCGACATCACCCCGGCCGAGCTGGTGAGCGCCGTGGTGTGCGAGAAGGGCGTGGTGCGCGAGCCGAACCGCGAGCGGCTCAAGCCCCTCTTCGGCTAGCGGCGGTACTTGTAGTCGCCGTTCTGCGTGTTGCCAGCCGAGCGCCAGAAGCCGCACGGTACTCCGGGATTGTTGTAGTCGCTCTCCAGCCTGCGCCCGAACCCGCCGCCAAGGTAGGTCGTGTGGACGGCGATCGCCTTCGGCGGCAGCCCGGTAATCTCCGGAGCTCCGGCTACTAGTGGGAACTTCCTGGCTAGCCGTGGATTTCGACCTCGGCGTAGGCAGGCACCAGGCCGAAGAGCTCGAGGATTTCCGCACCGCGCATGCGCACGCAGCCGATCGACCCGGGCTTGCCCATCTCGGCGAGCTCGTGCGTGCCGTGCAGGTAGATGTAGCGGCGCATGGTGTCCACCTCCCCCAGGCGGTTCCTGCCGGGCTCGCGGCCCGAGAGCCAAAGGATGCGCGTCAGGATCCAGTCGCGCCCCGGGTACCTCGCGTGCAGCTCCGGGGTCCAGATCTCTCCGGTTGGCCGCCGGCGCACGAATACCGCGTTGAGCGGCTGCCCGGCGCCGATCTTGGCGCGCACGATGTGCCGGCCGCGCGGCGTGCACAGGCTGCCGTTGCGCTCGCCGGCACCGTTCCTGGCTGTCGAGACCGCATAGCGCCGCACGACCCTCGCGCCGTCGAGCAGCCTGAGCTCCTGCGCGCCGAGGCCGATCTCGATCCTCATCGCTTCGCGGCGAAGAACTCGCTGAGCAGCGCGCCGCACTCCTGCGCCAGCGTGCCTCCCTCCAGCTTCACCTGGTTCTTCAGCACCTGCTTTTTCGGGTCGGTCGCCCCGAAGACGATCCGTGCGATGCGCGCGTGAAACATGGCACCGACGCACATGTCGCAGGGCTCGAGCGTGACGTACAGGGTCGCTCCGCTCAGGCGGTAGTTCTGCAGCGACGCGGCCGCGGCGCGCAGCGCCTGGATCTCGGCATGCGCAGTCGGGTCCGCAGCGGCGACCGGCCGGTTCCAGCCCTCGCCGACGATCCTGTCATCGAGCACCACCACCGCGCCGACCGGGACCTCCCCCTCGTCCTGCGCGCGGCGCGCCAGCTCGAGCGCGCGCCGCATGAACGCTTCGTCTCCTACTCCCACTCAATCATCACCAGCTTCGGTAAGCCGTTGTTCGGCCTGAGAGCACTTATCCCTGAGCCGAACTTTTACCGACAGAATTACCGTCATTTTGACAGCCATCCCCCATCGCGACTTTCATCATCTATCGAGATGTATCGAGAACAATCGGCGCTTCCACAATGGCCAGCTTTCGAGATGTATCGAGATCTATCGCTTCTCTTCATGCGAATTATCGAGTGCTAGAAGCCACTCATCGAATGTTTGCGGCAATTGTTTTACCGTCACGATGGTGCCGCACGGTCCCAGCGAATCAGTGCGCATCCACAGTCTGCTCCGCTGTTTCCTTCCATGGCTTGATCTTCGCGAGTGCCTTCGCAAGGTTCGCTTTCGCAACCTCGGTATCGTAATCCGCCTGCAGCCGCAGCCACCAGCCATCCGAGAGCCCGAAGAAGCGGCACAGCCGCAGATCGGTGTCCGCCGTGATGGCGCGCTTGCCGGCGAGGATCTCGCCGATGCGCTGTGCAGGCACGCCGATCTCCTTCGCCAGCCGATAGTTGCTCATCCCCAGCGGCTTGAGGAATTCCTCGGCCAGCATTTCGCCGGGCGACACGGGTTTGAGTTTCCTGCTCATGTCGATCTCCGTCAGTGATAGTCCACGATCTCGACGTCTTCGGCGTCGCTCCCTGTCCAGCGAAAGCAGACGCGGAACTGATCGTTCACACGGATGCTCCACTGGCCCGCGCGATCGCCCTTCAGCTGCTCCAGCCGGTTCGCTGGCGGTGCGCGCAAGTCCTCGATGCGCCGCGCCAGATCGAGCTGCTTCAGCTTGCGCAGCGCCGGGCGATCGATATTCGCAAAGCGCGCCACGCGCCGCAGGCCGAACAGGGACTCGGTGTCGGCGCACTTGAACGTCCTGATCGCCACCGTTGCAATAGTAACGCTATGCGTGATTAACGGTCAACCAATAACGATCGGTGCCTCGTGTCCCGCCATGGCACACAAGGAGCCGCTCTGGGACCGGACTGCGCGGCCACATGACCTGCCGCCGAAGAAGAAGACGTAGCGGGCGTGGCGCCCGTCGTCCCGAAGCTGTCGCGGCCGCGTGCTGCGTCTGCCGGCGCGGACGGCTTCTGCGTTCATTGCCGCATGGAAGCCGGCCGCCCTGCGATCTATCGACCGCGCCGGCCGTGTGCAAGCCCGCTGTGGCATTGTGTCCGCCGCCACCTCCCCGAGCTGCACGCTTGGGGCCGCCTGCGCCGCGCTGTCGAGAAGAATGTGCTGGAAACGTTTCTGGACTGCGGCGACCCGCGCCGCGGCTTCGCGCGCATCCGCTGCGGCAGCTGCGGCCCGTGGCGCACCGGCAGTATGTTTTCACCGTGCCGAAGCTGATCCGGCCGTTCTTCGCCTACCGGCGGTCGCTGCTTGGCGAGCTGTGCCGCATCGTCGCGCGCACGCTTGCGGAGGCCTACCGCGTCGCCCAACCGCGCGGGTGTCCGGGATTCATCCTGTTCGTGCAGACCTTCGGCGACCTCGTCAACTTCAACCCCCACGTCCACGCGCTGGTCGCCGACGGCGTGTTCGAAACGTCGGGCCGCTTCGTGCCGCTGCCGCCGATCCCGGAGCCGCTCCTCGCCGAGCGGATGCGCCGCGCGGTACTGGGCCTCCTGGTCAGACGGGAAGCGATTGATCCGGCGCTTGCCGGCCAGATGCTCTCGTGGCGCCACAGCGGCTTCAGCGTGCACAACCGCGTTCGCGTCGTCGCGGGCGACGCCGAGGGCCGAAAGAGCCTCGCGGGCTACATGCTTCGGGCACCGTTCTCCCTGGAAAAGATGTCCTACGACGCGGCCAGGGGCGCCGTGATCTACCGCAGCCGGCTGCACGCGACCCTGAAGCGCAACTTCCAGGCGATGCCGGGCGTCGAGTGGCTGGAGCTGCTCTGCAAGCACATCCCGGACCGCAACGAGCACATGGTGCGCTACTACGGCCGCTATTCCAGCCGTACGCGCGGCGTGGAACACGAACGCCCCGACACGGAGGAGACCGAAGCCGAAGTCCCGACCCCGGCGCGCCAGGCCGCCAAAGCCGCCTGGGCGAAGCTGATCCGCAAGGTCTACGAGGTCGACCCTCTCGAGTGTCCCCGGTGCGGCGCGCAGATGCGCGTCATTGCGCTGATCGAGGATCCTGGCGTGATCGAGCGCATCCTCACCTGGCTCGGCCTCTGGGAGCCGCTGCAGCCCGTCGGGCGCTCACCGCCTGCCAGTTCTCCGAGCCTCCCGCTCACCTACGACCCCGTCCCCGACATCGCCTGAGCACCGCCCGAAGCGGCGCTCGCTGTCCTCGCTCTTCCCGACCTTGCCTGAATGCGCCAAAGGGCCGCAGTATTTGCCATAACGCCCCTAGCGCGAGCCTCCTTGACGCCGCTGCAGGACCGATCATGGCACCAACCCGCCGCTCGCCGGCCCGGATCCGGCCGCAGACGCTGGCAATTGCGCCGCGCGGACG
>Ga0187892_10001287_pt1 | contig 58220 bp, 51 predicted proteins | sample MA1701073metaG_FD_139345 | JGI IMG/M metagenome (GOLD analysis project Ga0187892, IMG submission 139345) | Bio-ooze microbial communities from a basaltic lava cave in the Kipuka Kanohina Cave System on the Island of Hawaii, USA - MA170107-3 metaG ...
AAAAGGCCCATCTGCGGCGTTGGCTCGGTCGCTCCTCGCTGCGACGTATACCCCATACGCCTCACTCGTCGCTCCCTCGCCGCCTTGCATCTGGACCTTTTTGAGCAGCCTGCGCGTTTTTCCCCACCCTTCTATGGGATCGTGACCTCGACCCGCATTCCCTTGTCGCAGTGCGGCTTGTGATCGGGGTCGACCGAGCAGCACGTCATCAGGTAGGGGCCGGGCTCGAGACCCGTGAGCACCAGCATGTTCGTCTTTCCTGGCGCCAGCGACCACGCGCCGCGGGCGATCGAGGACTCCAGTCCTCCCGACCGGTGTCGCTTGAAGAGCACGAACTCGTGCGACTTCTCGCCGGCATTCACGAGTTCGAGGACCATGTTTCGAGCCAGCCGGCTTTGGTCCAGGTCGATCGCGTACTCCTTCAACTTCACCTCGACCACCGGGAACCCATCAGGTATCACCGGAAGCGGCTCGTCCCGCTGGATCTTCCAGCGCGTGTCGACCCCCTTTCGCTTCGCCAGGGCGAGCCGGTAGTTCTCCTGGACGTGGCCGTGAATCAGCTCCACGTGAGCCGAGCCCTGGATGACCATGAAGTCGAGGATCTTGACGTTGGAGATCTTCGTCAGCCTGATGGGCTCGCTCCTGATGGCCTCCAGGAAGACGGGTGTTTCGTCCTTGGCGAAGGGCTGGTCCGCCTGCAACCGGAACATGGTCTTGTTGAAGAAGCCCCGGTCGGTCCAGCCGTCCAGGAACCCCTGCATGTCCTCGCGATTGAACGCGTCGAAGGTGCCCCGGATCGACGCCTCGATCTCCTTCAGCGCGACCGGGACTTCATGATCACCGCGGGAGGTCGCCGGGAGAAGGGAAACGCCGAGCGCCAGGAGGGCGATCGAGACCGGTCGAAGCCACACTGTTTCAGTCCACCTCATACACTCTCCTGAGAGACAGAAGGGGGCCGCTCCCGGCCCCCTTCTCGACCCGTCGCGCGTCCTTTTAGTCGCCGTCCCTGGTGACGATCCACTGCGTCATCATCGCCAGATCCTCATGATTCAGGACGTGGCAGTGCAACATGTACGCCCCATCCGACAGGTCCGGGGATTGCACGAAGTCCGTCGGGATGAGCTGGACCACGATCGTCTCGTTCCCCAGCATCGGCCAGACCTCTTTGAACGGTTCCTCGGGCCCACACGGCCCGCCGTTGCGGCTCACGCACATCTGGTCCACGTCATGGATGTGGATGGAGTGGACCCAGGCGCCAGCGTTGCGCAGCACCCACTCTTCCCGAGTGTTGAGCTTCATGTTCGCATCGAAGCGGTTGCAGTCCATCACCAGGTCGTTGACGGTGAAGGCGCCGGTGAGCGGGTCGCGGGTGAAATTCCAGGTCCGGGTCTTGACCGGCGTTCCGGCCCCGGGAACCGGGCGCAGGGTGGAGGGAACCACGGAACTGTCTGACACCGCGCTCGTCACTCGGAACTTCATGATCTCGCCCTGCGGGGTGCCGAGGGCCAGACCATTTCTCAGGATGAGGTTCGTGCCGACCGGGAACTGACCGAAGTTGATGACGAACTCGTACCGCTCGGCGATGCCGATGGGAAGCGATGTGCGAGTGACCGGCGCCGGCAACAGCCCGCTGTCGGTGGCGATCTGTTGCACGGGGAGGAGAACGGCCGGGTCGGGGTTGGCCTCGTTGCCTTCCAGGACGAGCTGCAAGGCGAACCGGCGAGCGACAGACGGGTTGAGGACCCGGAACCGGTACCTGTGGGTATCCACGTTCATGAACGGCTGCGGTACCCCGTTCACTGTAACGTGGTCACCGTTGTTGACGGGCAGGATCTGGTTGTTGGCGTCGAAGCTCCGGTCCGTGATCATGAGCGTCCGATCGTACACGCCCCGGGGAAGCGTCTGGGGATCGGCCGGGTCGTCAACGATGAAGAACCCGCCCCCCAGCCCCATCCTGATGGTCTGAGTCGTCACGTCCACCCGATGGTTGTGATACCACTGCGTGACACCTCGCTCGTTACCGGTCGGGTTGGCCGCGTCCTTCTCCCGGAGGGCATAACGGTACGTCCGCCAGTAGGGTTGAGAGCTCGGCTCGGCAGCCATGGCCGACGCGGCGGCAGGCGGCCGGCTCCCCGCAGCAAGCGACAGGGCCCCGGGATTGCCAACGTAGGGGAAGATGTAGAAGCCGCACGCCCACCCGTCATTGACCGGGGCCACGTGGGCGCCGTGATGGTGGATGGTCAGCTCACTGTGGTTCGGCAGGGCGGTCTGGATCTCCTGCAGGAAGTTGTAGAAGGTGACCTCTGCCGTGCGGCCGGTGGGCCGGCGAATCGTCGGGGGCGGCCAGGTCCCGCCCAGAGTCCACATCCTCGTCTTCGGCCCCGCAAGCACCTGGATGTCCCAGTCAAACGCGGGGATGTGGACCTGTTGGCCCGTGAGCACAACCGGGAACTTGATGGGACTCGTGTACTTGGTGTGGGTTGCCTCAGCCGACGACAGGCCGAGCAGCGCTGCGATCAGAACGAGCAGAACGCTTCCCGCGCCTGAGATTCCCGGCGCCTTCAACGTCATAGCCCCTTCTCCTTTCGCTCCCTCTCCGTTTATCCCCGGCTCCGTTTCCTCCCAGCGCCTCCTCCTCGCCGCTTCCTCCCCGGCCCTCCTCTCCAGCACCTCCTCCCCGCCGATCCGCAGCGCCTCGCTCCCGGAGGGCCATCCGCGCGCCGCGATGGCCAACACCTCGGGAGGCGGTGGCGTCATGCCGCTATGGTGCGAACGTGATACACCGTGAGGCGAGGTCCTGTCAAGACTGAAATAGGATCTATAGTGACTGGGACGGAAGATCGTCAGATAACAACCTTTAAGTACTCTCCAGTACCACTCACGAGGAGTGCCCGCTGCGCGCCGCCAGCGTCCAGGAGCTCGAGGAGGTCCGGGCGATTCACGCCGCGCACGAGACCGAGGTCGCGGCTCACGCTGGGCTCCGGGTGCCGCGTTCCTCACCGAACCTCACGCTCCTTCTCCGGCTCCGCCGAGACGAGGCACTGCCGACGTGGGTCCGTGCCGCCGACGGGTCACGAATTGACCGGGTCGGCTGGCCACTGACGACGGTGCACTCAGTGAACGCTGGGCGGCGCCGGCCGCATCGGCTAGAGTAGGGTCCGGAGGGCATCACTGGCATGGCCGACCGGAAGTACCGCCAGCAAGGCTACCGGAACCAGGCCGCCGAATCGCCCGCCGTGCGGCCGCCGGCCGCCGACGTTCCGCGGAGCGGCGGGATGCTCGCCAGCCACACCGTCTCCCGGTGCGGGGCGTGCGGCGCGGTCCTGCCGATCGCGACCGCCTCGCTCGAGCAGTGCCCGAACTGCCGGGCCGCCATACACGCCTGCCGTCAGTGCACCCACTTCGATCCGGCCCAGCCCTTCGAGTGCGCGCAGCCCATCCCCGAACGGCTGCCCGACAAGAACGTCCGCAACAACTGCGCCGCGTTCTCGATCCGCGTGACGGTCGAGCGGGACGCCTCCCCCGACTCGACGCGCCCCGGCGACATCCGCCGCTCGTTCGACAACCTCTTCAAGAAATAGTCCGGCCCGCCGGAGCCGGGTGCCCGGCCAGCCTTGCAACGCTCCACCTGAGCGGCTTGCTTGACCACTCGCGACCACGCCGGAGCTCGACACCCTCATGCTGAGCTGACACGGCCCGATTGGAACGGGGAGCTCGCCGGCCCGCCCGCCTACCGCATCACGGGATTCCTGGTGATGCTCGCCAGGAATCGGACCGTCTCTCACCTCGCGGCCCGAAGGTCATCTCGGCCGCATCGCTCGCCACCGCCGCCGTCCAGGGGTACGCTTGGGCCTGACCGCGCGCCCGGCAAGCATCGGGTCACGAAGAATGGCGTGCATGGGAGGACTGCTATGGCAGCGAAGGTGAAACCCATCCCGGACGGCTATCACACGCTCACGCCGTATCTGAGCATCAAGGGGGCGAGCGAGGCCATCGAGTTCTACAAGAAGGCGTTCGGCGCGACCGAAGTGATGCGCATGGGGCAGCCCGACGGACGGATCGGCCACGCTGAGCTGAGGGTCGGGGATTCCAAGTTCATGCTCGCCGACGAATTCCCCGAGATGGACTTCCGCGGTCCGCACTCGCTCGGTGGCAGCCCGGTGCACCTGCACCTCTACGTCGAGGATGCGGACGCGACCGTCCGCCAGGCGACGGCCGCCGGCGCTCGGGTCGTCCGTCCCGTGCAGGATCAGTTCTATGGCGACCGCTCGGGCAGCGTGGCGGATCCCTACGGCCACGTCTGGCACGTGGCGACGCACACGGAGGACCTGTCGATGGAGGAGATCGGCCGCCGGGCCGCCGCCCAGCACAAGGGCCACGGATGAGGGCTGGCGTCGCTACCACGCCTACCAGTGCTCGACCCGTCGTGCGAGCTGGCGCCAGATCGGCTCTTCCGCCCGCTCGCGCGCCAGCTCGTCGAGCACGACATACGCAGCGCTGGTCGCGTCGGGGAGCCAGCGCGTGCTCTCTCCACCGTGTCCCCGCACCGCCTCCAGCGCGGCGCGACAGACCGCCTCGACTAGCACGTCCGGAGCGTCCAGCTCCCGCACCAGGCGGCAGGCCGCGCGCACCGTCGCCTCCACGACATTGCTCACGTCACCGGCGCCGAGTGGACCGTGCACGATGCGCGCGACCAGTAGCTCGCGGACCGTGAGGCGGACGCCGCGTGCCGGCACGCCCGCCCGCAAGAGCCAGAGCAGCTCGGCGGTCACCGCATCCTCGAACGGCCTCACGTCACTGGCTCGACAGTCAGCGCGTCGCCGGCAGCGTCCACCCGTACCGTCCCGCCGTCCCGGAGCTTGCCCGCCACGATGAGCCGCGCTACCGGCGTCTCGACGTCGCGTTGAATGGCGCGCTTGAGCGGGCGCGCCCCGAAAACGGGGTCATAGCCGACACGGGCCAGGTAGGCCTGGGCCGCGGGGGTGACCTCGAGCGCGATCCGTCGCTCGGCCAGGCGCCGCCGAAGCCCCTCCAGCTGAATGTCCACGATCTTCTCCAGCTCCGCCTCGGTCAGGGCCCGGAAGACCACGACCTCGTCGACCCGGTTCAGGAACTCGGGACGGAAGTGGCGCCGCAGGGCCTCCAGCACCTGCTCGCGCATGCGCTGATAGCTCCGTTCGTCGGTCCCGCGCAGCTCGAGGATGAGCTGGCTGCCGATATTCGAGGTCATGATGATCACGGTGTTCCTGAAGCTCACTGTGCGGCCCTGACCGTCGGTCAGTCGCCCGTCCTCCAGCACCTGGAGCAAGACGTTGAACACGTCCGGGTGAGCCTTCTCGATCTCGTCGAGCAGCACGACCGAGTACGGCTTCCGCCGGACCGCCTCGGTGAGCTGGCCGCCCTCCTCGTAGCCCACGTAGCCCGGCGGGGCGCCGATGAGGCGCGCCACCGTATGCTTCTCCATGTACTCGGACATATCCAGGCGCACCGTGTTCTCCTCGTCGTCGAACAGGCTCGCCGCGAGCGTCCGCGCCAGCTCGGTCTTGCCGACGCCGGTGGGGCCGAGGAACAGAAAGGATCCGATCGGGCGCTTGGGGTCCTTGATGCCGGCCCGGGCGCGAACCACGGCGTCCGCGACCGCGCGCACCGCCTCGTCCTGTCCCACCACGCGGCGGTGCAGCTCTTCCGGAAGCCGGAGGAGCTTCTGCATCTCCCCCTCCATCAGCTTCGCCACCGGGATACCCGTCCACCGGGAGACGACCTCGGCGATGTCCTCCTCGTCGACCTCCTCCTTGAGGAGCCGGCGCCCGCCGCCCGCGGCGGCCGCACGGGCTTCCTCCTCCTTCAGCTCACGCTCGAGCGTGGCGAGTGTGCCGTACTGCAGCTCGGCCACGCGGTTCAGGTCGTAGGCCCGCATCGCCTTGTCGATCTCGACCTTGACCTCCTCGATGCGACGGCGGAGCTGCCGTGGCCGCTCGATGGCGGCCTTCTCGCGGTCCCACTGCTCCCGGAGCGTCTTGGCGTCCGCCTGCGCGCGGGCCAGCTCCTCCTCGAGCTTCCCGAGACGCTCCCGGGACGCAGGATCGGTCTCCTTGCGCAGGGCCTCGCGCTCGATCTCGAGCTGCAGGATCCGGCGGCTGATCTCGTCGAGCTCCGCGGGCATCGAGTCGATCTCCGTCCGGAGCCGCGCCGCCGCCTCGTCGATGAGGTCGATGGCCTTGTCGGGCAGGAAGCGGTCGGCGATGTACCGATGCGACAGGACCGCGGCCGCCACCAGCGCCGCGTCCTTGATCCGGACGCCGTGGTGGACCTCGTAGCGCTCCTTGAGGCCGCGGAGAATGGAGATGGTGTCTTCCACCGTCGGCTGGTCCACCATGACTGGCTGGAACCGGCGTTCCAGCGCCGCGTCCTTCTCGATGTGCTTCTTGTACTCGTCGAGGGTAGTGGCTCCGATGCAGTGGAGCTCGCCGCGCGCCAGCAGGGGCTTCAGCAGGTTGCTCGCGTCCATGGCGCCCTCGGCCGCCCCCGCGCCCACCACCGTGTGCAGCTCGTCGATGAAGAGGATGACCTCACCCTGCGCGTCCTGGACCGCCTTGAGCACCGCCTTCAACCGCTCCTCGAACTCGCCGCGGTACTTGGCGCCCGCGATGAGCGCCCCCATGTCGAGGGCCACGATGCGCTTGCCCTTGAGCCCCTCGGGCACGTCGCCGCGCACGATCCGCTGGGCCAGGCCTTCCACGATCGCCGTCTTGCCCACGCCCGGCGGACCGATGAGGACCGGGTTATTCTTGGTGCGGCGCGAGAGGATCTGGATGACCCGGCGGATCTCCTCGTCGCGGCCGATCACCGGGTCGAGCTTGCCCTGCTGGGCCAGCGCGGTGAGGTCCCGCCCGTACTTCTCGAGCGCCTCGTAGGTCCCCTCAGGCGTCGGGCTCGTCACGCGCTGGCTGCCCCGCACGGCCGCCGTCGCCTCGAGGAGCTTCTCGCGGGTCAGGCCGGCCGCGCGGAAGGCCTCGGCCACCGGACCGTCCTTGAGGTTCGCGAGCGCCAGGAGCAGGTGCTCGACGCTCACGTACTCGTCCTTCATGCGCTGGGCCTCGGCCTCGGCGGCGTTGAGCACCTCGTTCACGCGGGGCGAGACGTACACTTGACCGGGCGACGCTCCAGGCCCCGACACCCGGGGCAGCCGGGAAAGATCTTGCTGGAGCCGCTGGGCCAGTGTGGCGGGGTTCACACCGGCCTTCTCGACAACCCGCACCGCGACGCCGCCGTCCTGGGTGAGCAATGCCGCGGCCAGGTGTTCCGCGTCGATCTGGGAATGGCCCTGGCGCTGGGCCAGGCTCTGGGCCTGGCGGATCACGTCCTGGGTCTTCTCGGTCAGCCGGTTGAGGTCCATGATTCGTTTCTCCTTCCCGATCAGACGCTCGCAGGCTGCAATTCAGCCTCCTGCTGATAAAGGCCCACCGGCGTAGTTGACGCCCTCGCCCGCACGCTCAACGTACAGAGAGTACGCCTCGCGCGCGGCCGTATGGAAGTCCCGTGATCGCGGACGACACGATGCCGCTGTCGCGACAGAATGGCGCCCAACGATAGCTCGCACTCGCGATCTCCTAAAGCGCCTCGTCCTCGAATCGCGGTTGTTCCCGTGGCTACTACGGCGCGACGGCCTTCAACACCGGCTTCACCCAGCCCTCGAGGCCGACCGGACCAGCCTTCCTGTTCGATCTCGGCCGAATGCCGAACGTGTGCCCCTGCCGGAACCTTGAATTACGGCGGCCTTCGACTCCATGCTTCGACATTACTCGAAACATCGAAACAACGCCAGCGATGGCGCACGGGTCTCAGTTTTCACGGCTAGCCCCCGCAAATCCCTTGACCTTGCCCCTAAGGGCCAGGTCTATCCTCAGGACCGTGAGACGCCAAGGGCTTCTGATCGGCGAGGTCGCGGCGCGGAGTGGTCTCTCCCGGAAGGCCATCCGGCTGTACGAGAACGTGGGCATTCTTACGCCCTCGACGCGGACCGAGGCCGGATACCGGGTGTACCCAGACGACGTGCTGCCGGTGCTGAGATTCGTCACGGTCACGCGACGGCTTGGCTTCACCCTCGCGGAGATCGCAGAAATCGTCGCAATCCGCCGCGCCGGTCAGATGCCGTGCGCCCACATCCAGGCGCGCCTTCGGCAAAAGGCCGCCGAGTTGGACGAGATGCGCCGGGCCGTGGGAGCCGTGTTGGCGTCCTGGCGGGGTCGTCGGAAACGAACGGCCATCGTCTGTCCCCATCTTGAAGCAGAGAGGAGGTGAGGTATCGCATGGAGCGTTTGGTCATATCGCTGTGCCCTGCCTGCGACGCGTGCCCGGAAGTGGAGATCGCCGGGGATGCGGTCCGCATCGGGGAAGCCGGAAACGTGGCTGTGCTGAAGAAGAACGAGTGGAATACGCTCGTTGACCTGATCCAGTCGGGTCAGCTGCAGAAGCTCTAACGGCACACCCCTCCGACGGGGCAGGGTGGCCTGTGTGCCCTGCCCCGCTCGGGGGCCACTGTGGCATTCCGCATCCCCCGGAGACCCCCACGATTGAGGCGTGCCGAAAGGCGGGCGTGAAGGGCCGAAGGCGCAAGGCCAAGAAGCTGTCAGCGGCCAGGCAGCGGCAGATTGCCAGCGCGGCCGCCCCCCTTCCCCGGCTGGTGCTCCGGCCGGCCAACCACGAATCCGGGTAGTGTCTCAGTTTGAGCTGGAGCCCCCGGCCGGCCGGTGATCTGCCCCGGCGGCCGTGGGATACTCGGGCCATGGTCGAGCGTCCGAAACGCCCCGCGCGACCCTATGCAGCCCACGACGCTCATCGCCGACATCGGCACGGGCGGCCATGGAGGCAAGCGTGGTGGATCACGTGTGGTCGCTGGTTGAGATCGCCGGGCTTGCCGCATGACCCCGGTTCTTCAATCGGTCATCCTCTTCGCGCTGGCTGGGCTTGCCGAGATCGGCGGCGGATACTTTGTCTGGCTCTGGTGGCGCGGGCCCGGGCATGGCCCGTGGGCCTGCTTGGCGCGGTGATCCTGGTGCTCTACGGCATCATCCCGACGTACCAGGCGGCGCACTTCGGCCGCGTCTACGCCGCCTACGGCGGCGTGTTCGTGGTCCTGTCGATTCTCTGGGGCTGGGGCATCGATCGGGTCGCGCCGGACCGTTACGACGTGCTTGGGGGTCTCATCTGCATTCTCGGCGTCGCGGTCATCATGTACGTGCCCCGGTCAAACTGAATCCGCCCGCGCCACGGGCACTTTGCGACCGCCGCAACAGCCCGGGCTCGCTCGATGAGGTCGAGCGCATCCCGGTCTTGCCGCTCTGCACGTAATGGGAAGTAAAGCCGTACCCGCCGAGCGTTCGCGGTGAACGTGTAGACCATCAGCAGCCAGGGGAAGCTGACCAGGACGCCGCCCCACCAGTCCACGCGCGCCGGGCGGCCACCGACGGTCAGCGTCTTGCTCGGCGGTCCCTTGAGCGTGGTCCACCCGCGCTTGACCAGCTCGCCCCCCGAGAACGCGAATAGCACGTCCCCGTCCCGGTGGACCTTGGCGTTGTTGAGCTGGGTCAGGGCGACGATCACCTCGTCCTTCGTGATCGCGGCGCCCGACCGGGATCCGGACGGACGTACCAGTCGGCTGATCGGCGTCGACCGCCGAAGCTGAGCTCGCCGGAGGACCTTGCGCGCGTTCGCGTAGCTCGGGAGCGCCGTGATCTCCTCGTCCGGGAGCCGAAGACCTTCACCGCCCAGTCGGCGACGCGCTGAACGGTTGTGTTCCCTTGACCGATGCCCGGAAGCCGAGACGACTCACGGCGTCGACCATCTGCTCAACGGTGACCTGGGCGGGATCGAATACGACGACCGCTGCTCTCGCTCGAAGGCTCACGTCCGCTCGACTGACACCCTTCAGCCCTTCCAGGGCCTTCTTGACCGCGATGGGTCAGCTGCCTCACGTCATGCCCTCCACGGCGAGAACGACCGTTGACGTCGCCGCCAACGCGGTGTTCGTCACCAGGGCGAGGCCGACGAGAAGCACCCAGACCGATGCGGGGCGGCTCATCGCATCCCTCCCATGTCGTGCCCGGTGTGAGGCGTATTGTTGTTCATGACGTGGGCCAAGAGGTCCGAGGTGACCTCGGGGAAACGGTCAAGCACGATCGATGTCATCACCACGAGGCTCGCGACGATGAGCACCGCCAGCGTGGCGCGACTGCCCGCCATCCGGCAGGCGAGGGCCTGGCAGCGGCGCCGTTCGCGGACGTACAGCCCAAACCCGGTAACGACACCGATGATGCCAGCGGGGATGAGCAGCCAGCGATACCGCATCGTCAGGGCCATGAACGCACCGCTGCCGAGACCGAGCACGATCACGGCAAGCGGGAGCAGACAGCACAAGGAGGACAACGCCGCACCAACCCAGGCCACGACGCCTGCACCGACCGAGCTGAGTCTCATCACATCCTCCGACACACTCCGCGGTAGCAATCCGCCGCGAACGCCACTCCGATCACGTCGAACCAGCGATCACGCCACATACTGGCCTCCTATATCTTCTCGGCGGCGAACGCCCCGTACTCGAAGGTGAGTCGGTAGGTTCGACCGCAGCACGACACACTGTCTCCGGGTCGGACGTCCTCGGGCAGCGTCATGACGTCATCACAGTGCGGACAACTGACGCGGTGAGCGATGGTCGCCGACCAGCACCCGCGCTCTTCCCGGATGCGGAGGGCATGGCCGGCGCAGTTCGGGCACTCCGCCAACTCTCCTGACCTGGCGCCCGGAGGTAGCCGGATCACCGCGCCGCAATCCGGGCAGCGGATGACGGGCATGACTACATCCCGAGGAGCCGCTGTAAGCGGCCCCGGTCGAAGCCGACGATCACGTCGTCATCCACCGTGATGACCGGAACCGCCATCCGCCCCGTCTTCGCGATCAGCTCCTCGCGGGCGGTGGCGTCCTCGGCGATGTTCTTTGCCCTGAAGGCGATCCCGTGAGACGAAAGAAACTCCTTCGCCGCGTGGCACGACTGTCAGGTTGTGGACCAGTACACCGTGACCTGTTGGTTCCCCATCTCTACGCCCCCTTCAGAAGGCCCCCGAAGATGCGGCGAGCGAGCTTGAAGCCCTCGACGACCGTCGTGCCCGCTCCAGGCACGTCGGGATTCACCTCCCGCCACGCCCTGAGATGTTCTTCCGACCGGAAGAAGTTGATCGTCGTTCAGAGGGAGTCCGCGACCTTGCATCGGTCCTCGGCCCGCTTGCCGACCCAGAGCATGAGACCGTCGGCGTCCGGTCCTGGCCCGGTCGGTTCGGCCGAGAACTCCAAGGCCATCTGACAGTGGTGGCAGCGCGACCGAATCTCCACTCGGTCCCCCACCATCGGCGCGATGCCGAGCGCGTCGACCGCACAGCAGGCGTACCGTTCCTCGCCCCCGGGCAGTCGGACGACAAAGGGGGTCGGGAGGGCCGAGAAGGGGTAGGCCATGTCCACGTGACCGTCGCGGATGCGGATCACGTCGTCAACGTCCAGCGCGGTGAGCGCGCCGTGGACGGCTTGACCGGACCCATCCGGGAACACCGCGGCGACGGCCTCCACGGGTATCCGCCCGCCTTGGTCGAGGAAGGTGCGCAGGATCAGCTGGAACACATCCGTCTGCCGAGCGGCGCGGCGGGTACTCCACCTCGCTTCCAGTTCCTGGTCGATCAGCGCGTCGGCGGTCTTGATCTCAAGGGTCGCCACCAGTCTGCCCTCCTCTCGTCCTTCTCGTGTGGGCAGGATAAACTCTGTAGTAACTCCAGACTCAAGCGTTATTTTCGTGAAGGGGGCAGGAGATGGACAGCTCGGGTCGCGTCGCGATTGGTCGGCTCGCCAAGCACACCGGCACCAACATCGAGACGATTCGCTACTACGAGAGGATCCAGCTCTTACCGGCGCCCGCGCGGAGTCCGGGTGGCTACCGCCTCTACGGAACAGATCAGGCCAAGCGCTTGAACTTCATCCGTCGCGCCCGTACCCTCGGTTTCTCGATTGACGAGGTCCGCACGCTCCTCAAACTCGCGGACGAGCGTAAACGGCCGTGCGCCGAGGTTCGGGTCGTGGCTGAAGCACACCTGAGGGACGTGCACGCCAAGATCGCTGATCTGAGTGCCATGGAGCGGGTGTTGAATGACACCGTCGCGAGGTGCGCCGACGGTAGGGGGTCGACTGCCCCCTCATCGACGCGCTCTACCGCGAGGCCGCGGGGTTCAGGCTGCCAGATCTCGGCGCTCTGCCGGCGTCGGCCTGGGCGAGGGCGGGCACGTCGTTGATCCCGTCGCCGACCATCGCGACCACATGTCCCTCGGCCTGCAGCAGTTCAGACCTCGACCTCCCTCCTCTAATCTTCTCCTTTTGAGCAGCGCCTGGGTCGCCTGGCCAGCCCACCGGCGTAACCGTCGCAACCTAGCCCTGGATTCGCGGGGGATCGAAGCCACGTGCTAGACTCACTTCCGTGGCTGCGGCTCGACTGACTCCGGTGGCGCTCTGCGTGGTCGTGTTCTTGGCCGCAGTTGGCTCCACGGTTGATGTGCTCGCGTTCGGCATTCACGACCATCTCGCCGGCGCCGAGCAGGATCGGCACGACCCGACGCCAGCTCGTGACTCCGCCGGCCAAGACCTGCATCACTGTGACCTTCACATGAATCCTGCGGAAGTTGCCCCGCGCATCGAGCTGGTGAAGCCCATACCGGTCTCCGACGTCACCGCCGAGCCGTCGTTGCACATGCCTGCGCCTCTCGCGTTCGTACCCTTCACGCCTCCCCGCGCTTAACCGAAGCCCCGTCGTCTGATTCGGCTCCGCCGGGATCGTCCCGGCGAAGACGGCATTCTCATCTCCTCTCGGGAGGGAGCTTGGTATGCGCGTACTCGACTATCTTTTCGCGCTTTTCGCGGCGGCGACGGTGCTCGTGGTCACGGCGGGGGCTGCCGCCGCACGATCGCCGAAGCCACGGCTGCCCGCAGTGCTCGAGCTGACCCTCCCGCAGGCCGTCGAGCAGGCGCTCGCCCGAAACCGGGACCTTGCCGTCGTGAGACAGGAGGTCGACATCAGCCGTGGGCGGCTCGAGCAGGCCCGCCTCTACCCGTTCAACCCGGAGCTCATCCTCGATGGCGACGTGGGCCGGGGCACGGGGCGGGAGGTCCCGCGTGAACGCCGGAATCTCGGCGGAGGCAGCATCGGGCTCGAGCAGGTCGTGGAGATCCAGGGCCAGCGCGGGATCAGGACCCGCGCCGCCGGGGCGGATCTGGCGCGGTCCACCTGGGCAGCACGGGACGCCGAGCGGCAGGTCGTCGCCGAGACGACGAAGGCGTTCAGCGCGCTCCGTCTGGCCCAGGAACGCGTCAGGCTCGCCGAGGACGTGGTGGCGCTGGTCACCGAGCTGAAGACAACCGCCGACACGCTGGTGGGAGCGGGCGAGGTGGGCGAGGTCGACGCGCTCCGGGCCACCGTCGAGCTCCGCCGCGCGGTCAACCGACTCACGCTGGAGCACACTGCGCGCGCCACGGCAGCGCGCGCCCTCGCGCTTCTGATCGGCGCCTCCCAGGACGGTGACCTCACGGCGACCGGGGCGCTCCAGGTGGACGTGGTGGCGGGTCCGCTCGACGAGCTGCTGGCGCTCGCCCGCAGGAATCGTCCAGATCTGAAGGCAGCGGAGGCCGCCCTGGAGGCCGCGCGCGAGGGGTCGCGCCTGATGCAGGCCGAGCGCTTCGTGCCGGCCGTGCGGCTCTGGGCCTCGTACGGCGAGGCGCTCGACTTCGACAGCAAGACCCGTCAGGCGCTCTTCGGAGTCTCGGTTCCCCTCCCCCTCTGGAACCGGCGCCAGGGCGACCTCCGGGCGGCGGAGAGCGAGGTGCGGCGATGGGAGGCCGAGCGCGAACGGATCCTCGCTCAGATCGATCGCGAAGTTCCCACCGCCTTCCAGCAGCTCGAGGCCGCCAGCCGGGTCCTCGACGAGTACGTGAGCCGAATCGTCCCCGGGCAAGAAGAGACCACCAGGCTGATCCGTCATGGCTACCGGCTCGGAGAGTTCCGCCTCACGGACGCGCTCCTCGCCCAGCGCGATTTCGTCGACACCCGCACCGCGCACCTCGACGCAGTGGCCGCGGCCAACGAGGCGCGCGCCGATCTCCGGCGGGCCGCAGGGGCCGGGCCATGAAGCGTCCACGGGATCTCCGGCTCCCGCGGTTCACGGCACCACGGCTCACGCGCCGATCGCTCCTGATCGCGGCAGTTCTCGTCCTGACGCTCGGGATCGGCGTCTGGTGGGTCGTGGCGGTCACCCGTGCGCCTGGATCCCGCCACGCAGGCGAGGCGGGCAGTGCGACGGCGGACGGGCCGAGCCCGGGTGACGATCGAGCGCACGGGGACGGAGAGCCTCATCGCGAGGGAGTCGTCGCTATCCCACCCGAGCGGCAGCGCAGCCTCGGGATCGAAGTGGAGCCGGCTGCAGTGCGTCCGGTTGCAGACCAGCTGACGGTCACCGGGGAGGTCGTTGCCAATCCGAACCGATCAGTCGTGATCGCCCCGCGGACGTCCGGGCGAGTGACGCGCATCCTGGTCCAGCTGGGCCAAACGGTGAAGGCCGGGCAGACCCTCGCGCTCGTCGACAGCGCCGAGGTCGCCGACCTGATCGGAGAGCTGCAGCAAGCCGAGTCGGCGCTCGAGCTTGCCCGCGCCCGCCTGGACCGCGAGAAGCCGCTCTACGACGCCAAGCTCCGGATGCTCGAGACCGCCCGCACCCAGCCGAACGCCGAGGCCGCGCTGGCCCAGCTCGATCGGGTGGAGCTGGGGCGCCCAAAGCAGGAATACATCAGTGCCCTCGCCACGCTCGAGCTCGCTCGAGCGGACTATGATCGCCAGACGCTCCTGAGTGAGGCCAAGATCGGCGCCCGCAAGGAGCTGATCCGGGCCGAGAAGGACCTCTATGCGGCGCGGAGCGAGCTGGCCGCGGTGGAGGAGACGATCCGGCTGACCGCGCGGCAGGAGCTCTTCGCCATGGAGTCCGCGCTCCGCGAGGCCCGCGCCCAGAGCGACAAGGTCCACGCGAAGCTCCACCTCCTGGGGTTGAGCGACGCCACGCTCGCCCGGTCGGCTGCGCTCGCCCACGGCCAGCGGCCCCTGACCTCGCTGATCGCCCCGTTCAGCGGGACGGTGATCGACCGCGCAGTGACCGAGGGACAGCTCGTCGACCCCACTTCGGTGGCGTTCCGCGTGGCGGACCTCGGAACCGTGTGGATCCTGCTCGACGTGTACGAGAAGGACCTCGGCAAGGTGGCCGTCGGCCGGCCCGTGACCATCTCGGTCACCGCCTATCCAGACCAGCGCTTCGAGGGGAAGATTACCTACATCACGGATGTTCTCGAGGAGAAGACGCGGACGGCCAAGGTCCGCGTCGAGGTGCCGAATCCCCACCGGACGCTCAAGCCCGCCATGTTCGCCGAGGCCACGATCGCGACGCAGGCGGCGAAGTCAGCGCTGGTCGTACCGAAGAGCGCCGTGGTGTACCTGGTGCAAGGCCCCGCCGTCTTCGTGGAGACCCGCGAGGGCTTCGAGCCGCGTCAGGTGCGTGTCGGCGAAGAGGGCGGCGACACGGTAGTGATCGCCGAGGGGGTTCGGGAGGGCGAGCGGGTCGCCGTGCGCGGCGGCTATTCGCTGAAGGCCGAGCTCCTCAAGGAGCAGTTCGGCGAGGCCCACTGATGCTCGAGCGGCTCTTCGAGCTGTCGCTCAAGTATCGGTTTCTCACCATCGTCCTGGCGCTGCTCGTCGTCGGGGTGGGCCTCGATGCCATGCGGCGCCTGCCTATCGACGCCGTGCCCGATATCACGCCGATCCAGGTGATGATCCTTACCAACGCTGAAGGCCTGGGGCCGGTGGAGGTGGAGCGCTTCATCACGTTCCCCGTCGAGACGGCCATGAGCGGGCTCCCCGGGATCGAGAAGATCCGGTCGATCTCTCGCTTCGGCCTCTCTGCCGTCACGCTGTACTTCACCGAGGGCACTGAGCTGTACTTCGCCCGCCGCCTCGTCCTTGAGCGGCTTCCCGAGGCCAAGGAAGCCATCCCTGAGGGATTCGGCACGCCCGAGATGGCGCCAATATCAACTGGCTTGGGCGAGATCTACCAGTTCGAGGTGAAGGGCTCGGGCCTTTCGGCGATGGACCTCCGGAGCATTCTCGAGTGGGACATCGGGTTCAGGCTCAAGTCCGTGCCAGGCGTGGTGGAGGTCAACGCATTTGGCGGGCAGCTCAAGACCTATGAGGTCCAGCTCGACGCCGACCGGCTCGTCACCTATAACGTGACGCTGGGCAATGTGATCGAGGCCCTGCAGCGGAACAACGCCAACGCCGGCGGGGCGTACATCGAGCGCGAGCGCGAGCAATACATCATCCGCGGCGAGGGACTGGTCGAGACCCTCCGGGACATCGAGAACATCGTCGTCGACACCCGGAATGAAGGAACCCCCATCTACATCAAGCAGCTGGGCACCGTGGCGTTCGCGCCCATGGTCCGTCACGGCGCCGTCACCCGCGACGGCCGGGGGGAGGCCGTGACTGGGATCGTGATAATGCTGATGGGCGAGAACTCCCGGGTTGTGGTCGACCGCGTGAAGGCGGAAATCGAGGAGATCAAGAAGAGCCTCCCCCCTGGCGTGACGATCGAGCCCTTCTACGATCGCACGGATCTCGTGCGAAAGACGATCACCACCGTGGTGAAGAACCTCGCGGAGGGCGCGCTCCTGGTCATCGTGGTCTTGCTGCTCCTGCTTGGCAACCTCCGTGGTGGGCTCATCGTCGCCTCGGCGATCCCACTCTCCATGCTCGTCGCGTTCACCGCCATGAATTACGCCGGGATCTCCGGGAACCTGATGAGCCTGGGGTCGATCGACTTTGGCCTAATCGTCGACGGCGCGGTGGTGATGATCGAGAATATCCTGCGGCACCTCGCCGAGCGCCGGGGCGGTGAGCGTCGCGACGTCCGCGCCACGATCCTGGAAGCGGGGCGCGAGGTCATCCGCCCGATCTTCTTCGCGGTCAGCATCATCATCATCGTGTACCTGCCGATCCTGACGCTCCAGGGCGTCGAGGGGAAGATGTTCCGCCCGATGGCCCTGACCGTCATCTTTGCCCTCACCGCGGCGCTGGTCCTGTCACTCACCCTGATGCCGGTGCTCGCGTCCTTCCTCCTGGGTGGCTCGGTCAGCGATAAGGAGACACCCGCGCTTCGCGTGATGAAGCGCGGCTATGTGCCCCTCCTCCGCCGCGCGATGGCCCACCCGCACCTCACCGCCGGCATCGCCGGGGCGGTGTTCTTCGCGAGCCTCCTCCTCACCCCGTTCATGGGAGCCGAGTTCATCCCGCGGCTGGACGAAGGGGCGCTGGCCGTCCAGGCCCTTCGCCTGCCCAGTGTGGCGCTGTCCGAGTCGCTGGCGAGCACGATGGCGATCGAGCGCGCCCTCAAGCAGTTCCCGGAGGTCGTCACCGTCGTCTCCAAGACCGGGCGGCCCGAGATCGCCACCGACCCCATGGGCGTCGAGACCAGCGACATCCTGGTCATGCTCAAACCCCACGAGCAGTGGAAGACCGCGTCGACGCGTGAGGGGCTGATCAGCGCGATGGAGGAGGCGCTGGAGAAGAACGTGTCAGCGAACGTCTTCAGCTTCACCCAGCCCATCGAGCTTCGGGTGCAGGAGCTGATCGCGGGCGTCCGCTCGGACGTCGCCGTGAACCTCTATGGCGAGGACCTGCCGACGCTGCGCCAGACCGCCGAGCGGATCTCGCGCGTCGTGTCCGCCGTTCCCGGGGCGGCCGATGTCAAGGTCGAGCAGATCTCAGGTCTACCCGTCGTGCGCGTCAAGATCCGGCGCGAGGCCATCGCGCGGTACGGGATTAACGCGGCGCAGGTCCTCGAGACGGTGGAGGCCATCGGCGGCAAGGCGGTGGGCACGGTGCTGGAGGGCCAGCGGCGGTTCGCCCTCACCGTCCGCTTCGCGCCGGACGACCGCCAGACCCTCGAGGAGATCCGAGCTCTGAAGGTCGCCGACAGCCAGGGGCGGCTGATCCCGTTGACCCAGCTCGCCGCGGTCGACATCGAGGTCGGCCCGAACCAGATTACGCGCGAGAATCTCCACCGGCGGATTGCGATCGAGACGAACGTCCGCGGGCGCGACCTGGGGGGATTCGTTGCTGAGGCCCGGCGAGCCGTCGAGTCGGGCGTGACGCTGCCGCCCGGGTACTGGACCACCTGGGGCGGCCAGTTCGAGAACCTGCAGCGCGCGAGCCGCCGGCTGGCGCTTGTCGTTCCCTTGGCGTTGTTCCTGATCTTCGTGTTGCTCTACACCGCCTTCAACGCCGTACGCCCCGCGCTCCTCGTCTACCTCAATATCCCCCTCGCCGCGACTGGGGGGATCATCGCCCTCTTCGTGCGCGGCATGCCGTTCAGCATTTCGGCCGGCGTCGGGTTTATCGCCCTGTTCGGCGTCGCCGTCCTGAATGGCGTGGTCCTGATCTCCTACCTCATCCAGCTTCGCGGCCAAGGGTTGGGCCCCTCTGAGGCCGCGTGGGAGGGGGCGCTGATCCGGTTCCGGCCGCTGCTGACGGCGGCCGCGGTCGCCAGCTTCGGGTTCCTGCCAATGGCGCTCTCGACGAGCGCCGGTGCAGAGGTCCAGCGGCCGCTCGCCACGGTGGTGATCGGTGGCCTCGTCCCCTCCACCGCGCTCACGCTGATCGTCCTCCCGTCGCTCTACGCGTGGCTGGAGCAGCGGCAGGAGCGCCGCCGGCCACGCACCGACCAGACTTCATGAAGGTGGACGCGCCGGATCACGATCTGACCGACCGGATTGCGCCAGTCTCGATCCGCCGCCACTGCGGCCAGGGTGTTGGCCGCTGCGCACTCGGTGTCATTGTGGACATGAATGCCGAAGAGTCAACCCTGAGTGGGCCCCAGGCCCTTGCTGATGATCGTCGAGGACGCGCACAGGTGGACTCGACCACTGCCATGGCACGCCAAGCCGGGAGTGGTCGACGGCCATCGAGACCACGCCGACCAGCGAGGGCGGCGGCGGTGGGCGCCGCCGCCGCCCCCGGAGCCGCGCGACCGCCGTCTTATCGCTGGATCAGCTTCTTCCAGGCCTCGACTGGCTCGGGCACCTCTCCATCGTTCTGCGCCGGCGGCGCGCCCCCGATCGGGAAGGCGACGTGATCGCCGAAGTACATCACGTGGTGCTGCAGATCCTTGATCTTGTCCCTGGTCAAGACGAGGGTGGGGCCACCGAGCATCGTGTGCTTGTGCTTGGTGACCCACTTGATGGCCGACTCGCTGCCCGCCCAGCCAGGAATATTCATGCCGTTGACGTGGTAGTGCATCGGCAAGACCACGTTGGCGTTGATCTTCTGCATGACCTGGTCGCCCCATTCGTGCGAGAGAATGTGGCCCTCGTCGCTCACCGGGAGCATGGCCACGTCGACGTCGCCGATCATCTTCCAGATGTAATCGGGCATTTTCTGCCGATTGTCGCCCCAGTGAAGGATGCGGAGCCCACCCGTCTCTACCAGGAACATGACGTTGGTCCACTGGTTGGTCTCATTGGGCTCGCACGGATCTTCGTTGATCGCCCCCTTGATCCCGACCCGGTACGTGTACGTGCCCTGGGGCACGCACATGTGCTTCTCGGCGATGCCGGTGATCTTGACGTCGCCGAGCTGGAAGGAGCCGGCCATGCGGTCGAGGATCATGGTGGCGTCGAGCCGGTGGAACCCGTCGTGGTCGAAGTGCGAGTGCGTCACCAGCCCGATATCGGTGCGGGTGATGGGCATTTCCATCGCGAACCAAAAGCCCCAGATGCCCGAGGGGTCGTTGCGCCACGGATCGATGAAGATCTCGACGCCGCGCGGCGACGTGATCTTGAACCCGCTGGAGCCATAAAAACTGAAGGCGACTTCGCCATTGTCTGGTCGTAGCCCACCGACCTGCTGGAAGGCAATCACCCGGTCGTTGTTCGATTTCTGCTTGTAGGAGACGGATTGGGCGGCCAGTTCGCCGGCGAGGCCAATCGCCGCGAGGCCTACGACGGCGAGGCCCAGCGCCAGCTTCTTTCGTGACACCATGATGTGCCTCCGTTCACCGACGAGTCGCTGCATAGAGTCTCCGCCGAGCCCTTGCCGGGCAGGCATGGTGGGGAGCGCGCCATCGTCACAGCGTCACGCGTTCCCACACCAGCCTGAGCCGCTCGATGGTCCACACCCCGGCGACGGCGATAGAGGGCGCGACCACGGCCGCCCGACCGTACGGCACGTAGCGTGGCGCGCGGCGCTCCATGAGCCGGAACAGGGCCCAGACCGCGAGGATCAGCGCCACCTGTCCGATCTCCACGCCGAGGTTGAACGAGAGCAGGCGCGTCCACAGGTTCGGGGAGTCGACCTGCAGGAACTTCTGGAGCACGAACGAGAAACCGAAGCCGTGCAACAGGCCAATCGCGGCCGTGACCACCAACATGTCGCCGCCCGCCCGTCGCCGCAGCGTCATCCCGCCGGCGTAAATGATGGACCCGGCGATCGTCGCCTCGATGGCCGGGATGAACCACGGGGCGGCCGGCACGAAGCCGAAGAAGCCGGCGATCAGGGTCACGGTGTGTCCCAGCGTGAACCCCGTAACCCGCGTCAACAGGGTGGCGAGCCCGGGCGCGCCGATGGTCAGGCAGAGGACGAACAGCACGTGGTCAGCGCCGGTCAGGATGTGCAGGATGCCCTGCCAGACGAAGGCGGAAACGGCCTCGATCCATCGTCCGGAGGCGGTCGCGCCGGCGGCGCCCGCACCCGTGGCGCGACTGACCACGAAGGGCGTTTCGAGCGTTCCGATCGCCCGGAGGATCCTCGGCTTCCCGTCGCGGTAGTCGAGCAGCATGTTGGCCAGGCTCGCCGCGCCCTCGAGAGTAGGCATGGTCCTGGCGCCGAACGCGTAGTAGCTGGTGACCGGTGCCGTCGTGGGATAGAAGACCTGGACGTCGACGACTGTCTCGCCCGCATAGACCGTGTCGAGGCGGCTCTCCCAGGGCGCGCCGCGCAGGGCCGCCTTGGCCTCGTCCAGGCTGGTGAACCGGGACTGTTCCAGCGCCGGATAGGCCCGGACCGCCTCGACGCGGCCCGGCACCAAGCGGCCGTCGGCGACCAACGCGTGGCGTTCAACGACCAGCGTGCCGAGGCCTGTGGGGTCGCGACGGAGAGCCTCGACGTCCAGGTAGTGCATGAGCTGACCGTTCTCGACCCGGTCACGCGTGTACGGGGCCGGCGTGGCGGTGCCGTCGGGCTGAGCGGGCCCGGCGACGTCGGCGACGATCAACGGCATGGGCAGTCGGAGGTAGAACCTGAGCCCCTCTTCGCTATGTTCGACGTGAATCACTCGGATGTTCGAGGTCAACATGAAGTGGGCCCCGGCGGTCGCGGCCGTGACCGCCAGGGCAATTGCCGCGGCGAACACGACTCGCGCGATCGCCCCGCTTCGGCGCCACAGGCGAAACGCTGCTCTCGGTCGGCGCGTCATTCCAATGCCCTTCCGGCCAATGCCCTTCAAGCCAGTGCCCTTCTGGCCAGTGCCCCTCTGCGTTGTCGCGCGGCGCCCGAGGGATCGACCGACCCCCACGCTCTCGGGGCAATCCCGACCACCGTTCCCTCGCCAAGAGACGCGGTCCACACGGGTTCTACGATGTCAGGCGGCTGAGCGCAACCCCTTTGTGGTCGTGGGGGCGTCTCAGGGCCGGTCGACGTCGAGGACACCGCACGATCGCGTTCCGGCGATACCGGTGACGAAGCTCATCACCCCGCGCAGCACGCCGCCCGCCTCAGCCCTTCACTGCGCCGGCCCCGAATCCCACGACCAGGTGGCGCTGGACGAACATGAAGAGGACCGCGAGCGGGAGGGTCATGAGCACGGCGGCGGCCATCATAAGCCCCCAATCGACGTGCACGCCCTCGAAGAAGTGCATGACGCCGACGGTCAGGGGAAGCTGGGCGATCGAGTTCATGAAGATCCGGGCGATCAGGTAATCGTTCCACGCCACGATGAAGGAGAAGACCGAGGTCGCAATGATGCCGGGCAGGGCCAGCGGCAGGACGATGAGGCGGAACACCTGGAAGCGGCTGGCGCCGTCGATGAGCCCGGCCTCCTCCACCTCGACCGGGATCGACTTGAGGAAGGCGCACATGAGCCACATCGAGAACGGGAGCGTGATGCTGATGTAGCCGAGGACGAGGCTTGGCAGCCGGTCGGCGAGCCCGAGCTCCACGATGAGGAGAAACAGCGGGAACACGTAAATGATCGACGGCACCATGTATCCGAGCAGGCTCAGGTAGGGGACGACCGCCTGGCCGGCAAACCGGAGGCGCGTCAGGCTGTACGCGCCAAGCGCGCTCACGCCCACGCTCAGCACCGTGGTTGTCGCGCACACCACCACGCTATTGGCGAACCAAGCGAGGAAATGCTGCGACGGTGCCGTCGACGGCTGGTACCCGGTAGCGGCCTCGAAATACATGCGGCGCCCGCCGAGCAGCGCGGCATAGTGGGCGCCGGTCACCCGGTGAGGGATCAGCTGGACTCGCAGGATTTCCTCGTTCGGGCGGACCGACGTCACCGCCGCCCAGAACAGCGGGAAGCACATGACCGCCGTCACGACGCTCAGCGCCAGATAGATCAGCCACACCCGCAGGCCGCTCCGCGTTCGGCCCCGCATGGCCTCAGCGTTCCTCCTGGCGCACGAGACGGAGGTAGAACGCGCTCCCCGCGAACACGAATACGAGCATGACGACGCCGGCTGCCGCCGCCGCGCCGAGCCGGAGGTTCGCCGTCGCTTGCTCGAAGGCGTAGACGGCGAGGTTGAACGTCGACGTGCCGGGCCCTCCCCGGGTGAGCAGGTAGATCTCCTCGAACTTGTTGAAGGTCCAGATCGTGCGGAAGACCACCACCACCGTGAGGACCGCGCGGAGCTGCGGCAGCGTGACGTGCACGAATCGCCGCCAGACGTCAGCGCCGTCGACCTGCGCCGCCTCCTCGAGCTCCACCGGAATCGACTGGAGCCGCGCCAGCACGCAGATCACCACGAACGGCGTGTACTTCCAGACGTTCAGGAGAATCGTCGACGCCATCGCCCAGCGTGGCTCGGACAACCAGTAGATGTCTCCATCGACGAGCCCGGACCAGCGCAGCCCGGCATTGACGACGCCGAACTCGGGGTTGAACATCCAGCGCCAGACCAGGGCGGCGACGACGGTCGGCACCAGGTAGGGAAAGAGCAAGAGCCCGCGAAAGATGTTGATCCCCCGCACGCGCTGGTGCAGGAGCAGCGCGATCGCGAGGCCGAGCACGGTCTGGAGTGCGGTCGAGGCCAGCGTCCACAGGACCGTCTGCCGCACCGCCGCCCAGAATACCGGGTCGGCGAACACGTCCCGGAAGTTGTCGAGACCGACGAAGGTGAGCGTGGACCCGAACGGGAGCTTCGTGTAGAACGTCAGGCGCACGGCCTCGACGGCAGGGTAGATGACGAAGGCGCAGGAAACGATCGCGAATGGTATGAGGAACGCCACCCCGAGCCCGCGGTCGGATAGCTCGAGCCGTGGTCGGCGAAGTGCGCCCGGGCCCGGCGCCGGGCTCCCTTGGGCGTGGGTCCTGCCGCTCACCGTGGGATCAGGCGAGCAGCCGCTGGTGCTCGCGCCGCACGCTCTCGAGTTGCTGGTGCACCCATTTGACGGCGTCCCGGGCTGGCTGCTTGTCGATGACGACCTTCTGAATGCCCTGAGCCAGGATGCTCCGCCCGTGGACGATGGCGGCGAGTGGATTAATGCCTTGAAGCAGCTCGTTCCCCGAGTTGCTCGCGTGCTTCAGCGCCTCCGTGTAGTACTCGAAGATCGAACGGCGCTTGGTCGAGAAAAACGGGTGCTGCGCGAGTCGGGGATCCCGCGCCACGTCCTGGAACACGGGCGACACGTTGGGAACGAGCGAGAGCGCGTATCGGATCGGCCACTCGGTGCCAGTCATGACGTGGACGAGGGCCTCTTTGACCTCCGCCACGTACGGGTTGTAGTCCTTCGGGATCGCCCAGCCCTGGAAGTCGTTCCAGTTGTACCGTCGCCCCGTCTTCGGATGCCGAGGGTGCTGGTAGGCCTCCATGGCCTGGAAGACGCTCGGGTTGGCCTCGGCGGCTCGCCCGAACACGCGGCCCCAGTAGAACACCATCCCGACCTGGCCGGTGACCATCGAGTCGACTACGTCGAGAAAGGAATAGCCGACGGCGCCCCGGGGCATCGTCGGGAACAGCTCGGCGACGTACTCAAAGGTCTCCACCGCCGCGGGAGTGTCGAAGACGACCTGGAACTTCTGGCCAGCGTCGAACATCCGCCCGCCGGCGCTGTGCAGCAGGCTCACCAGGTAATAGTCGGTCGCGAGGTTACGCCCAAGCGCGAAGCAGAGCCCGTGGAGCTTCGACTTGGCCTTGATGGTCCGGGCGGCCGCGAGGAGATCGTCCCACGTCCAGTCGCCGGGGGGCTTGGTCACACCGGCCTCGCGGAGGACGTCTGCGCGCACGACGAGGAGGTGCGCCTGATGGTGGGCTGGCACAACGTACTGCTTGCCCTTCCAGGCGCCCCAGTACTGCCACTGGGCACCGGGAATGAGCCGGTGGCGCCCGATCTTGTCGATGACGTCGTCCACCGGCTCGAAGAGGCCCTCGGCCATGAGCTGGAACGCGATCGGCGACTCCACGCTCATGCAGTGCGCGGGCTGGCGGGCCGCCAGATCGGTCATCAGCTTCGGGTACACGTCCGACCAAGGGAGCGTCTCGATCGTGAACGTGAGCTCGGGCGCGCGCGCCCGCGCCCACTCGTTCATGGCGTCGACCGCGACGGTGCCGTACGGGCCGGGCTCGCCCCAGACGCGAACCGTCCCGGTGCGCTCCCGCGCGTGCGCCACGGCGACTCCGATGGCACCCGCGCCGGCAGCCGCAGACCGGAGAAGCGCTCGGCGGGTCATTCCTCGGCGTTCGAGCGGGCGCATGTTGTTCTCAGCGCGGCGCGTCAGCTACGCCAGCTCCCCTTCTACCAGCGGTTCGCCTACAAGACGCACAACGTCGCAGTGGACCTCGCCGAGCGGCTCATTGGCATCATGCCGGCCAAGATGTCGCGGGTGTTCTTCAACAACTCCAGCTCCGAAGCGAACGACACCGCCGCGAAGCTGGTCTCGTACTACAACTATGCCCGCGGCTGATACCGGAAGAAGAAGCTTGGCCCGTCTGCGCTATCACGCGGTGACGGTGCAGCGGGAAACCTCACCGGGATCCTCAACATCCATCGGGAGTTCGATCTTCCCACCGCCAACATCCGGCACGCTGACTGCCCCTATACCGCTACGCCAAGCCGGGCGATACCGAGGTGGAGGACTCTACGCCTCTGGGGGATAGTTGGCCATCGTCGCCGGGCCACCCGGCATGCGGCCGACCGCCGTCAACCTTTCCGCTTGTGCCCCCCGCGAGAGCGCGGGAGCAAGGATGGCCGGTTCAGCGGCCGGAGTCAAGGGGCCTGGCCTGATTGGCAACGGAGGAGCGTAGTAGGGTCGAGGACTGGCGCGGTACCCCGGAGGCTCCCATTGGCTGTCTCCGCCGTTTCCAGTTTCGTACCTGTGTAGGTTCGCCGTGAGCCCGTCTCCAGCGCCCGCCAGCTCAATCCCGGCGAGCCGATTTTCCAGCACCAGGCTTTCCTGTTCGCCTCGTGTCAAGAGTTATGCGACCTATCAGCGGGAAGTGCGTTCACGGACGAGCCAGGTACCGCACCCGGTAGTCGGTGAATGGGCCGACTGCCGCACCCGGCTCCTCGCTACTCCACCTCGGCCGGGCTTGCTCGTCCGCCGTACGGCCGTCGCGGGCGTCGACGCGGCATGTTGAGCACCTCTCGAGATCCCGCGATGGCGTGCCTCGAGGAGTGCGCCGCGCTCGTCACGGTCCTTGTTTCGCGGCGGAGCAGGCGAAGCGTCTCCTCGTAGATGTTCCGGCGTGGGCCGAGCGCAACCAGGTCGATCAGCCGCTTCGGGGCGACTCGGTAGATGAGCCGGACCCGGCCTACCCGAAGGCTTCGGAGCCCGGCGAGATCATCGCGGAGCTCCTTGCCGGCCAACGGCTCGTTCCGGATCACGTCCAGCCCCGCACGGACCTTGCGCTTGAGTGCGGGGTGGAGCCTCTGGATGAACTCCTCCAGGTCATCCGGCACCCGGAGGCGATAGGACGCCGCCATCGTACGCGGCTGGTCGGGTCATTCCTCCGGAATCAGGGCTTCGAGGGTGTAGATCCTCCCGCCCGTGCGGAGTTTCCGCAGCCCTCGGCGGATCTCCGCCATGAGTTCACGGTCCGTGCGGATCGCCTGCGTCTCCTTCCATCCCTCATACTCATCCGGGCTGACCAGGACGGCCACCGGCCGGCCGTTCCGCGTGATCAGGACTTCTTCGTCCGTCTCCACCACGCGATCGATAAGACTGCTGAGCTTCGCCTTGGCTTCGGCCAGCGGCAGCGTCCTCATCAGGACTCCCCCCACGTGTGGTCTGAATCTTGACCAAGTCTATCCGTCGCCTCGCAGCGAGTCAACGTGCGCCCGACGCGTGCAGAATGAGGCGCTCGAGCTCCTGGTACCGCTGGTCGTGACGGCGACGCTGCCCGCTCGACGGAGGGCCCATCTGGAATCCAGGTTAGGATCGACGAGCTGATCAGCCGTCTTGATTTCGAGCATCCGGTTCTTCTCCTCTGAGCCCCGCGCCTCACGACCACGCGAGCTCATGTCGACGGTGTCGCCCTGGGGGCCGGCCTCTCTCCCTCTGGCGCGAGGATAAAGTCTGTAGTAGCTACAGAGTCAAGCGCCCAACGCGGGCACTGGAGGAGGCGGGAATGGAGACCGAGTCGGCGCGCTTCGCCATCGGGACCCTCTCGAAGCGGACTGGCTGCAACGTCGAGACGATCCGATACTACGAGCGGACCGGGCTCCTGCCTGTTCCCGGCCGGAGCCGTGGCGGCTACCGGCTCCACGATACCGAGCACCTCAAGCGGCTGGCCTTCATTCGGCGGGCCCGGGCGCTCGGCTTCTCCATCGAGGAGGTCAGGCGGCTCCTGGACTTGGCCGACCATGACCGGCGTCCAGTTTGACATGAGCATCCTCGAGCGCTACGCTTCTGCCGCACCATGAAGTTCTTGAACGGTTCCAGACGTCTGTGGGTGCTGGTCGCCGCTGCGTGGCTCTCGATCGCGGCGCACGGCTGCATCCTGGACGGGTCGTGGCTCGCGGAGGCCGGTACCGCTCATCACCACTCGGAGGGCACGGCCCATCATCCCGATGCCGATGGTGGCGAGCCGGACTCGGTAGAGGCGGCTGACTGCGACACCGTCGCGGTGAAGCCGCCCGTGACGGCGCCCATTGCGCCGGCCTTCGTCGGGGCCCTGCACGCTCGGGCGGTGCTCTCGCTCGACCAAGGGCCCGCTGTGCCGCCCGATCGTCCCGCGCCGGAGCGACCGCCCCGTTTCCTGCTGCACGCCGCGCTCCTGATCTAATCCTCCCTTCTTCCTAGTCGCCCGTTCACCCTCGACGCGCACGCGCTGCTCGTGTCACGCGAGGGCGCGGCGGATTCGCTGGCGCGTCGACCCAGCGAGCCGCCGCGACAACACACCATGAGCCACGTCCGGGGAGGACTTGAGTGAAACGCTATGTCGCGCTGGCTGCCATCGCAGTGAGTTCGGTCCTGAGTGTCCTCTGGCTTGCCGACCGCGGGCTCGGGCAAGAGTCGCGGCCCGCGGGTCCGGCGGACAAGTTCCTGCGACTCGAGGACCTGGAGCGGATGGCGCTCCAGCGTAACCCGACCGTCCGCCAGGCGGACGCCGTCGTTCGGGGCGTGCTGGGTCGGCGTACCCAGGCGAGCTTCTATCCGAACCCGATCGTCGGCGTGCAGGGCGAGGACATCACCGCCCGGGAGCCAGGGCGGAGCAAGTACTTCGTCTTCCTTCAGCAGTCGATCATCACCGGGAGCAAGCGCCGGAACGTGCGCGAGGCCATCCAGCAGGAGCTCGTGCATGCCGAGACCGAGCAGGCGATGCAGAAGCAGCGGGTGGTCAACGCCGTTCGCCTGCTGTTCTACGAGGCCCTGGGCGCCACGCGCCTCGTCGAGGTTCGCCGCGAGCTGGCGCGAATCGCGGGGGAGGCCGTGGAGACCTCGAAGGAGCTCTTCAACATCGGCCAGGCGGACCAGCCCGACGTGATCGAGGTGGAGATCGAAGCGGAGCGCGCGCAGCTCGAGGGCGCCAGCGCCGAGCGCGACCTCGAGCGGGTGTGGCGAGCGCTGGCCACCATGGTGGGCGATCCGGCGCTGCCCCGCGCACACCTGGTCGGGGACCTCGAGGCCGAGGTCCCCGCCGTCGACACGGACGCGGTCGAGGCGCAGCTGCTGCGCGACAGCCCCGAGCTGCGCATCGCCCGCGCCCGCATCGAGCATGCGAAGGCGTCGCTGGCGCGGACGCGCGCCGACCGGATCCCGAACCTCTTCGTGCGCGGCGGGCTCGGGTACAACTTCGAGCGATTCGCTCGGGCCAAGGACGTCGGGGTCGAGGCGCACTTCGAGATCGGGATGCCGCTGCCGATCTTCGACCGCAAGCAGGGCGCCATCGCCACCGCCGAGGCTCAGCTGGCGCTCGCCCAGGACGAGCTTCGCCGCGCCGAGCTGGAGCTCCGCACCCGGTTGGACTCGGTCGTCACGCGCTACCGCGACGCCAGGTCCATTGTGGAGCGGTATCCGCGGGAAGTGCTGCTGCGCGCCCAGCGCAGCTACGAGCTCTATCTCAACCGATTCCGGCAGATGGCGGCCGCGTACCCGCAGGTGCTCATCGCCCAGCGGACGCTCGGCCAGGCGCGCGTCGAGTACGTCCGGGCCCTCGTCGACGTGTGGCAGCACGCCGTCATTCTGCGAGGGCAGCTCGTGACGGACGGATTGACCGCGCCCGCCCCGGTGCCCGGCGAGCCGCCGGTCACGATCGAGGCCGTGCCCTTCACGGTCACGAGCCCGTGATCACGAGAGACGCCGCGAGCAGTCGCGGAGAGAGGAAACAGAGATGAGCAGCCTCAAGAATTTCTGGCTCCCGAGACGCGCGTTCCTCCAGAGCGCCACTGCGGCCGTGCTGGGCACGCTCGGGGGGCGCTCGCTGGCCTCGGCGCGCGAAGACTCCGAGCCGCCGGCGGCCGGAGGGTCATCGGGCCACGCCGCCGGCGCGCCAGACCCTGGCGCCCACGACATGACTGCGGGGGAAACCGCCTATCTCCCGGTGCAGACGCTGGACGTGCCGAAGCTGCCGTTCGAGGTGGACCACGGCGTCAAGGTCTTCCGGCTCGTCGCGGAGCCCCTGAAGCGCGAGTTCTTGCCCACAAAGGTCTTCGACGTCTGGGGATACAACGGCAGCGTACCGGGGCCGACCATCGAGGTCACGGAGGGAGACCGCGTTCGAATCCTCTTCGAGAACGGCCTGCCGGAGCCGACGACAGTGCACTGGCACGGTCTCGAGGTCCCGATCGAGATGGACGGCGTGCCCGCCATCAGCCAGCCCGAAGTCGAGCCGGGCGGGCGATTCACCTACGAGTTCACCCTGCATCAGCACGGGACGTTCTTCTACCACTCCCACGGGGCCATGCAGGAGATGCTGGGGATGCTCGGGCTCTTCATCATCCATCCACGCGAGCCCTATCGGCCGCGGGTGGACAAGGACTTCGGGATCGTCCTGCAGGAATGGGCGGTCCTGCCGAACAACACCATCCCGAACACACTCTCGATGGAGTTCAACTGGCTCACGTTCAACGGCAAGGCAGGGCCGGCGGCGACGCCCATGCTCGTGAAGCTCGGCGAGCGTGTGCGCATCCGGATCGTCAATATCGGCATGGATCACCATCCGATTCACCTGCACGGGATGCAGTTCTACCTGACCGGCACGGAAGGCGGGCGTATTCCGGAGGCGCTCTGGTATCCGGAGAACACCGTTCTCGTGGGCGTGGCCCAGGCTCGAGTGATCGAGTTCGAGGCAAAATACCCAGGCGACTGGATGTTCCACTGCCACCTGCCGCACCACATGATGAACCAGATGGTCTCCATGGTTGGGCCGATTGCGCATGCTGGCCATGGCGTGCGCACGGGCGGTGGCATGGAAGAAGGAATGGGGATGGTGCGTCAGGGCAACGCGCTGTCAGAAGACCTGGGGCCGACGTTCGGCCGCGGCATGGGCATGGCCGCGAGCGAGAAGCCGTTGTCGAACCTTGTCGGGGCCATGGCGCAGCCCGAGCCCGGCGGGCACGGGCAGCATGCGGCGCCTGCCGACAGGGGCGGGCGGAAGCGCGTACCCGGGTTCCCGCAGGACATGTTCATGGTGATGGACGACGAGGTCGCGAAGCCCGAAACCTACGGGCTGGCTCCCGGCTGGACGGGCGCGATGCAAGGGATGATGACCGTCGTCCGCGTGCTGCCGGAAGACAAGTACGAGGAGATCATGCGACGCGTGCGGGAAGGGCGGGTCGAAGCTCCACGGCGGACGCCCGCAGAGACGCCACGCCCCGGGCCCGGCGATGGGCACCAGCACTAGGACACTGGCGGCGGCCTCACGCAGACCGCTTACGCCGACGGCCTCCGGCAGGCGAAGGCCAGGCGGCTGAAACCTGGAGGGGCACGATGCGACTACTGGGTCCGTCAGCCACGATGCGTGGCATCGTGGCTCTGTCGCTCGCGATATGGACGCCGATGTGGATGATGTCGCCGCGGGCGCATGGCGCCTCGCATTCCTCATCACCTCACGGCGAGCATCATGGCATGGACCAGCACACGGAGAAGAACGGCCAGGGCCACGCAGAGGACGACGGGCACGGAAGCATGGCTGGGCATGCACATCCGGTCGTCCCGGACGATTATCGGAGTGCGCACGTTCCGGCCAGCGTCTGGACGGACGCGACGATGGTTGCGAGGGGGAAGGAGATCTATCAAACGCGGTGCGCCGTCTGCCACGGTGCCCAGGGCGACGGAAAGGGACCTGCCGCCATCGCTCTGCCGCTCAAGCCTCCGGACCTGCGCGACACGAGCATGATCAATGTCATGCGGGGGAGTTACTGGTTCTGGCGCGTGAGCGAGGGCGGCCAGGTCGAGCCGTTCAGGTCACAGGGATCCACGATGCCGGCATGGAAGACCGTGCTGTCGGTCGAGGATCGCTGGGCAGTCATCGCCTATCAACACGCCTTCTCCGGTCATCACGGTCCCCACGTGACCTCGGAGCATCCCCAGATGGGGGTCCCGGACGGCGGTGGTGCGACCCACGCCACCAGCCCAACGAGCGACCATCCCGGACAACCGGAGCACGAGCACTGAACGCAAGCGCCAGAAGGACGAAAGAGTCGTCCCGGAGCCTTGGGGCCATCCGTAGTGCTCGAGTCGCAGCCCGCCGTTTCGGGGATGGACCACGTCCCTGCCTTGGAGGGGCGTCCGCCAAGCCCGACGCGCCCCAGGAGGGTGCCAACGAGCAGGAGCTGGGGGCATCGCCGTGGTAGACGGGGCGCGCCGGTGACTTCCCTTTCGAGGCAGGATCTGGCGCGCGCGCGCTCGTACCTGGCGTCGTATCAGGCAGTGCATGACGAGCTTGCCGCGACCATCGCACGCCAGTCAGCCGATTGCTTCGCGGAGTGCTGGCTCGCCACCGAGTGGAGGGCGATCGGGCCAGAGATCGCGCGCTTGATTAGCCGCATGGAGTACCGAATCCGAGCCGCCGAGGTCGAAGAGGCGAAGCGGACAAGGTTCAGGGTCGTGCGGGGACCCCGACGTCGGGGTGCATGGGGCAGAGCCGCCACACCTGGAGCCGCGTCGCCTCAGAGCGATTCTCCGAGGTCGGGTGAAGGCGAAGCGACGGACCCCGGAGGCGAAAGCTGATCGGCTTGCCGGCGAAGACGGCCTGGGTCGCCCGCGACGGCCGCGAGCGCTCAACTGGCTGCGGGAGGTCGGCGTGAGCCAGGCGACACATACGTGTCCACTTTGGGCAATTCTGAAAGGCGGGGCGGCCCTCCTGGCGGCGCTCCTGGCGCTCTCCGCGCGGGGAAGCGCCGCCGACGGTTTCAACGAGCTCAAGTTGATGCGGCCTCGCCAGTTGGCGCCGGCCAAGGACTTCTCCGTGCCGGGTCTGGCCGGCAGACCAATCCAGCTGCGAGATCAAGTGGGAAAGGTGGTCCTGCTCGAGTTCTGGGCGACCTGGTCTGCTCCCTGCCGGGAGCGGCTGCCAGCGATCGAGCGATTGCATCAACGCTACAAGGATCGGAACTTCACGGTCATTGGCATCGCCATCGATGCTGACGGAGCTCCTGCCGTCGGCCCCTCGGCGAAGACCCTGGGCCTCTCGTTTCCAATCGGACTAGATTCGAACATGACGGTGGCTGACCTGTATGCGGTAAAGGTCCTTCCGTCGACGTGGCTCCTCGACCGAGCGGACGCCGAGGATCTCCGACGGAAGCCAGCTCTCGAAATCAGCCCCCTCTTTGCGCCACATATTGCCGCCCGGCAACCCGGTACACCTCCGGCGCCTTCGTGTCGCCGTGGAGCATGGCAACCTCGCGGACGCTGAGGTCGGCAAAGAACGGGAACTTCTCGTAAGGTCTCGTCCTAGGGCGAGCGGATCTCGATCACGGCATCGGGGCCGCCGCGGATACCATCCACGGCGATGATACCCTCGCGTCCGCGTCCGGCGACAATGAACGTGAGATCGGGGATTCGATAGTCGTCAGCGCCGGCGCCTCTGAAACCCGGGGCAACAGTGCCGGCACGGTCAACTGCCGTCGCCCATGGGCGAGCCGGGGCAGTGGCGTGTCACGCCGATCAGCTGCTTCGGTTGGCCGCTTCCCCGCGGGCCGTGACAGCATCGCGGCCTGCGCCGCGCGGGCCGGAGGCTCACGGCCGCCGCCGCGATACGCGGCTGCTTGGAATGAAACTCGGTGACGTGAGACCTCCACCCGCTCGCTTCGTGAAGTCACGGCGCGGTTCTCGTCGCGATCCAAGGACCGTCAGGGCGGCTCCGGACGCGCGCGTCACCGGCTGATCGTCGCGACGGCGCGGTGCGATGGCTCCATGACCATCGCCACGATTACCCCGGACAGGAGAGTCAGCGCGGCGACGAGATGAGTCGCGGCGCCGAGCCCGACCATGTCGGCTACGACTCCAGAGAGCGGCGCGCCGACGGCGTAGCCGAGATCACGCCAGAAGCGATAGACCCCGAGGCTCGTGGCCCGCCAGGTCGGGTGGGCATGATCGCTCACCGCCGCTGACGTACCGCAGGTGTGGGAGCTTGCGTTTCATCGGGCCGGTCGGTCGGGCCACGATCACGAACCGAGTCCACCGGGCTTCGAGCCACTCGATCAGCTTGTGGTCGTAAAACCCTTTGTCTGTCGCGGACGATCCGCAATCGGACCCGGGCGGGATCTTGGTGAAGCAGGCCGTGAGGAGCTCGAGCGTCCCGCTGGCGGTATGCGCATCGCCCGGCCGCAACTCCGTGCCAGAAGTCCTTGCTCTGGCCTTCGAAGCGGAGCAACGGGTGATACGATGGCCGCCCTCGCTTGATCGGGTTGTACCCGATCCGGGCCTGCTCCTCCTGTCCGTAAACGACCAACACGGTGGAATCCACATCGAAGATGAGCCGCCGCGGAGGCCGGGGCTGGCCCGTCATCCGGCGCAGAAAACGGTCGTGCAAGGCGCGCACCTTCGGCAGGGCCGTCGGGGCCAGGCGTGGCTTCCGGATAGCTCGGCAGCCCGGTCAGATACTGGAACACGCCGTTCTGCCGCAGCAACTGCGTGGTCTCGATCCGTTCGAGCCCGAGGATCATCGGGTAGAGCAGCGAGAAGAGCATCTCTCCGATGCTGTACCGATGGTTGCGCTGGGCCACACGCACCTGCAGGTCCACCGCATGCTTGAAGCCAATTCGAGACCAGGAATCGATGGAGGAGGTAGACTCCGCCGTGATGCGTCAGGCTCTTGGCGCCGAAGGTCACCGCAATGGTCCGTGGTCCCCGAGGCATCGCACGAACCCTACCCCTGGGGTAGCATTCGGTGCAAGGGCTCAACCCCAACCCTCCCCGTGCTGTAGAGGCTGTCAAAGCGCCCACGGTCAGGTCTTCCACGCCGGATTCAGGCTTATTTCTCAGATAAGCAAAAGCTTATGAGCAAGAGCGTGCCAGGTCGGGCCCGAGCTCGTCCCGACCCCCCTGCCGAAGACTACGGCACTAGCCTCAGCGAAGCGCGGCGATCGCCCAGCCCCCGGCGGCGGTGAAGGCGACGACCAGCCACGGGGGGACCCGCCACAGCGCGAGCAGCCCGAACGCCGCCAGTGCGAGCGCGAAATCGGAGGGGCCACGGATCGCGCTCGTCCACACCGGCTGGTAGAGGGCGCCGAGCAGGATGCCCACCACGGCCGCGTTGACGCCCTGGAGGCTGGCCTGGAAGGGGCGCTGCTTGCGTAGCCCGTCCCAGAACGGGAGCACTCCGACGACGAGCAGGGCCCCCGGCAGGAAGATCGCGATCAGAGCCAGCAACGCGCCGAGCCATCCGTCGGGCCCGGGCTGCATCACCGCTCCGAGGTAGGCCGCGAAGGTGAAGAGCGGGCCCGGGACCGCCTGGGCCGCTCCGTATCCCGCCAGGAACTGCTCGTTCGACACCCACCCCGGCGGGACCACTTCGGCCTGGAGCAACGGCAAGACGACGTGCCCGCCGCCGAACACGAGTGCCCCCGCGCGGTAGAAGCTGTCGAAGACCGCCAGCGGCGCAGTGGGAGCGGCGAGTCGGAGGACGGGCAGGCCCACCAGGAGCGCAAGGAACAGCACGAGCGCGACCGTCCCGAGCGGGCGACCGACCGGCACGCTGACACGCGCGGCCTCGGGTTCCGACGGGGCAGCAAGCCCCCACCAGCCGACAAGCCCCGCCGCCATGATGATCAGGACCTGTGTGGCGGCCGCCGGCCAGGCCAAGACGGCAAGCGTGGCGGCGATGGCGATCGTGGCGCGCGCTCGATCCGGACACAGCGTCCGGGCCATCCCCCAGACCGCCTGGGCGACGACGGCCACCGCCGCGATCTTGAGACCGTGCAGCCAGCCCGCCCCGGAGAGGTCCATGCCGCGGACCCCGCGGCCGAACAGCACGAGGGCGATCGCGGACGGTAGCGTGAACCCCACCCACGCCGCCAGCCCCCCGAGGAGGCCCGCGCGCAGGATTCCGATCGCGATGCCCACCTGGCTGCTGGCCGGTCCGGGCAGGAACTGGCAGAGCGCGACCAGGTCAGCGTACGTGCGCTCGTCGACCCACCTGCGCCGCGCCACGTACTCGTCCCGGAAATAGCCGAGGTGCGCAATCGGCCCGCCGAACGAGGTGAGCCCGAGGCGCGTGGCGACCGCGAGCACCTCGAGGACTGAACCATCGCGGCGGGCCGTCGCATCTCGCACCGGACGCGCCGGGCGCTCGCCGAGGGGCTCCGGCGATCTCATGCGCTGGTTCTCCGCTGAGGGTCACTGACTGACACGATGAAGAGGACAGCCATCGCGGTCATGAACGCGGCGATCAGACCAACTGCCGGCGGGTACCGCCACACGCCACCCGGTAGAGGAGCTCGCGCCCTGCACCCCGGACCGGGCAGGGCGGAACGAAGATCTACGCGTCGAGGTTGGTTTTCTTGAGGACGGCCTTCGAGCGCGGGTCCGAACGCAGGTGGTCGAAGGCTGGGGCATCTCCGACGGTGCTGCGTCGCGACGCGGTCAGTAGTAGGTGACGAGCAGCCTGCTCGGCCGGAGCCTGCGGACCAGCTCGCGATCGGTCGTATGCAGCCGGCCGCTGAGCTCTTGGGCGGTGGCCGCCGCGAAGCCATCGGCAAGGGAGGTGCGGAGCCGCGCGACCCGTCGCGCCACGCTCTCGTCGGGCGGGTGGACAGCGACCCCCCAGGCGCGAAGAAGAGCCACCTGATCGACACCGGTGGCGCGCGCGATGTCGACCGTGTGGATGAGCACCTCGGCCAGATTGACGACTGAGATGACGAGGTCTAGCTTTCGGCTCCGACATGCCTCGAAGAGTCTCCGCAGGCGCTCGGCCGATCGGTGCTGGCCCTGGATCCAGCCGATGGCGACACCCGCGTCAATGACGCCCACGCTCACCGGCCGGGACCTCTCGTGCACGCTCGGTCTGTCGACGCCGATGAAGCTCGTCGACGAGATCCCGCCTGCTCCGAGCCGCCCAGGCGCGCGCTCGGCGCAACATGTCGTCGGCGCCAACGATGCCATCCTCGAGGGGAACGAAGACCACCGCTCGCCCGGCTCCAGCCTGGACGCTGAGACGCTGCCCGGTCTCAAGTCGCAGGGCACGGCGAAGCGTGGCCGGAATGATGACCTGGCCTTTGGAGCTCAGCCGGACCACCTGCCTGGAGCGCGCCACGATGTAAGAGTATTGAGTCTTACAGCCGCCTGTCAAGCGTATCCAGGCGCAGGCAGCGTAGAACCTACCGCCGGGCTGGTGGGGTAACGGTCGGGTCACTGACTGACACGATGAAGAGGACAGCCATCGCGGTCATGAACGCGGCGATCAGACCAAATGCCGGCGGGTACGAGACCGCCGCGATCAACACGCCCGCCACGATCGGCCCTGCCGCCTCCCCGCAATCCCAGATCGTTCCGAACACTCCCATCGCCGACCCCATGCGGCCGGCCCGCACGAGATCGGCCACGAGGGCCGTCGTCGAGGGCGTCACGACTGCCACCCCGAGGCCGAAGAGCGCGGAGACCGACGCCAGTGACCAGGGTGAGGTCAGGACCGGGACCGCCGGGAGCGTGGCAGCGCACAGGAGCAGCCCGGCCACGATCATGGGCTTGCGGCCCAGGCGGTCGGAGAGCCGGCCCGAGAAGGGCTTCGCGACCATCGTCGCCCCGAGCTGGACACCCATGATGAGCGCGATCTGGGCATCGTTGAGCCCGATCCCCTGGGCGTAAGGCGGGAAGAATCCCAGAAAGGCTCCGTAGCCCACATACATCGCGGCCTCCATCGTGGACGCGATCAAGACCGCGCGGTTCGACAGCACCTCGGCGATGCCTGTCCAGAACTGCCGCGACCGCTCGCCGAGGGCGGCGCCTCGGACGGCCGGCAGCTCGGCGTCGGGCAGCGGCAGAATCATCAGGAGGGGGAGGACCCCGAGGACGCCCACCGCGAGATACGTTGCGGAATAGCTGGCGCTGTAGAAGAGGAGCAGTCCGCCGAGAAGTGGACCTGCTGTCGCCCCCAGATCGCCTGCCGCGGCGAACCAGCCGAGCTTCTCGCCGCGCCCCTGCCGGGACAGGTCGGCGACGTAGGCCGAGGCCACGGGGGCGAAGATCGCGGTCGCGAAGCCGTGGAGGAAGCGCAAGCCCAGCAGTGGTCCCGGCGAGTCGACGAGCGGATAGAGGAAGGGCGGCGCCGCGAAGAAGCAGCACCCGAGCAGCATCATGCGCTTGCGTCCCAGGAGATCGGACAGCGCCCCGGCGGGGAGCTTGATGACCACGCCGGTCACGGTCGAGGCGGCGACAATGAGTCCGAGCAACTCCGGGGCCGCCCCGAGGTCCTGGGCGAACCGAGGCAGGACTGGGCTCCGGGCCATCTGGTAGCCGAGCCGGGCGAGGAATCCCGCCAGGACGAGCTGCAGGAAGGGGCTCACGCTACACGCGCACCGGCTGGCCCACCTCCTCGGGGTCGACGTAGACGTGCTCACAGGGTGTGGGCGCCTGCGTCAGCACGACGAGCATGCGGGTCGGCCCGGTGTTGATGATCTCGTGGGGCGCGTCCTTTGGGATCCAGACGGCGGTCCGGGGGACCACCGTGGTGATCTCCTTCCCCACGATGCACTCCCCCTCGCCTTCGAGGAAAAAGAGCACCTCCTCGGTGATCGGATGCCGGTGGAGCGGGTTCTTCTGGCCCGGCTCGATGCAGTACATGTTGAAGTTGAGGCTGTCGGTCTGGATGAGCCGCTTCCGGACGAACGCTTTCGGGTGAAACTCGACGTGATCGTCAATCTTCACGCTCAGCATTGGGGCCTCCTTTACAGCGGTGGCGTCGACCTGCACGGCCCACTGGCCCAGCACCGCAGTGAACCCAGGCGGCGTGGTTCCGATCGGGTCCCGATCAAAGGTCCACGTGAATGGCATCGTCGACAAGCGTTACCGGGAAGGTCCGCACGCCCCGGTCCACCGGAGGCCCCATCGCTTCCCCGGCCGGCGGCTCCAGCGCGCAGCCGGTGGCCAGGTCGAAGCACGCCCCATGAACGGGGCACCGCACGGTGCCGGCCTCCACCAGTCCTCGGGAGAGGGATCCGCCTTCATGGGGGCAGCGGTCGTCGACCGCGAAGACGATACCGCCCACGTTGAACAACGCGACCACCCCCTCGGGGCCCTGGACGCGTTTGGCGGCGCCAGCCGGGAGATCCGCCAGGACTGCGATCCGCACGCGCCCCACCTACGCTCCTCCTACGCGCGCAGCGTCAGCGTCACGCCCCTAGCGCGTCCCGGCGCGCGCGAGCGCCTGCCGCAGAGCGCCGCCGACTCGCGCCGGCTCGCCCGTGGCCCAGAAGTGCATGAAGACGAGTGACGGCGTGCCATGGAGCAGATGGTTGTGGATCGCGGTCACCCCGACGTCTCCGGCACGGAGCTCGCGCAGGACAGTGCTCACCTCGTCCTCGGTGAGAACGAAGTCTCCGGTGGCGGCGACTCGGCCTCCCTCGGACTCCTGGACGTTGATCGCATGGCCCATGCCCATGGCAGGCGGCAGCACAGCGCCGTGGGCACGGATCTCCTCGGGTCGCGCGACCCCGATGGAGAGGACGCCGGCCCGCACCGCACCCGTGTGCCCGAGGCTCTGCTCGAAGGCTCGGGCCCACGCCGGTGGTTCCGAGGGCGCGGGGGGTGCGGAAGCTGCGGGCGGGGTCGCCGTCTCCGCGACCGCGGCGCGGAGCGCCCGAGCGAGGCTCACGCCGTCGCCGATGGCGAAGAAGTGCAGGTACATCACCTGCGGGGACTCGCCGACGAGATGGTTATGGAGTGCGGTGATCTCGAGGCCGTGCTGCTGGAGCACCGAGATCACGCGGTTGATCTCTCCCGGGAGGAGGACGAAGTCGCCATCGACCACGGTGCGGTCGCCGTCGCGGACGAAGGCCGCCCACCCCCCGAGCGCGAGCCCTGTTCGGATCGTGATCGCGCCCACCGAAACGCGGAGATCTGTCCGCGGGAATCCCACGCGATACACTCCGTCCCTGAGTTCACCCACACGGCCGATCGCGTCCGCCAGCGCCTGCCAGTCGTCGGCGCGTACGGGTGTTGCCGCGAGCCCAAGTCCCAGGATGAGCAGGATTACGAATCCGTCGTGCAGCCGTCGTCGCGACATCATTGACCCTCCTCGTCGAGAATGGCTGGAGTGTAACTTTTGACGGGTAAAGTATCAAGTGTTACCCTCACGGCGTGCGGTGGCTCGTCCTGCTCCTGAGCCTGCCCCCGACGCCGACCCGCCATCGGGTGGGCGTGTGGCGGAAGCTCAAGCGCATGGGCGCCGTCAATCTGCGCGGGTCGGCCTGGATCCTGCCGGAGCGCCCCGACACGACCGAACGGTTTCACTGGCTGGTCCAGGAGATTCAGTCGTTCAGGGGCGTCGCGACGCTGCTGCGCGTGAGCGAGATCGACACGATGACCGACGAACAGGCCGTCGCGCTGTTCCAAGAAGCGCGGGCTGCGGAGTACATGGCCGTGAAGCGGGAGTGCCGCGAGATCCTGGCACGACTCGACCGGAGCAGCTCGAGCCGGAGCGGCATCAAGCCGCTTCGGGCGAAGCTCGACGCCCTCAAGCGCGAGCTGGATCGCCTCCGCGCGATCGACTACTTCGAGACACCCCTCGGGACACGCGCCCGGGCCCTCTGGGACACGACCGCCAAGCGCCTGCAGCGTGTCCAGTCGCGACCGGCGCGGGCGCCGGCGGCCGGCCGCCGTCGGACGGCCCTGCCACCACGGGGCAGCACGTGGGTGACGCGTCCACGCCCGCACATCGACCGGATCGCGTCGGCCTGGCTGATCAAGCGCTTCCTCGATCCGGCGGCGACGTTTGCGTTCGCGGACCGGGCTGACGCTGCCAAGAAGGGCGTGCCCTTCGACGTTCTGGGGGCCGAGTTCGGCCACCACGGCGAGGATTGCACGTTCGAGACGCTGCTCAAGCGGTACGGCCTGAAGGACCGACGGCTCCAGGCGATCGCCGAGATCGTCCACGAAGCGGACCTGGACGACGGGAAGTTCACCCGTCCCGAGGCGCGCGGCATCGAGCTCGCGGTCAGCGGGCTCGTCGCAGCCATCGCCGATGACCACGAGCTGCTGGAGCGGGGCATGGCGCTGTTCGGCGGCCTCTACGTGACGCTCAAGCGGCAAGGCTGACTCCAGCCGGTGAGAAGGGAGCTTCGAACCATCATGGATATCCCAGGGTTCTCGCGTCGCCTGGGCTTGGCTCTCGTCCTGGCGGCGCTCGCAGTGTTCGGATGCGCCGAGGAGAGCAGGGTGCCCGCGAGCGCGGCCGAGCTCAAGGTGCCTGATACAGCGCAAACGGTGCAGTACGACTTCGAGGGGAGCGGAGTCGACGGCTGGACTGTGGTCACTGGCACCTGGGCGGTCGAGGAGGGAGCCGGCGCGCCGAGCGGCAAGCGGATGCTCGTCCAGCGCGCAACCGGTAACGAGTACAACGTGACCGTGGCGCCCGCGGGCCCGTTCACGGATATGGACGTCTCCATGCGGTTCAAGCCGATGTCAGGCCGGGTGGACGCGTCGGGCGGGATCGTCTTCCGCTTCGATGGCGGACGGTATTACGTGATCCGGGCCAACGCGCTCGAGGACAACTTCCGCCTCTACTACTACGATCGGGGCCGCCACCAGCTCGCGAGCGCGCGGGTGCCGCCTCCCGCGCTCGGCCAGTGGCACACCGTGCGCGTTCTGGCCGTTGGCGACCAGATCCAAGGGTACCTCGATGGCAAGCTCCTGATCGACCATCGGGACAAGCGTTTCGGCTCAGGCCGGGTCGGGCTGTGGACGAAAGCCGACTCGGTGACAGCGTTCGACGACCTGAGGATCCGCGGAGTCCCGGTGAGTGCCCGCTAGCAGATCGGAGGGGGCCTCGACGGCCTCCTCCGAAACCTCCCACAGCTCGGGTTGCGGTGGCGGGGCAGTGCGAGGCGAGCCGGCAGTTCGAGCTAAGGGCCGGCCGCGAGCCCGCAGTGCGAGGCGCAGCCCGCTGTTCGAGCCGAGCGCCGGCCGCGAGGCTGGGCCGAGCGCGGCGCGAGGGGAGGCCCGAATCGATCGAGCCGTGGCCCCGATTCCGAGATCGGGGCTCGAACGGAAGTGAATCCCTTGCCGAGGTCAGTCCGAGAGGTTTCTCCGAGCGGGACGCGCGAGAGCGCTCATTTGCAGCGCTGGTTCAGTCGCCCTTGGGCGCAGCGTATCGCCACATATGTCGCCCTCGCAGCCTGGGCTCTCCTCCTCGCCTTGCTCGCCGCGGGGTGCGGGCGGGTCGGCGAGCAGGTGGTCGTCTACACGTCGCACGACCAGGTCTTCTCCGAACCGGTCCTTCGCGACTTCGAGCAGCGCACCGGAATCCGGGTGCGGGCCGTATACGACACTGAGGAGACCAAGAGCGCGGGCGTCGCGCTCCGTCTCGTCGCCGAGCGCGAACGCCCGCAGGCCGACGTGTTCTGGGCCAATGAGCCCCTGCGCCCGGTGATGCTCGCCCAGCAGGACGTCCTGGCGCCGTACGCGTCGCCCGCGGCGGCCGGGATCCCGCCGCGGTACCGGGATCCGGCCAACGACTGGATCGGCTTCGCCGCGCGCGCCCGGGTGATCGTCCATAACACGATCGCCGTGCCAGCGTCGGCGGCGCCGCGAACCGTGCGCGACCTGACCGACCCGCGCTGGAAGGGGCGTGCGGGCCTGGCAAACCCGCTCTTCGGCACCACGACCACGCAGATTGCCGCGCTCTGGGCACTCTGGGGCGAGGCGGAGACGAAACGGTTTCTCGCGGAGGTGAAGGCCAACGGCGTGCGGATCGTGTCGAGCAACGGCGAGGCGCGGGATCTGGTCGCATCGGGGGAGCTCGCCTGGGCCTTCACCGACACCGACGATGCGAACGTGGCGCTCGAGCAGCGAAAACCCGTGGCCGTTGTCTACCCGGACCAGGACGGGATCGGGACGCTCGTCATGCCCAACGCCGTCGCGCTGATCAAGGGCGCGCCCCATCCGCAGGAGGGCCGGCAGCTCATCGACTACTTGCTCTCGCCCGCGGTGGAGGCGCGCCTCGCCGCGAGCTCGGCAGCGCAGATGCCGCTCCATCCGGGCGTTGCCGTGCCGGCGCACGTGAAACCCGTGTCCGCGATCCGGGACATGCCGGTGACGTTCGGGGATCTCGGCCGGACGGTCGAGCAGATCCTCCCGTTTCTCCGAGAGTGGGCTGGAAGCCGCTGAGCCCTGAGGGACTGCGGTCCTCCTGGCGACCAGCACCGTGGCTCGGCGCGGCGCTCGCGATCATCCTCGCGTCAGGCGCGCTGCCGCTCGCCTGGCTCGGCATGGAGGCGATCGGACGTGGCGCGCTCGCGGCCGAGGCCCTTCTCACCGCACGCACGCTCGGCCTCCTCGCCAACACCGCATTCCTCGGGATCGCGGTGGCCCTGCTGGCCGGCCTGGCGGGCACGATGCTGGCCGTGCTTGCCGCCAAGACCGACCTGCCGTGGCCACGCGCGCTCGGCGCGCTTCTCACATTCCCGCTCTTCCTCCCGCCCTTCGTGCTCGCCCTTGGGTGGTTTGCCGTCCTCGGTCGACAGGGCCTCCTCGTGCAGGTCGCAGGGCCGGGCGTGGGCGCCCGCGCATCGGATCTGTACTTCGGCCCAGCGGGCGCGATGCTCGTCTTGACCGTCGCCTATACTCCGATCGCGTTCCACCTTGTACGCGTCGGGCTTGCTGCGGTCGATCCCGCCGCCGAGGAGGCGGCGCGGCTCCACCGTGGCTGGGCCCATGCGGTCCGCCGGATCGACCTCCCGCTCGTGGCGCCGTCGATCGCGCTCGCCATGCTCGTGACTTTCGTGCTCGTCGTGGGCGAGCTCGGCGTCCCGGCGTTCCTCCGGTACCCGGTCTTCAGCGCCGAGGTATTCACACAGTTCGCGGCGTTCCTCGATATCCGGAGCGCGGTCGCGATGTCCCTCTCGCTTTCGTTGCTCGTGCTGGCCGGCCTCGCGATCGAGCGGGGAACACTTCGCCACCGCGTCCAGTTCCTGCCGCGCCATCGGCTGGACGCCGGCATCGCCCCGCTGGGCCGCTGGCGTCCAGCGGTGGGCGTTGCGGCGTGGGCGTGGGTCGCCGTGACGGTGCTCCTGCCGTTTGCCGGCCTCGCCGCGCGGGCGGGCGGGGGCGCGAGCTATGGCGCGGCATTCCAGGGGGCAGGCCGGAGTATCGCGCGAAGCCTCTGGATGTCAGCGGTAGCGGCGACCGCAATCCTGGTGTTCGCGCTCCTCCTCGCCTATCTGGTGGAGCGCACCGGCCCTCGACGACGCGACGGCCTCGACACCCTCTTCCTGCTCCTCTTCGCGGCGCCCGGCACCATGCTCGGCGTGGGGCTCATCCTGGTCTGGAACCGCGCGGGGATCAGCTGGCTTTACGGGAGCGCGGCCATCGTCCTCCTGGGCTGGCTCGCGCACTTCACACCGCTCGCGGCGCGAGTCGTGGGTGTCGCGCTCCAGGCACTTCCACCCGGGCTCGAGGAGGCGGCACGCCTCGCTCGCGCCAGCTGGGGCCGGACCGTCTGGCGCGTCGTCGTGCCGGCGGTGCGTCCCGCGCTCGCTGGAGCCTGGCTCCTCGCCTTCATCTTCTGCCTGCGCGACCTCGACCTCGCGATCACGATCTACCCGCCGGGCGCGGAGACGCTTCCGGTCCGCGTGTACACGCTGATGGCGAACAGCCCCGAACCCGTCGTCGCCGCCCTGGCCGTCCTGACGATCGGGCTCACGGCGGCCGTCGTCGTCACCGGCGCCGCCGGGCTGATCGCGATCCGCCGAGCCCGCGCGCGATGATTCGCCTCGAGGCGGTCGAGTTCGCCTACGGCCGGACGCGCGTGCTCGACGGCTTCACCCTCGACATCCCGGCGCGTGCGATCACCGTGCTTGCCGGATCATCAGGCTCGGGCAAGAGCACGGTGCTCAGGTTGATTGCCGGCTTCGAGGCGCCGCACCGCGGCATCGTGATGATCGGCGACGAGGCCGTGAGCCGGGACGGCCGGATCGTCGTGCCCCCTGAGTCCCGTGGCGTCGCCATGGTGTTTCAGGATCTCGCGCTCTGGCCCCACATGACGGTCCGTCAGGCGCTCGACTTCGTGCTCGGCTCTGCCGTACCGCTCGCCGAGCGGCGGAGCCGGATCGACACCGCACTGGCACTGGTCGGCCTCGAGCACCACGCCGACGCGCGGCCCGGACGTCTCTCGGGAGGGGAGCGCCAGCGCGTCGCCCTTGCGAGAGCCATCGTCATCCAGCCCCGCATCCTGCTCATGGACGAGCCGCTCTCGAACCTGGATCCGCACCTCCGGGACGCGCTCGTGACCGAGCTCCGGCGCATCCAGACGGAGCTCGCACTGACTGTCCTCTACGTCACCCATAGCCGGGAGGAGATATTCGCGCTCGGCGACCGGATTGCACTCGTCGGCGTCGGCCGGGTCGAGCAGTCGGGGTCGCCCCGCGAACTCTACGAGCGCCCCTCGACGGCCGTCGTCGCCACGTTCCTCGGCCCCGGCGCTCTCTTGCCGGGCAGGCTGAACGGGGACCGCGTCGAGTGCGCGCTTGGCGCACTCCCAGTGCCGCCACCCGCGAACCTCCCCGCCGGTCAGGTCCTGGTGCTGATACGTCCCGAAGACGTCCGCGTGGCGTCAGCGGGCCCGTTCATGGGACGGGTCGAACGGACAGTGTTCACAGGTGGCTGCTTCGAGGTCGAGATCGCGGGCCCTGAGTGGCGACTCATCGCTGCCGTCGGCGAGGAGCTCGCGAGCAGGAGTGAGGTACGCTTTTCGATTCGCCGGGCGGCCATTCTCCCATGGTCGACATGACATGGGCCCCGCGCCGTGCGAGGTCGGCCAGATTCTGGTGCGCCAGGACCACCGGGCGACGCCGGACGCGCGGCCTGACCGCGGAACCTTGTCCACGGGAACTGCCGACCAGGCCGCGCCGATGATGTCGCCATGCTGTTCCACACCCTGGAGTCAGCGTCGCATCGCAGGGTTCACCGGGAAACCGAAGGTCACTCCGAGGGTGGCCTCCCAATCCGGAGCGGCGCGCGTGAGACCTCGCCGGATGCCGGCGTCAAGCCACAGATCTCTCCGGCAAGCGGCGGGAGGCTGGCTTCGCGACCTCGGCGAAATTCGAGATGGACGGAAAACGAGTTGATCCTCAGTGTCTACACGGGGCGAGAAGGGAAGGCTACGGACGCTGAGCACAACACGCTCATGGAGCTGTCCGGCGACCCGACCAAGGCGGCGTGGACGCCGAAGAAGGAGGTCTTCCCGGACACGGAGCACATCGCCCGGGCGTCGCATTTGACGCTGATACAGCTATCGGAACTGTCACTCGTCAACGTGATCGAGGGGGCTGGAGCCCGCCTCTTGCCGCTGCCAAGGATGCGGGCCGGTGTGCGAGCGGCCTGCCTGCGAATGCAATTGCCCCAGCGGACAAGTCATCTGGACTTGTGACAGCGGCGACGCCTGTGACCCGAGCAACCCGCCGCAGGGATGCAGGGTTTGTCGGGGCACGTGTGCACCGTAGGCTCCTTCGAGAAGATCTGGGATTCGGCGAGGTTCCGGTGGGCCGGGGGCATGAGTCAAACGAGACGAGACGCCGCACGGATCTCGGCCACGACGCCTGGTCCCTCGGCATCAGAGAGCCCTCGGCCGGGTGGCCGCCCGCTGTTCGCTCCGATGGGCCAGGCGATACAGCACCGGCAGGACGAGGAGGGTCAGCGCGGTCGACGACAAGATCCCGCCGATCACGACGGTCGCCAGCGGGCGCTGCACCTCGGCGCCCGTCCCCGTGGCCACGGCCATCGGGACGAAGCCGAGCGAGGCGACCAGCGCGGTCATTAGCACGGGTCGGAGCCGCACCAGCGCGCCCCGGATGATCGCGCGATCCAGCCCCTGGCCCTCGCTGCGCAGCCGGTTGATGAACGAGAGCATGACGAGCCCGTTCAGGACGGCGACGCCCGAGAGCGCGATGAAGCCGACCGCCGCTGAGATGGACAGGGGTATCTCTCGGAGCCAGAGCGCCACCACGCCTCCCGTCATGGCGAACGGGACACCGGTGAAGACCAGGAGGGCGTCCTTTACGTCGCCGAAGGTCGCGAGCAGTAGCAGAAAGATCAAGAGCAAGGCGACGGGAACGACGATCAGGAGCCGCTGGCGGGCCGACATGAGATGCTCAAACTGCCCGCCCCAGGTGGTCCAGTACCCGGCGGGGATCGCGACGCGCTCCCGGATCGCGCGTTGCGCCTCCTCGACGAATGACCCGAGGTCGCGGCCGCGCACGTTGGCTGTCGCCACCACCAGGCGCTTGCCGTTTTCCCGGCTGATCTGATTCGGGCCGGGGCCCAGCGCGAACTCGGCGACGGCGCCGAGCGGGACGAATTCCTGGCGGCGCCGGGGGCCCGACTCCCCTGGCGCGGTCGCCATGCCAATCGCGTCGTTCGGGAGCGGCAGGCGCCTGAGCGCCTCGACGTTACCACGCAGCTCCTCCCGGAGCCGCACGAGCAGCGGGAAGCGCCGGTCGCCCTCGAAGATCTCCCCGGCGGCTTTGCCGCCGATGGCGATCTCGATCGTGTCTTGCACGTCCGCCACGTTCAGGCCGTAGCGCGCGATGGTCCGGCGATCCGGGACGATCGTGAGCATCGGAAGCCCGGTGACTTGCTCGACCCGGACGTCCGCGGCCCCGGGCACGCGAGCGAGGACGGCAGCGATCGCCTCGCTCGTGCGCCGGAGCACGTCCATGTCGTCGCCGAAGACCTTCACGGCGACGTCGCTCCGCACGCCTGCGATCAGCTCGTTGAAGCGCATCTGGATCGGCTGAGTGAACTCGTACTTGTTGCCCGACACTCGCTGGAGGTGCTCATCGAGCTGCCGGGCCAGGTCCGCTGACGGCCGGCGGGGGTTCGGCCACTGCGCCCGGGGCTTCAGCATCACGTAGACGTCCGCCACGCTCGGCGGCATCGGGTCCGTGGCGATATCCGCGGTCCCGATCTTCGCGAACACCTCCTTGACCTCGGGCACCTCGATGATCCGCTCCTCGAGGACGTGCTGCATCCGCACCGCCTGCGACAGGCTGGTCCCCGGGATCCGCAGGGCGTGGATCACGATGTCCCCCTCGTCGAGGGTGGGCAGGAACTCGCTTCCCAGGCGCGTCGCGAGGAGCGCGCTCACGCCGACGAGCACGATCGCTGAGACACCAACGAGCGCTGGATTGCGCAACGACAGCCTGAGGCACGGCCGGTAGCCCCGCTTCGCGAGCCGGATGAAGACGTTCTCCCGCTCGGCCAGCCGCCCGCCGAGGAACGCCGCCGCGGCGGCGGGCACGAACGTGATGGACAGCACCAGGGCGCCGACCAGGGCGGCGACGACCGTGAACGCCATCGGGCGGAACATCTTCCCCTCGATGCCGGTCAGGGTGAGGATCGGGAGGTAAACGATGATGATGATCCACTGGCCGAACATCGTGGGCTTCCACACCTCCTTGGACGCCGCCAGCACGACGCCCACGCGCTCCGCGGGCACCAGCGGCCGTCCGAGGCTCCGCTGCTGCGCCGCCAGCCGCCGCACGCAATTCTCCATCGCCACCACCGCCCCGTCGACAATCAGGCCGAAGTCGATCGCGCCTAGGCTCAGGAGATTGCCGCTGACCTTGTTGCTGACCATCGCTGTCACCGCGATCAGCATCGACAGGGGGATCGCCGCCGCCGTGATCAGGGCGGCGCGAGCGTTGCCGAGGAGCAGGAACAGGACGGCGATCACGAGCAGGGCGCCTTCGACCAGGTTGTTGCGGACCGTGGCCAGGGTCGCGTTGACCAGATACGTCCGGTCGTAGACCGGGGTCGCGGCTACGCCCGCCGGAAGCGTGCGATTAACCTCCGCGAGCTTTGCCGCGACCCGCTGCGACACCGTCCGGCTGTTCTCGCCCGCCAGCAAGAAGACGGTGCCGAGCACGACCTCTTTGCCGCTCTTCGTCGCCGCGCCCGTCCGGAGCTCGTGCCCCACGAGCACGGCGGCGACGTCCTTCACATAGACGGGTAGCCCGCGATGGGTGGCCAGCGTGATGTCCGCGATCTCGTCGATCCGGGAGACCTGGCCTGGGGCCCGGATCAAGTGCTGCTCGCCGCCGCGCTCGATGTAGCCGGCGCCGACAGTGGCGTTGTTCCGGGCGAGACCGTCCAGCACGTGGCGAAACGTCAGCCGGTAGGCGACGAGCTTGTCAGGATCGGGCGCAACCTGGAACTGCTTCTGATAACCCCCGGCGGTGTTGACGTCGACCACGCCGGGCACGGTGCGAAGCTGGGGCCGGATGATCCAGTCCTGAATGGTCCGCAGGTCCATCGCCGAATACGGCGAGCCGCCGGGCGTGAGGGCCCTGGGGTCCGCGTCGACCGTGTAGAAGAAGATCTCGCCGAGGCCGGTGGCCACCGGCCCCATCGTCGGCTCGATGCCGGGCGGGAGCTTGCCCTTGATCTCCTGGAGGCGCTCGTTGACCAGCTGGCGGGCGAAGTAGATGTCCGTCCCGTCCTGGAACACGACAGTGACCTGCGAGAGCCCGTAGCGCGACAGCGACCGGGTGTAGCTGAGCGCGGGAAGCCCCGCCATCGCCGTCTCCATCGGAAACGTGATCCGCTGCTCCACCTCGAGCGGCGAGTAGCCGGGCGCCTCGGTATTGATCTGGACCTGGATGTTCGTGATGTCGGGCAGCGCATCGATGGGCAGGCGCTGGAAGCTCACGACGCCGAGGAGCGCCACGGCCAGGGTGGCGGCGAGGACAACCCAGCGGTGCCGGATCGAGAGCTCGAGGATGCGCTCGATCATCGCGCGTCAGTGCTCATGGGTGGCGCCGGCCTTTTCCAGGTCAGCCTTCAGCACGAAGCTGTTCTCGGCCGCGTACTGTTGGCCGGCCTCGAGGCCGGCGACCACCTCGACCCACTCGCCGTCGCTCCGCCTCAGCTCGACCGGCCGGACCTCGAAGGCCTTGCCGAACTGCGCGAAGACGACGTCCTTGTCCCGCCACTTCTGGATGCCGCTCGCCTTGACCGCCACCGGAACCGGGACCTCCTCCGTGACGACCTTCACCGCGACGAAGAGGCCAGGGCGCCAGCGGCCGTCGCGGTTGTCAACGACGACCCGCGCCTTCGCCGCGCGCGTCTCTTCGCCGATCAGCGGGCCGAGATAGGTCAGGGTGGCCGGCACCTCGACGCCGACCGCATCCGATCTGACCGCGACTTTCTGACCGACGCGAACACTCCCCTGATTCAGCGGCGGGACCGCCGCTTCCGCCCACACCGTCGAGAGGTCGGCCACGACGAAGAGGACCTGGTCGCCTTTGACCGCCTCGCCGAGCGCCGCATCCTTCTCGATAATGGTCCCGTTGAACGGCGCTCTGAGCTCATAGCGGCCAACGCGATCGCTGCCGTTCGTCGCCAGCCGCTCGATCTCGGCCGCCGGGACGCCGAGAATCCTGAGCTGCTGCCGCGCCGATTGGTGGGCGATTCGCGCCTCCTCGAAGGCGTGGCGCTTGGCCAGATACTCCTCTTCAGAGGAGATCTTCTTCTTCCAGAGCATCTCCTCGCGCTCGAACGCGATCCGTGCGAACTCCACCCGATGGGTCGCCTCGATGACCTCGCGCTTGGCATCCGCCAGCTCGCGGCTGTCTATCACCGCGAGCACCTCGCCCTTGCGGACCCTGGCGCCCTGGTTGTGTCGGACCTCGATCAGGACTCCGCTCAGCCGGGGCACGACGTGCACCACTCGGTCCGCGTTAAGGACCACCTCGCCGGGAACCTCGAGCACCTGCTTCATTCGCACGGGTCTCGCGGTCTCGACGACGATCCCCGAGCTGGTGATGGACTCCGGCGCCAGCTCGACCCGGCCTTCGATCTGGGAGTACTCCCACCGGTGCGCGCGCCCCCTCCGCTGAGCCGCCACCTTCAGGTCGAACGAATGCGGCTCGTCGACCGTCCGGTCCCCCCGGAGGTAGTCCGCTTCGGTGCGGAACCTCACGACATCAACGCGGCCGCCCAGCCGATGCAGCTCGATTGTGAGCTGCACCTCGCTGGGGTCGACCGGGCGGCCGCCCTCGTAGGCGTAGACTCGGAACTGTGGAGGCACGCCGCGCTCGTAGATCGTGACCTCGAGCTGAAAGCTTCCGTCCGAGAGCAATCGGCCGCCGTGGCGCCCCTTCGGCGCCTCGGCCGCCTCGGGCTCAGCGGCGCCGGGCGCGGCGCTCCCCGAGGCGGAAGGCTTGTTCGAGGACAGGACCCACCACGCTCCGGCGGCGCTACCGAGAAGCACCATGGCGATGGCACTGGCCGTCTTGAGCGTCATCCCGTCACCCCTCTCGCATGCCCGCAGTGAGCGGCGCATTGGTCAGCCGCTCGACCTCCGCCAGCGCCTTGTGGTATTCGCTCAGCGCTCGGAGCATCCGGCTGCGGGCCTCGAAGAACGTGCGCTGCGCCTCGAGCACGTCCACCAGACCGAACTTGCCGAACCGGTAGCCCTCATTGACGGCCTCGAACGCCTCCTGCGCGGCGGGCAGGACTTCGGTCTTGAGCGTCGCGATTTCCGCCGCCGCAGTCGAGAGCGCCCGGTAGGTCTCCGTCAGCGCCGTGGTCAACCGCAGGCCTGCCACCCCCCGCTCCCGCTCGCCTTTCGCGAGTCGCTGGCGCGCCTCCTCGATCGCGCCTTCGTTCCGGTTGTAGATCGGCAACGGAACGGTGGCGAAGAGCACGAAGGCCAGGTCTCTCGACTCGTTGAGCCAGCGAGGGCCACCGCTCAGGGCGACATCGGGGATCCGCCGGGCTTCCTCCAGGTCGAGGGCAGCCCGGCGCTGGAGGATTTCGCTGTCCCACCGCGCAAGCTCAGGGTTCCGCGACAGTCGCGCGGCCAGCTCCTCCTGCGACGGGACCGTGATGACCGCGTCGAGTGTTCCATCTACGGCGTCGAACCGCGGGTCCTCGCTTCCCCAGGTCGCTGCGAGGCGCCGGCGCGCGGCCTCCAGCTCCCGGCGTACCCGGTCCAGTTCGAGCCGGGTCGTGGCCAGAGCCGCCCGCGCCCTCGTCTCCTCGATGGGCGCGACCTTGCCCGCTCGAACCCGCTCGGCCACGGTCGAACTCACTCGCTCGGCAAGGCGGACAATGTCCGCCGTCACCACCCCGCGCTCCTGCGCAGTCAGCACATCCAGGTATGCCTGGGCGACCTGGCCCCGGATCACGTTGCGCCTTGCGTCGTAGTCCCAGCGAGCCAGGTCGACGGCGCGGGCGGCAAGGCGCGTTCGGGCCGGCCGCTTTCCGCCGAGCTCGAAGAGCTGGCCGAGCTGGACCGTGCTTTGGGACCTGGAGGAGCCGCGCGCGGCGCCGGTGCCCGCGAAGTCTTCCACCGACGCTTCCAGAACCGGGTTCGGGCGCGCAGACGCCTGCACGACCGCCCCCTCGCGGGCCCGTAGCTCAAGGGACAACGCCGCCAGCTCCGGGTTTCGCGCCAGCGCGAGTGCGGCGGCCTGGGGCAGGGTCAAGATGCCCGTCGGCTCGTCGGCGTCCTCCTGTCCCAGCGGACGATCGTCCTCAGGCTGGGCCCTGCTGACGAGGGCAGGAGCTGACGGCGCCGCGGGTGCCGGGCGCGCGCCGGAGCTTGCACACGCGCTCGCGGCCATCAGCACAAGCAGTTCGACCACGACAATGCTTACTCGCACCTCGTTCACTCGCACCGGGTCCTCCTTGGGCATCTCGTGGTCTGGCACTCCAGGGCGACAGGCCTGGATCGGAGCCAGAAAAACAGGATCCGGCTCGGGCTGAGCCGGGCCGTCCGAGACGAGAGAAACGCGCGGGCTAGATCAGGAGGACGACGGTTCGGAGCTGGCTGAGCGGAGTGTCGTGCTGGATGCTTTCAGGAGGATGCCATGCGAGCACCGGCCGTGGACGATCAAGAATCCCGAGCGCGGGCACGACCGCGTCCAGTGGGTGCGCTGCGGTTGCCGTTTCGCCAAAAGCCCGGCGGGAGGGGAGCAACCGGTGGTCGGCGAGAGGGAGCTGGTGGTCGGGGTGGTGCTCCAACTCCCATGAGGGCGGGCCGGGGAACGACCGCAGGCTGTCCGTGAGAGGTACCCGGCGCTCCCGTTGACCCTCATGCTGCCCATGGTGGCCGAGGACGACGTGCCAGTGATCTGCACGAAAGGCGAGCGAGATCGAGTGATCACCTGCCAGAAGGGCAGGGAGCGCAGGGGACCCGTCGGCCGCCCCGATCATCAGCAGCAAGGTCAGGATCCGCCGTCGATGCCTCTTTTGTGCGTCAGCCATCAGCTCCACGCTCCCGGTGCTGGCGCCGCAACCGTGACGCGACGTATGTCTGCCGCAGAGCAGCATACCACGACCTGCAGCTTCGCCCTGACGCTGCTGGCCAGCCTCAAGTGGGCACCGCTGGCGGTGCATTGCGTGACGGAGGGCCTGATTCAGCAATACCTCGTCGTCGCGCCGGGCGGACGTTCGCGGCCCGGGTCAAAGCTCGGCGAGATCGCGTACACGCTCCCCGACTGACCGTGTTCCGCACCGCCGGCGGCGCGACTCAGCTGCACACGCCCTCGCGTTCAATACTGAGAACCTTCACGTTGATGGCCCACTTGACCTTGTCAAGCCAGCTACAGGTCGATTCGAGCACCCCGACCCAGACCGCCCACCACCGCTCGGAATCGAGCTCCTCTTCTGAGAGCTTCCCGAGCGCGATCTTGTCATTGAGCTTGCTCAACTTCTCCTGGATGTCGCGGGCCGGCAGGCCGCTGAACGCGAGGACGAGCTTCGAATCAGCCGGTGCCCACCGGTCCGGGTGGACGGTCGTGACGACGATGTGAGGCCCCTCGCTCCTGACCAGTTGGAACCTGTCGCAGTATTGCCGCATCCGCTCGATATCCAGCGGAGAATCCGGGTCAGCTTTCCTGGTGAACCACACCGCCGCATGGGTAGGGCCGGTGGTGTCGCCGAAGAACCAATAACGCCGGCGAAGATCCCGGAGCGCGTCCGCGCGCTCAGGATGGAGCCAACCAGGATCGCAGACGAGGAAGAGCGACCAGCTCTGGTATCCCACGGTGGGGATTTGCTGGTTCCACCGGATGGGAACGCGCTCCTGGGCCGACGCGTGAGCTGACCATAGAACGAGACTGCCCAGCACGGTGGAGAGGGCTCGGCTACACATGGGTCACCTCCTGCAGCCCTGAAGGATGCACCCGCCGGGGCGCGCGTGACAAGGGCGGTGAGAAACCAGACGCACCTGCCCTTGACGGATCCGTGCACCGGAGGGGGGCCGAGATCGGCGGCGGCGTGGTGGTATGATCCGACCCGAGGTGAGCGCTCGATGAAAGTGATCATGCCGGTCGCGATCCCGCAGGTGCTGGGGTTCCGCGAGCGAACCGGGGCGAGCCGCTTCGACGAGATGTGGGAAGGGGTCCTGCACATGCCGCCGTCCCCCAGCTTCCACCACCAGTCCCACGCCTCCCGGATCCTCAACTTCTTCGTCGAGGTGTGGTGCCCTCGGACCGGCGGCGCTGCAGTGATGCAGATCAACGTATCGACCACGGAACGGTGGGACCAGGACTACCGGATCCCCGACGTGTCCGTGATGCTGCCCGAGCGCGTGCCTCGGACCGAGGTGATGTTCGTCCAGCCAAACGTCGTCTTCGAGGTGCGCTCCCCGGGAGACGAGACCTACGACAAGCTCGCCTTCTATGCCGCGGTGGGTGTCGAGGCCATCGTGGTCGTGGAGCGCGACACGAAAGCGGTCCAGGTCTTCTCGCTGGCCGGCGAGAACTTCGTTCTCGTGCCGCCGTCGGCGGACGGCTGGACGCTCGTCGGCCCTGTCGGCGTCGAGGTGCGGACCGAGCCCTTCGGGGCTGGTTCGGCTTTCCACCTTCGTCTTCGCGGGGAAGCTGAGACCGACCGGGCGATCTGACCGGCGCGCGGCGTCGGCTCCGCCACCGGCACTGCTCGGAATCGCTCCGACCCGGAGAACCCGGGCGGAGAAGCAGAGCAGGTGCCGATCAGTCGGGGGCGCCGGCGGCGGCTGTTCGGCGTCACCGGATGGCTGGCGCGACCATGCGGTGCGACGGCTCCATGACCCTCGCCACGAACACCCCGGACAGGAGCGTCAGCACCGCGACCAGGTGAATCGCGGCGCCGAGCCCGACCGTGTCGGCGACGAGTCCCGAGAGTAGCGCCCCGACGGCGTAGCCCAGATCACGCCAGAACCGATAGACCCCGAGGCTTGTGGCCCGCCAGGTGGGGTGGGCGTGATCGCTCACGGCCGCCAGCAGCGTTGGGTAGACCATGGCGGTGCCGAGCCCCTGGAGCGCCGCGCTCAGGATCCAGGCGGCATACGTGGGGACGAGGACCGTCAACCAGATCCCGACGGCCTGGACGACCATTCCGCTCGCGATCAGATGCTTGCGGCCCACGCGATCAGACAGCGGCCCCGTCAGGACTTGGAGGAGCCCCCACACCGCCGGGTAGACGGCCTTGACGATCCCGATCCGGTCGACGGTCAGCCCGAAGGCGGCGAAGAAGAGAGGATAGATGCCCCAGGACATGCCGTCGTTGAGGTTGTTCACTAGCCCCGCCTGACAGGCGGCGAGCAGGCTCACGTTCCCCACGCTCGTCACGAAGAACACGTGACGAAACGACGGCCGAGACACGGCCCCGGGGGAAGCGAGCGTCGTCGCCTCGAGGTGCGCATAGGCGCGGGTCTCGCGCACGAAGAGCACCGAGAGCAGCAACCCGACCACGGCGACGGCGATGCCCAGATAGAAGGGTTGAGGCCGGAGCGCCGAGTGGGCCGCGATGTATCCGGTGGCCCACGCCGTCACGCCGACCGCGAAGTAGCCCGCGAACTCGTTCAGGCCGAGCGCTAGACCGCGCCGCTTCGGGCCGACAAGGTCGACCTTCATGATTACCGTCATCGACCATGCCATGGCCTGATTGGCCCCGAGCAGGACGTTCGCCAGGTCGATCCACCACCATGCCGGCGCGTAGATGATGAGAAACGGGACCGGAAGCGCCAACAGCCAGCCGGCGACCAGGATCGGCTTCCGCCCGATGCGGTCTGACAGCCGCGCCGCGACCAGGTTCAGGACCGCCTTGGTCACGCCGAAGCTGACGATGAACGACGTGATCGCGGTCTTCGAGGTGAGACCGAACTCCTGCTCGCCGAGGAGCGGCAGCACGGTCCGCTCCAGCCCGACCATGGCCCCGACGAAGGCGTTGAGGACGACGAGCAGCGTGAACTGCGGGAGATTCTCGCGGAGACCGAGCCGGATGGCCGGCGCCGCGTCCGCTGCGGTCATTCCTCGCCAGCGAGATTCCGCCGGCGATTCTCGGCGAAGGCTGCGGGCTGCGCCGGCAGATCGGCGAGCACGAACTCCACGAAATCGGCCCTCGACTCCTGCCGGAGCGCTGGGTTGAACCGCCGCTCGAAGCCGATCGTGGACCCGGGCTTGCCGCTGAGGCCCTTCCCGCACGCCGCGCCGCCGAAGTGCGCCGGATACACCTCGATATGGTCCGGAAGCCGGAGCAGCACTCGGTGGAGGCTCTCGAACAGCTGTTCGGCGAGCCGCTCCTCCACCCCCGCGCCGAGCAGGTCGGGCCGGCCCACGCCTCCCGAGAACAGCGTGTCGCCGGTCAGGACGAACCACGGCTCCGGGGCGCGGGTCCGGTCGGTCACGAGAATCGACACGCTGTCGGGCGTGTGGCCCGGGGTGTGCCGGATCCGCATCCGGACGTTCCCCATCTCGTGCTCGTCGCCGTCGGCAACGTCACGGTGCGGGAACTGGATCGCGGCCGACTCGTGAAAGAAGACCGGCGCGCCGGTGACCGCCGCCAGACGGCGCGCGCCGGACAGGTGATCGGCCTGCACGTGGGTCTCGAAGATGTGGGTGATGCCCATCGATTTCTCGGCGGCCGCCTGGAGGTACGGCTCGATGTCCAGCTGTGGATCCACCACAGCGCACGCGCGTGCGCCCGCTCAGCCGAAGACGTAGCTGGCGCACCCAGTCGCGGGATTCAGCAGGTGGCGAAAGATCATAGCGCCCTCCCCTGGCGAGCGAAGCGCGTCACCGCTCGCGGCGCCCCGCCCGGGGCGCCACCGGGGCCGCGCCGTCGGAGTCCACGACCACGGCCGGACGCGACCTCACAACCCTCACCGTGAATGCTAGCGGCCGATTCGCATAAGCGCCAATAGCGTATTCTTATCTCATCTGTAAGCAGCAGCTTATGAGTGGCGACTCGCAACAGTTCAGGGTCTTCGTGCCGTTTCCTCGACGCGAGCTTTCGCAGCCGGGCCGATGGTCATCCCGGCGCAGCGGTCGCCTAGCTCGTTCACGGCCGAGAGGTCAAGGCGCCCCGTACGCGGGCGCCGAGCGGCTTGATCCCCTCGCCCGACGGTGCCTGTTCGTGGCACCATCAAGGCACCGGTGGCTCGCAACGACCAGGTCACCCGGCAATGGCACCTCCTGCGGCGCCTGGAAGGCTCGACCGGGCTGACGCTGCAGGCGCTCGCTGCCGGACTGCCCGACGACTTTCCAAAGCACCTCCGCACCGTGAGACGGGACCTGGCGGCGCTGGAGGGCGCCGGCTTCCCGCTGGTGACCGAGCGTGTCAACGGTCAGACCCGCTGGAAGCTGATCGACGGCTTCCGGCGACTGCCGGCGCTAGGGTTCGCCCCCTCGGAGCTCATGGCGCTGGTGTTCAGCCGCGACCTGCTCCGTCCACTCCAGGGCACGCATATTCACGCCGCGCTCGATTCCGCGCTGACCAAGGCGTCGGCCGCGCTCCCCCCGTCGGGCCTCGATTTCGTTCGCCAGATGCGCGAGTTCCTCTCGGTCCGGTTCGGCCCGCACAAGACCTACCGCGTGCACCGCGAGGTGATCGATCGCTCGAGCCGCGCGATCGCCGACCGGCGGACCGTCCAGATGCAGTACCTGTCGGCGTCCAGTGGCAAGACCGGTCGCCGAGAGGTCGACCCGTATCACCTCTGGTACGCGGCGGGCGGGCTCTACCTGATCGGCTACTGCCATCGCCGGCAGGACGTCCGCATGTTCGCGATCGAGCGGATTCGCTCCCTCACGATCACGGACCATCCGTACCAGCTCCCGCTCGGGTTCGACGTCGAGACGTACGTGCAGGACGCGCTCGTGGTGATGCGGGGCCGGCAGATCGCCATCGACCTGGTGTTCGACCGGCCCACTGCCGCCTGGGCGCGGGACCGCATCTGGCACCCGAGCCAGGAGCTGGCGCCGCTCCGGGCCGGCAAGCTCCGCATGACGCTGCGCGTCGCCGACACCCGGGAGCTCGTCGGGTGGATCCTCAGCTTCGGCCGGGGCGTGAAGGTGGTCCGGCCGGCCGAGCTGAAGGACAGGGTGCGGGAGGAGGCGCTGGCCCTCTCGCGTCACTGAGGGGTCGCGATGACCGTCAGGCCCAGCCGGCGAAAGTCCTCGTCGAACGCGAAGCAGGGCATGCGCTCGAGCAACGTGGTGACCACGACGAACGAGATAGCGTCGCAGAGGGAGAGGCGGTGATCGCGGCCGTACCTCCGGAAGACGTCCAGGGCCTGGGCGCGTACTTCGGCCCCGTACTCCGCGAGACGAAGCCGAGGGTACAGGGCGTCGACAAAGGCCAGCGCGGACGCGTGGCCGACGCGGTACCGCAGCAGCGTGACTGTCTCGCTGACGACGTCCCACGTCGTCCACAACGCGACGCGGGCCGTCGTCGCCTCGGTGACGAGGGGGTGGGCCTGCGGGTGATGCGTGTCGCTGGGGTCGAGGCAGGCATGGAAGA
>Ga0187892_10001288_pt1 | contig 58218 bp, 52 predicted proteins | sample MA1701073metaG_FD_139345 | JGI IMG/M metagenome (GOLD analysis project Ga0187892, IMG submission 139345) | Bio-ooze microbial communities from a basaltic lava cave in the Kipuka Kanohina Cave System on the Island of Hawaii, USA - MA170107-3 metaG ...
CCGTGCGTGATGAGCCGCCTCCGTCTGAGCCGCCGTCCCTGCGTGATGCGGTACGCATGATCGCCAAGCTCGGCGGTTTCCTCGGTCGCAAGTCCGACGGCGAGCCTGGAACCACGACTTTGTGGCGAGGACTCGTGCGTCTGGACAACATCGTCATCGGCTACCGGATGGCCCGGCGGCGCGCGGCGCGCCATGACCCGTAGTTCGGATTCCGGAGATTCCAGCGCCTTCCTCGTTCGAAGGCGGACTGCCGATTGGGGACACCGCGCCCGGCTCGATCCGGGCCGTTCGAGCGAAGCCGTGCCGGGCTCGCGCGCCGAACCGGCGCCGGGGCGAACTCGGACGGCCCGTCAGGCGCGGCCTCCCTCCGGATCCCGCCCTCGACACACCTGGTCCGAACAGCCTACGGTGTCATGAGTGGGTAAAGGTCAGGTTCGTTGGGGGGAGGTTCGGAAGGAGGGCGAAGCCCCCCTCCGAGTCGCCTAGCGCCGCCCGGGTCCCCTCGAGGAAGTGCCCCCTGGCAGGCCGTAGTAGTCCGCGGCGGACGTAGAACTGGGCGGGGGCGCGCTCGACTCGAAGCGGCGGAGATCGTCCGGCGTGACCTCGCGGCAGTCTCCGATCTCGATCGTGATGCCGTAGGCGCGTGCCATGTCCCACACGCCACGCTGCGCTGCATCGCAGGCGGCCGGCGTGGCGGTCGCTACCCACCCGTGCTCGAGCGGATCCGAGCCGACCTGAGCCGCCAGGCGGAACGCCCAGAGAAGCAGGAGGACCACGGGGATGGGCGAGGTGAAGGAACGCACCCCTGGATTATACCCACTCCGTCTCGCTCGCCTCTGGCTCGCCTCGCACGTCTCGAATTCAGGGGCTCGGCGCGCCTTCGGCTGCGCCTCGCACTGCCATACCGGCGCAACCCATTCTGGGGGAGGCTTCGGGGGGGAGGCCGAGGCGCCTCCGATGTCCTCTGCCCTCGGCTGCACTCATTGCAGCGCCCTGCGGGGCCAGGCCCCGACGAGTACCCAGGCGACGGCGACGAGGAACATCGCCGAGCCTGGGACCCACATGATGACCCCCGCCACCGATTGATCCTCGAGCGCGCTGATGGCCCAGACTCTCGGCGCGCTCTCGTACGCGGAGTAGATCACGCGATCGGAGAACGTGAGAACCGCGGCGAGCGCGGTGTTCTGGGCATCGGCGAGCAGCAGGTACGCGACCATGGCCCACCGGGACCAGATCGGCCGGGCCGGCCAGGGCACGATCACCGGCCGCCAGAACAGCAACCCGGCCGCGCCGAAGCACGCGTGCTCAATGTGGTGCCAGAGATCCGAGCGAAGCGCCAGGTCATACAGCATCGGCGTGTGCCAGGCCCAGAGGACCGCGCTGAAGGAGACCCACGCGAGGCCCGGGCTGGCGAGGGCGCGCCCGAGCCGCCTGAGCGGCGCGGCGCCGAGGATGGCGGCGGCGGCGAGCCGGAAAGGCCGCGGAAGGCCCAGCAGCATCGGTGCCCACGGCGCACCGAGCCAGAGCAAGGACGGCGCGACCATTATCAGCAGCATGTGCTGGACCATATGCGCTTGCAGGAGCCGACCGGCGAGACTGTGGAGCGGCGACGAGACGGCCAGGAGCGCGATGGCAAGGCCGGCAAGAAATGCGGCGAGGCGGGCGGCCGGGTGGCCGCCCGGCATCCGTTGCGACAGGCGGATCCAGCCACGGACGTAGACACCAGCCGCCGCGAGGATCGCAATGGCGGGCACCCCGTCGAGGCTCACCGCCGCGCTCAGACTCGCCCTCGGCGTCGGCTCGGTCGCCGAGCGCCCGGGGCGTGACCGAGCGCCCTGTTGCAAGGCCACTGGATAGCCCCACGAGCCGAGCGGGCGCGGGTTCGTGGCGTGCGCGCAAAGCGGACGCCGTTGACCACAGCGTCTGTCAGGCGACCCACCAGCTCCGGGCCCTCATGCGGCCGGCTGTCTGGATCCATCGGCTCAGGGTCACGGCGAAACCCTGTCGGGCGGCCGGGGCGTGACCGAGGACCGCGCAGCCGGCTGATTGGCCGGGCGTAGCGTCAGCATGAAGGCGACCACGGCGTCGACCTCTGCGGGCGTGAGGTTCTTCCCGTACGCTGGCATGTTGCCGCTGCCCTGCAGCACCTGGCGGATCAGCTGGTCGCGCGTGCGGCGCGTGGCCACGCCGTCGAGCGCGGGTCCGCGCCGGCCGCCCTCGCCCCCCAAACTATGGCAGTTCCGGCACTGCTTGTTCTGGAGCACGAGCGCGCCCTGGAGCGCGAGCGGCGACCGCCCCTCCACGTAGCCCACCGGGGTCGGCGCCGCGCTCCAGGCGTCCATGACGGGAGACCACGGCCGGGAGATCCCGAGGCCCGCCAGCGTTGTCACTGTGAGAACGATCAGCAACACGCTCAGGACGGCGACGGGGCGCCGGCGCCAGCTCTTCTCGCCCGTGCCAGCCAGGAAGGGGACCAGCAGCAGGAGCCCGATCGCGAGCGGGGGGCCGAGGAGCAGGATGGCCGTCTCGGTCCAAGGCGGCAGGAGGGCGAAGAGGGCGAAGAGGGAGAGGAAGTAGAAGTCGGGCTGGGGCGCGGTGTCGATGAGGGTCGGATCCGGCACACCGTGCGGGCCCGACGGGCCGAAGACGGCCGCCGCGCCGAGGGTGGCGAGGATCACCCCTGCCATCGCGACCATGTCCTTCCGCGCCGCGACCGGGAAGAAGGGCACGCCGTCGCGGTGGACGTCGTCCTCGTAGCGCCGGCGGTAGGTCTCCCGGTCGGCGACCCGTCCCGGCAGCGGCCACTCATTGACGCCGAGCCGCAGCACGAGCCACAGGTGCAGGCTGACCAGCGCGATCAGGAGCCCCGGGATGACGAAAACGTGGAGGGCGAAGAAGCGCGACAGCGTCCGGCCGGCGATGATCGGACCACCGAGGAGCACGTGGACGAGGACCGATCCGAGGACCGGCGCGCGGGAGACGATCGAGGCCCCAATGCCGAGGCCCCAGTACGCGTCCTGGTCCCAGCGCAGGATCTGACCGGTGAAGGCCATGCCGAGGGTGCCCAGGAGGAGGACGACCCCGACGAGCCACGTCAGCTCGCGCGGATATTTGTGGGCGCCCCACAGGAAGACCTGGATCATGTGGAGCGTCATCACCAGGACCATCGCGTTCGAGCCCCAGAAGTGGACCGCCCGCAGATACCACCCGAACGGCGCCTCGTAGTTCAGGTACTCGAGGCTCGGGTACGCCTGGCCGGCGGCGGGCACGTAGACGAGCGCGAGGCAAATGCCGGTCGCGATCTGGAGCGCGAAGAGCGCCAGCGTCGCACTGCCGAACACGTACCACCAGCTCGCAGAGCGGCGTGGCACCGGATGGCTGACGACGGGCGCGAGCGCCTGGCCGATCCCCGCCCGCTCCTCGAGCCACGCGCCGATAGACCGGAACCGCATCATCATCCCGCGTCGGCTCAGACCGGCTCCGACAGAGTCGGAAGCTGGCCGCCCCGCACCCGGAGCTCCCCGCCCAGGACCTGGTACTCGTACTCGAACAGGCCGCGGGGCGGCGGCCCCGAGGCGCGCGACCCGTCCTCGTAGTAGACCCCGCCATGACAGGGGCACAGGAACAGCCGTGACTGCGCGAACCAGCGCACCGGGCAACCCAGGTGGGTGCAGTTGACCGCGAAGACCTGGAACTGCTCGCCCTCCAGGCGGCGAACCCAGCACGCGAGCCTGGCCGTCGGGCCATCCCAGGCCACCCTGAACGGATTGTCATAGGTGGCCAGACGCGTCTGCCCCTCCGGGAAGCTCTCCACGGAGCCCAGCGCAATCCACGACTGCGCGGCACGGCGGCGCACAGGCCCCAGAACGTAGCCGATCACGGGGAGCGCGACCAGCAAGGCCGCGACCGCGTTCGCGGCGATCCCCAGCGTGAACAAGAATCCGCGGCGCGATGGAGAAGACGGCGGCGGCACGTGGCCCGTGCACATGAATCAGCCCTCCCGGCCCGGCAGGCTGTACGTGCTCAACTGCGCCGTCACCATCATCCCCTCGCTCGCCCCGCCGGGTGAGCGCCAGGGTCCCCCTCGGAGTCGGCTCGGAGCCTGTCGGAGTAAACCTGAGCGGCTTGTCTCGCCGCTCCGAGCGCCGGATTTGCCGAAGAAATCGAGACCGAGGGGGAGGCGTCCGCTTTGCCTCGACCGTCCATTCGCCCGCGCTCGCGGCAGGCGTGCCGGTCCCCTTCGGACCGAGCCAATCCGCGCCGCACCGCCATCGCGCCCGCGACCGCAGGATCGGCCAACACCGAGAGGCGAGGGCGGTCCATCACGCTCACGCCCGCCTCGACATCTTCACGGATCCGCCCGGACAGCGCCGCCGCTCTCGGGGGCGCCCACGCGGCCGGTCCGATCCGCGTCGAGTCACGGCCGCCCCACGACAGGCGCTCGATTCGTGACGAGCCAGGCAACCACGTCCGAGACCTGCTGGGCTGTCAACGGGCGGCCCGGGATATAGCCGCGCCAGTCGGGCATTCCGAGATCCGTGCGTCCCGCGATCACAGTCGTCCGGAGCGACTGATCGCTCACGAGGGCGAGATAGGCGGGCTCGACGACCGAGCCCGCCTGCTCGTCCCCGCGCCCATCCCGGCCGTGACACCTGGCGCAGGCACTCGCGAAGACCGCCTGCCCGCGCGCGACATCTCCGGGAGCCGTGCCAGCGGGCGCGGCATACGGCGGCAACGGGAGGTCTGTCCCCATCGGCGGGCGTCCCCACCGCGCGATCAGGCCATCGACGAGGGCGTCGATCTGCCGCTCGGTCAGCGCCCCGCCGGCGCTGATCGCGGAGGCCGGCTGCGCCGTGTCCGGCACGCCGTTCGCGATGATCGTGCGCAGCCGGTCTCGCGGGATCAGCGAAAGATAGACCGAGTCGTTGAGGGGGCGGGCGGCGCCGAGGCGGCCATCGGCTCCGTGGCAGCCGGCGCAGTGGCGGCCGTACAGCGCATCGAAGGCCATGACCTCGGACGGAAGCAGCTCGCGGTCCGCGGCCGTGGGCCTCCCGGGAAGCGCGTCGCACGCGGTGAGCGTGAGCACGAGGACGAGCGTCACGCCCACGGAGCGCGAGACCCACCACGCGCTCACGGCGCGCGGTCCTCCGCCGCTCCCACGCCCGGCGCCTTGACACCGGCGCGCGCGACCAGCGGCCAGGTCTGCATCGTCGCGATGGGCTGTGCCCTCCCGACCACGAACCCGGCCGCCAGGCCGAAGGCAATCTGGGAAGCGACGAACCAGAGCCAGTCCACGCGCGCGTTGAGGGTCGGGTTGATGACACCCAGCACGGCCCACAGCAAGCCAGTCCACAGGAGTGGCGCGATGACGCCGCCCCACAGCACGTGCCGGCGCGGCAGCATCGGCAGGATCACGGCGTAGAGCAGGCCGGCCAGCACGGAGATCACGCCGTGCGCGATGATGCCGACCGCGAGCGCGCCCGGGTTGAAGGCCCGCAGCGCGGCGTCGCTGCCCTGCGCCAGGCTGGGCATCGCCACGGCGGAGAGGAGATTGACCGGGTACCAGAGGCTCCCCTGGAAGAGGAGACCGTAGGCGAGCGCGATGACCGCCATCGCGGCGCCGCCGGTGAGCCCTCCCCTGACCCCCGCCGAGTACGGCTGCACCGCCACTGGCACGCGAACCCGGTGGAGCGCCTCGCCGGCCGTCAGCCGCTCGACAACCGTGCCGGAGGGCGCGATCGGACGGGCGCGCTCGGCGGCGGGACGCAGCCGCGCGTGCTCGACCCGCTCCACCGGCAGCACCTGACGCCACCACCCGACGCCGGCGATCAGCCCCAGGAGGAGACCGACCGCGCTCACCACCGTGTGCGTGACGAGGCCCGCGAAGACGAGGGTCACCCCCAGGCCGACCACCATCGGCCAGGCGGTCCCTGCGGGCAGCTCGATGGTCTCGGCCGGATCCGGCGCGTCGCCTGCGGTGCTCATCGTCTCAGCGCCCGATGACGTACACCACGATCAGCACGACGATCCACACCGCGTCGACGAAGTGCCAGTACCAGCCCACCAGCTCCGCGCGCTCGGCGTGGACGGGCCGGAGCGCCCTCGACCAGGCCAGCACGCACAGGATGGTCAGAAGGATGAGGCCGACGATCACGTGGCTGGCGTGGAGGCCCACGAGTGCGTAGAAGGTCGTCCCGAAGAGGTTGGTGCCGATGGTGAGCTGGTGCTCCGCGATGAGCTGATACCATTCGCCGGCGGTCCCGACGAGGAACGCGAGGCCGAGCAGCACAGTCACCGTGAACCACGTCGCCGATCGGGCCACCTGCCCGCGCTTCAGCGCGGCCAGGGCCAGGGCGACCGTCACGCTGCTCCCGAGCAGGCACGCGGTGTTGAGAACCGGCACCTCGAGCACGCCGCGCGGGATGGGGCCGGTCAGGCTTTTCCCGATGTAGAACAGGTACGCCACGACGAACACGGCGAAGAGCGACGCCTCGGCGATGATCAGCCCGACCATCCCCACCCGCCCGCGCGACAGCTCGGCCGCGGCGCCCGCGCCGTCCGCGCCCCATTCCTCGTGGGGGCCGTCGGGATCTTCGGGATGCTTCAGATCCCAGAGCGGACGCCGGCTCTGCACCTCGGGCAGCACGTCGAAATTGTGGGCGGGCGGCGGCGAGGTCGTGGCCCACTCGAGGGTCCAGGCGTTCCACGGATCGTCGCCGGCGCGGGCGCCGCGGCGAAGGGACACAACGATGTTGATCGCGAAGATCAGGACCGCCGCGACCTGAAGGGGCACCCCGAGCGACGCCACCAGATTCCACGCGTCCCAGCCCCGGTCGGCGGGATACGTGTAGATCCGCCGGGGCATGCCGAGCATCCCCACGACGTGCAGGGGCACGAAGGTCAGGTTGAACCCCACGACGAGAAGCCAGAAGTGCCAGCGGCCGAGCCGCTCGTCGAGGAGCCGCCCCGTGGCCTTCGGAAACCAGTAGTAGATCGCGGCGAAGATCGTGAACAGGAGCCCGCCGATCAGGACGAAGTGGAAGTGCGCGACCACGAAGTAGGAATCGTGGAGCTGCCAGTCGAAGGGCGCCACCGACAGGATCACGCCCGTCAGGCCCGCGCACAGGAACTGGAAGAGGAAGGCGCAGGCGAACAGCATGGGCGTCGCGAGGCGGATCCGCCCGCCGTACATGGTGCCGAGCCAGTTGAAGAGCTTCACTCCCGTCGGGATCGCGACGAGCATGGTGGACGCCGCGAAGAAAGCGTTCACCGTTCCACCCATCCCGACCGCGAACATGTGGTGCGCCCAGGTGCTCATGGCGACCGCACCGATCCCGACCGACGCGGCCACCAGCGTCGGGTAGCCGAAGATCACCTTCCGCGAGAACACCGGGATGATCTCGGACACGAAGGCAAAGCCCGGCACCATCAGGACGTAGACCTCGGGATGACCGAAGAACCAGAAGAAGTGCTGCCAGAGCAGGGCGGATCCGCCGGCCTGCGTGTCGAAGAAGTGGGCGCCGAGGAAGCGATCCAGCAGCAGCATGAGCTGGGCGGCCGACAGCGGCGGCAGGATCAAGAGGGTCATGCCGGACACGACCAGCATCATCCACACGTAGAGGGGCATCCGGGCCAGCGTCATCCCCCGACACCGCAGCGTCAGGGTGGTGGCAACCAGATTGATCGCGGTCGCGGTCGTCCCGAAGCCAGTCACCAGGATCGCCAGGTTCCAGTAGTCCGTGCTGTTCCCGGGCGAGAACGCGCGCGCAGTGAGCGGCGAGTAGGCGAACCACCCCACCGCGGGCGCCGACCCCCCGCCATAGAGGCCGTCGCCGCCGAGGTAGCTGCCGTAGAGCAGGAGCCCGCCGAACAGGAACACCCAGAAGCCGAAGGCATTCAGACGCGGAAGGGCGAGGTCGCGGGCCCCGATCATGAGCGGCACGAGGTAGTTGGCGAACCCGAACACGATCGGGATTCCCACCAGGAACACCATGCTCGTTCCATGCATCGTGAAGAGCCGGTTGAAGACCTCGGGAGAGACCGCATCGCGCTCGGCCAGGGCGAGCTGCCAGCGCATCACCGCCGCCATCAGGCCGGCCACCACGAAGAATACGAGGCCAGCCCCCACGTACATGATGCCCAGGCGCTTGTGATCCACGGTGACGACCCACTCGTGGAGCAGGCCGAGTCGGGACGTCCGGCTCGGCGGTGCGTCGGTATGCGCTAGCGCGAGCGAGGCCATGTCATCGTGCTGAAGGGGAGTGACCACCTGCTCTCGAGCTGCCGTTGCCGACTCCACATCGCGCCACTCGTGCGCGTCACTCGAGCGTCACCAGGTAGGCGACGAGGCGGTCCAGCTCGTTGTCGCTCAGCTTCATGGCCGGCATCAGGACGCCCGGCTTGAACGTCGCGGGATCGTGCACCCACGCGCGCAGGGTCTCGGGTGTGTTCTGCACCACTCCGGCCCCGAGCGTGCGGCGGCTCATCAGGTGGGTCAGATCCGGGCCGAACTGCCCATTGGCCGGCGTCCCCCGGACGGTGTGGCAATTGATGCAGGCCAGCGACGCGAATACCTGCCGTCCCTCGCTTGCCCCGCGTTCATCCCGAGCCGGCGCCTGCTGGGCCGCCACCCACCGGGCGAACTCGTCCGGCGGATGGACCGTCGCGACGAGCAGCATCCAGGCGTGCTGGACGCCGCAGAACTCGGCGCACTGTCCGACGTAGGTCCCTGGCGTCCGCGGCTCGACCCACATCCGGTTGGTCTTGTTGGGAATGAGATCCAGCTTGCCCGCGAGCTGGGGAATCCAGAAGCTGTGGATCACGTCGGCGGACTCCAGCGTGATGAACGTGGGCACGGGGCTCGACGGGTCGCTGGCCGGCAGGTGCAGCTCGTTCGCGGTGACGATCCCGAGCTGCGGGTAGCGGATCTCCCACCACCACTGGTTGCCGACGACAGTGACCTCGAGGGCTCCCGGGGACGGCAGGCGGCGCTCGACCCCGTAGATGTAGCGCGCGGTGACCAGGAAGAGCACGACGACGACGAGGAACGGCACCACCGTCCACGCCAGCTCGATCTGCGCGCTCCCGTAGATCTGCGGCGGCTCGCGGTCTCGGTCTCCGGGGCGGTGCCGGAAGCGGACAATCGCATAAAGCGTCAGCCCGGCCACGACGACGAAGATCAGGGCCGTGATTCCGAGAATCAGGAAGGACAGCTCACGGATGGCGAATGCCGGCGCCGACACTGGCGCAAAGATGCTCGGGGTCGACACGCGTCGATCGGCCGCGGCGGCGGCCAGGACGGCAAGCAAGCCAGCGAGCCCGATCACCCCATCACGCCCGCCGTCCAGGCGCCGGGTCGTGCCAGCGACCCAGAAACGCCGCGACTGTCACGGCCTCGGCAGGTTCGGACGCCACCGAGTCGAGGCCGCCGAGCTTCGTCACCGTTCACCATCCCTTTCCCGCGCGCCGCCTCTCGAAGCCCCTCCAGCATCCCGGCGATCCGCCCTTCTCTGTCCTTCTCGCAGCGCCAGCGCGGAGACTACCAGAGAGGGTGTCCGGCCGGAAGGATCTACGTGGCCGAGAGGCGGCGGCCGATCCGGTTCTCGATCACGTGGGTGACTGCGGAGAAGTCCTCCGTGCCCCAGCCGGCGTCCACTGCCTCGTCATAGGTCCGCTTGGTCTCCTCGAGCATCGGCGCCGGCACCTTCACCGACCGGGCGAGATCGAGAGCCAGGCCGGCGTCCTTCCGCATCAGCTCGAGCATGAAGGTCGGCGAGAAGTCGCCGTCGAAGATCCGCTTGGCGCGGCGCTCGAAGTAGGTCCCGTACGCCATCCCGCCGCCGTTCCGCACGACCTCGTAGAAGGTGGAGGAGTCGACACCCGACTGGACACACGTCGCCAGCGCCTCCGCCACGGCCACGGACGTCGCCGCGGCCAGGCCATTGTGAATCAGCTTCACCCGGTTGGCCATGCCGGAGCCCCCGACGTACATGTGGAGCCTGCCCATGATCTCGAGGTACGGCTCGATCCGGGCGAGCTGCGCGCGGTCGCCGCCGACGATGAAGAAGATCTGCCCCTCGATCGCCTGCGGCTTGGAGCCCAGCATCGGCGTGTCCATGTGGGACCCGCCTTCCCTCCGGACGGACGCTTCGACCTCGCCGGTGACCGCGGGGCTCACGGTGGAGCAGTCGCACGTGATGAGGCCCGACGTCGCGCCGGCGCTCACGCCCCCGTCCGCCAGGTAGACCCGGCGCACGATGTCGTCGTTCGGCAAGCACGTGAACAGCACGCGGCTCTGGGCCGCCGCGTCGGCGGCCGACGCTGCGGCCCGCGTGCCGGGGAGCTTCGCCGCGTTGCGAAGCGCGGTCGGGCTCGTGTCGTAGACCACGAGGCTGACTCCGCCCTTGGCGAGGTTCGCGGCCATCGGCATGCCCATCGTACCGAGTCCGATAAATCCCACTGTGTCAGCCATGTCTTTGTATCTCCTGTTGTCGATCGAAGGCCATCGCCCCCGCGCGCGGCCCGTCACGCCTCGAGCGGCGGCCGCCACGCCTCGGATTCTCGGCGCAGCGGACGCTCGGGCTACCCGCCCACATCAGGCACCCACTGGATGCGGTGCGGGAGCGGGGGCGCGCAACCCCACCGTCGTAAGCGCCTGTGGAACCGCTCAGCGGAGCCAGTCACGGGCGGAGGCTCGACTGTTCTGAGGCCTCTCGGGCCTTCCCTCCACGAGCGGTTCGCCCGCCTGGCTGTGCCCGCTTCCGCGGCACCGGCCTCGCCGTCGTCCTTGCGAAATCCGCGTCTCTCACTCTCGGCGAGCCGGCCCGCCGGGTCCGGTCGTGTGAGCTTACCGCGACACGGGCTAGTCCTCTCCGAGATACACTCGCTGGACCGTGCGGTCGGCCCGCACGGTGGCCGGCGGCCCATCGGCGATCACGCGGCCCTGGTGCATGACCGTGACGTGCTGGGCCGTCGCGAAGACGACGTCCATGTCGTGCTCGGTGAAGAGTACCGCCAGCGTGCGTTCGCGCGCGATCGCGGCGATGAGCCGCATCAGCTCGCCGCGCTCGGCCGGAGCCATGCCAGCGGTCGGCTCGTCGAGAAGCAGGATCGTGGGATCGCCGGCGAGGGCGACCGCGAGCTCGAGCTTCTTGAGGTCGCCATACGCCAATTCGTGCGCCGGTCGGCCCGCGTGCGCTTCCAGGCCGACCTGAGCGAGCAGCTCTCGCGAGCGCTCCACTTCGAGCCTTGCCGCCGGGATCACCAGCTCGAGGCTTCGGCGGGCGTGGGACAGCCGGGCGACCTGAACATTTTCCAAGACGCTGAGGCTGGCGAAGGTGGCGGTGATCTGGAACGTCCGGCTCAGGCCTCGCCGCCAGATCGCGTGGGGCGGCCGTCCGGTGAGGCGCTCGCCGCCGAGCCGGACCTCCCCCGAGTCCGGCTGGAGCTGGCCGGTCAGCATGTTGAAGAGCGTCGTCTTCCCCGCGCCGTTCGGGCCGATGAGGGCTCGGAGGTCGCCCTGGCGAAGCTCGAGGCTCACTCCATTGACGGCCCGCACGCCGCCGAAGGCCTTGCATAGGTCGCGCACCGTGAGCGTCAGCACCCGCGAGACCGTCGGAGCGCCCCCAGGAGCCCGCGGGGGAACGCGACGACGAGCAGGATCAACACCGCGCCGAGCATCGCCTGCCAGTACGGCGTGTAGCGCGTGACCACGGTATCCAGAACCTTGTACAGGAGGGCCCCGAGGGGCGCGCCCGCCAGTGTCTGGATGCCGCCAAGCAGGACCATGACCAGCGGCTGGACCGACACGCCCACGGTCAGCGTCTCTGGGAACACGCTGCCCTTGAGAAGCACGAAGACCGCGCCGGCCAGGCCGCCGAAGAAGCCGGCGATGACGAAGGCGACGAGCTGGTGGCGTCGCACGTCGATGCCGATGGCCTCGGCGCGCGGAGCGTGGTCCCGGGCCGCGCGGAGCGTCAGCCCGAACGGCGCCCGCTCCACGATCGCGAGCAGCGCGACGCCGCCGCCGCACGCGAGCAGGGCGATGTAATAGTAGCGGAGCGGGTCGGCGAGCCACGGGGGCGGCCAGATGCCGAGGAGCCCGTTGTCGCCTCCCGTCAGGTCGTACCACTGGTGCGCGATCGCGTACGCGATCTGCCCGAACGCCAGGGTCAGCATCGCGAAGTAGATGCTCGAGAGCCGGACACAGAAGACGCCGATCACCACGGCGCCGAGCGCCGCCACCAGCGGGGCGGCCAGGAACGCGAGCGGCATCGGCAGGCCGGCCCGTTGCATGAGGATCGCCGCGCCGTAGGCGCCGAGCCCGAACGCGGCGGCGTGGCCGAACGAGACCATGCCGCCCGTGCCCATCAAGAGATAGAGGCTGGCCGCGAACAGGGCGAACGCGAGGATCTCCACGAGCACCGACAGGTAGAAGCCGGGCAAGAGAGGCGGAACCAGCACGAGGGCGGCGGCGAGCGCCCAGAGCGTGGGCGGTGCTGCGCGCACTGCGCCGTCCGCGATGGCCAGGGCCGCGCTCGCGCGGTCAGGACTCTCTGGCCGGCCCAGGAGTCCCCAGGGCCGGACGATCAGGACCACGGCCATGACGACGAAGATGAGGACGAGCGAGGCGCGCGGGAGGACGAGGACGCCGAACGCGTCGATGACACCGATGAGGACGGACGACAGGAAGGCGCCGAATACGGATCCCATTCCCCCGACCACCACGACCACGAAGGCCTCGGTGATCACGGCCGTGTCCATGACGTTTGTCACCGCCTGTCGCGGCACCTGGAGCGCGCCGCCCAGTCCGGCCAGAAAGGACCCGAGGACGAAGACCGACGTGAACAGGCGCGTCTCGTCGATCCCCAGCACCGCCACCATCTCGCGGTCGAGCGTCGCCGCCCGGATCAGGATGCCGTAGCGTGTCCGGTAGAGCACGGCCCACAGGCTCACGGCGACGAGCGGGCCGAGCGCGATCAGCGCGAGGTCATAGGTCGGAAAGAGCTGACCAGCGACCGGCACCGCCCCGCCGAGCCCGGGCGCGGGCGGCCCGGTCAGGTTCTCCGTCCCCCACACCATCCGGACGACGTCGGCGATGACGAGCACGAGCGCGAACGTCAGCACGAGCTGGTACAGCTCGGGCGCCCGGTAGATCCGGCGGAGCAGCCCGACCTCTACGACGAGGCCGAGGAGGGCGACGAGCAGCGCGGCGGCGAGGCACGCCAGGTAGAACGACGCGGGGCCCAGGGCCAGCCGCTCCGTCAGCGAGTAGGTGAGGTACGCGCCGAGCATGTAGAACGAGCCGTGCGCGAAGTTGACGATCCGGGTGACACCGAAGATGAGCGATAGCCCCGACGCGATGAGGAACAGCACCATCGCGTGGGCCAGACCGGAGAGGAGCTGGACGACGACCAGCGACAGACTCATCAGGTTCGGACGGAGGGCGAACCCCCCCTCCGAGGGCCCTATCTGCCCGAGCGGAGCTTTCGGACCTCGTCGTCGGACGGAAGCACCCGGTCACCGGGGACGTACTCGTGGTTCACCATGATGCCGACGCCGCGGCGCCGGTCAAGCGCCGTCGTGCCGACCCAGGCGCCCATCGTCGACTGGCCGTCGGAGGCCCGGAAGATCAGGGAGCCGATCGGCGTCCCGACGGAGAGGCCGCGGAATACGGCGGCGAGGCGGTCCGCGTCGGCGTCGGGTCCCGCCTTGCGCAGCGCCTCGGCAATCGCGAGCACCGTGATGTACCCGACGAGGGAGCCGAGCCGGGGTTCCGTCCCGGTCCGCTTGACGAAGCTATCGACGAATGCCTGGTGGCCCGGCAGCGTGATGTCGTACCAGGGATAGCCGGTCACGAGCATATCCGCGGGCGCCTCGGTCTTCAGCGGATCCATATACTCCGGCTCGCCCAGCAGGATGCCGACCACGAACATCTTCTGGAAGAGTCCTCGCTTGCCTGCCTCGCGCGCGAAGGCGAGCCAGTCCGACCCGAAGAGCGACACGTAGAGCGCGTCGGGACTCTGGTTCAGGATGGCCGTGACGTATGGCCCGGGCTCGAGCTTGCCCAGGGCCGGCCAGTGCTCTCCGACCACCTGGACGTCCGGCTTCAGCTCCTGGAGCCGGTCACGGAAAGTCTCCCACGCCCGCTTGCCATACTCGTAGTTCGGGCCGATCGTGGCCCACCGGACATGCCTGCCCTGGGCCGCCTTCGCGGCGAGCATCCGGCCTTGCTGGTAGGTGTTCGGCCGCACGCGGACGACGTAGGAATGCCCCTTGGACCACGTGAGGGCTTCGGTCAACGGCTCTGCTGCGACATACATGACTCGGTGCTGCCTGGCCCAGTCGGAGATGGCCAGCCCCACGTTGGACAGAAAGCCGCCGGCGAGCAGGCGGACCTTCTCCGCGCTGACCAGCTCCTGCGCGTGCTTGACCGCCTCGGCCGGCTGCCCCTTGTCGTCCCGGAACAGCACCTCGAGCTTGCGGCCCTCGATCCCGCCGTTCGCGTTGATCTGGTCGACGGCCATCTCGACAGCCCGGCGGTACGGCAGCGTGAATGGGGCGCCGATGCCGCTGTAGGAGTTGATCTCGCCGATCCGGATCGGTGGCTGTGCTGGTGCGGCGGCCGGCAGCCCCAGGGCGATCAGGAGCCCGATGCCCAGCCACCGCCCGACCCGCCGCACGGTCCGCGACCTTTTCTTCCTGATCGCTCTCCCCATATGCGCCCCGCCCCCCGTGAACGAGCGGCCTCTCAGATGCCTTACTCGCCAGTCGGCACGGCACCGGTGGTGGCCCAGGGGTGGAGGCGAGGCCCCGAATGCCGGGCCTGGAGCCGGGCGACGACCGGGAGATGATCGGAGGCGATCCGCGCGCGGCGGCTGCGATGGACGCGGCACTCCTCGCCTTCGAGCTCGGCGTCCCAGTAGATCCGGTCGAGCGCGAAGAGCGGGAGCACGGATGGGTGGGTGCGGCGCGCCCGGCGCATCGGGGATGCAAACTCGTGTCTGAACCGCCGCGTGACGGGCCCGCGGTGCCACTCGTTGAAGTCGCCCATCACGATCCGGGGCCCGTCCAGGCGCGCCGACTGGATGAGCCGGGACAGCAGGTAGAGCTGATACCGGCGCTCCCGGAAGGCCAGACCGAAGTGGCAGTTGAACAGATGCACCGCGCTGCCGTTCACCGCGAGATCGACCCGAAGGCACCCCCGGGGCTCTCGCGCGGGGTGGCTCAGGTCGAATCGCTCGAAGCCGAGCACCGGAATCCGCGTGAGGACGGCGTTCCCGTAAGTGCCGGCGCCGAAGGCGCGAGTCTCCCCCATCACGAGCCGCATCCCGAGCGTCCCGGCCAGGTAGGCCGCCTGGTCGGCGTGATCAATGCCGTTGCCGCGAACGACCTCCTGTAACCCGACCGCATCGGGATCGACCTCGCGGAGGACCTCGGCGATGCGGTCGAGGTCCCGGCGACGGTCGAGCCCGATGCCCCGGTGGATGTTGTAGCTGGCCACGACGATCGACGTCATGCGCTCCTCTCCGTGCGAAAGGCCACCTTCGGCCCGATCGCAGTGCGCGCGATCTGACCGAACCCCCGGCTGGAGGCGTGCGCGTCCATCCCTCGCCGCGCCAGCGCCGAGCGGTCTGCCCGGTCAAGGCAAGGCTAGCAGATCCCCCGCCACGCCCCAACTTATCGGACCCGTGAGCTCGTCGCGCTCGGCGCACGGTTCGGCAGGGCGTACCACGCGACGCTCCCCGGTCGGCCGAGCGGGCCTGCGGACGATCGCGGCCCGGGCGAATCCTGTTGATGCCGGCTGCCCGGCGCGGGGGCGTCTCGACGCGGACGATCGTCGACGGCGGCGGCCTGTCTACTCTTCCGAACCGAGGAGCCGCGAGGGTGTCGGAGTGCGTCGTCCGGCACCCGGGCGTCGGCTATTGCGACATTGCGCGGAAGACGACGGACTGGACGCCCCTGGGCGTCGGCGCGCCGGCGTGGATCGCGGCGGCGCGCCGGTACGATCGGCCTCACCTTCTCTTGGATCGCTCGCTTCTCGGGATGGGGAACAGGGCCAGGGACGAAGCCGCCGAGGCTTCCCGCAGGGCGAGGCGAACCATCGCAGGGGACGCTCCGAGGCGGAGACGGGTCGCCTGCTCCTGTAGTGCGATCTTGCGATGCGCAAGCCGATGCTGCTTGGCCGAGATCACCTCGAGCTGACGGTTGATCCATACCAGCAGCTCCTCTGCCGACTGCGACGGTGGCTGTGTGTGGTACATGGCCTCTCCTCGGGATCGACCGAGGGAGCACGTTCGGTGCCACGAAGCAGACTGACGCGGTTGCAGGCGGTTACGTCACCGATCGAGGGTCGCCGCGCGAACTCGTAAAGTTTCCTTAACGCCTCTGGGCTCCGGCGGTCACTGTTCGGGACCCCGACTCCGGCTCCCGGGCAGAACCTCTGTCACTCCACCGGGCTGAACCGTGATCGAGGCCCGGCTCCGTCCATTCCGGTCGTTGAGGCTGAGCCGCACCGGGCCGTCGGAGGCGGCGCTCAACCCAGCCCGGCTCTTGCCGTCCTGGTCGATCGACAGGCTCGCCGATCCATCGGCGAGGACACCCAGCTCCGCGTGCCCGCGGATTCCGGTCAGCGTTATACGTGCTCCGCCGTCCTCCTCCCCGATCGCGATCATCCGAGCGCCCGTGCGGTCGAGCGCCTCGATCGCCGCCGGTCCCTCGGCCGGGACGCGCACGCGCACCGCTGGCCGCTGGGAATGGTCGAACAGCACCAGCGCGGTCGTCCCATCATCCGCCGTTTCCAGGGTCGCCCGGGTCGTTCCAGCCGAGTCCGCGATCCGAAGACCGGACGGAGTGATGGACGCGGTCCCCCCCAGAAATACGAGCGAGGGGACCCCCTCCTTCGTCATCTTCAACGCAATGTCAGCGCTGCCGGCCTTGTGGGCCAGCGCGATCGTCGGGTTGCCCTCGGGATCGACCGACAGCTGCAGGGCGGGCCCGCCCGCCTGATCGACCACCGTCAATCGCCTCGCCTTCACCTCATCCGGAACCTTCGGACGCGCAGCGCCCAGGAGCGCGACCAACACCACCGCTCCGAGCGCGACACCGGCGGTCATCGCCCCCTTCATCGTCTCGTCCCCCCCGATCTGTCCGACCCGGTGAACCCACGCATGAAACGCCCACACCGCTGATCGATCTTACTGCAGGCGAGCCCGGCCCAGCGTCAATCCGGACACACCAAGATCTGGCCAATCAGACGCACCCACATCGGGCCGATCGGACACACCCAGAGCGGGCACGCGGCAAGAATGGCCTGGCCCGTTGGGCACCCGTGCACAGTCCGGGCATCGCAGGATCCGACGCCGATGCGCTGGAGGGACTACTCCGGAAGGGAATTCAGCAGCTTCCCGGACGGCATGGTGGCGGGCTCGACGCTGGATGGTCGCTGGCACAGGGCCTGCTCACCCTGATGGGGGTGAGCATCTGTGCATCGTGTGGACTCCAGCTCACGGGCGACTCGGCGCTCTGCCCGCATCATCATTGCGTCTTCGGAGATGACTGGGCCGAAGGCAATCGCCTCATGTGCGACTTCTTCCATCGCGGGAAGGTCCCGCCGCGATTGCCCGCCGACGAGCGAGAGGAGGATCTGTGGCCTCAGTTCGACGAGGCCACTCAGTGAGCCCCCTCCCGGAACGCCCCTGGTGAGCCGTCGGGGATTCGAACCCCGGACCCCCTGATTAAAAGTCAGGTGCTCTACCGACTGAGCTAACGGCTCAAAGAGGCTCCGGGCTCAGGCGGCCTTCTTCCGGCCGTGGGTCGCAGACATATGCCGGCCAAGATGCAGGGGGTGGGCGAAGCGACGGCCGCACTGCTGACACACCAAGCGCTTCGGCGCCCCGCTCGACGGTTTGGCCTGCCCCTTTGCACTGCCCCGGCTGTTCGCGCGGCGGCTGGTGCGTGCCGCCGCGGCCGACCTGGGCACGACCTGATAGCCCATCGAGGGCAACACTCGATTCAGGTGCTCGATGAGTTGCTGCTCTTTGTCGGCCAGTGCCCGCTTCTCGGCGAGCAATGATTCGACAGACTTCAGTAAGTCACGCATCATGATTCCCCTCCTCCTTGAACTTGGTTGCCTGAGTATAGCCCAGGAATTCCGAGGGTCGTCAAATAGTTGTGACGATTGGTGGCGGAGGACCGGCATACCCGCCATGGGTGCTGCCCGCTGCGTCGGAAACGGCCGGGCCGGCCGGATGCCGGGGGGCAATGCCGGCCCCGGCGACCTCTTCGGCCCGGCGGCGCGGCCCCGGGCCGGTCGCCGCGGCCCGCGCCCCGGCGGTCGTTGACAGGTGCAGGGTTCAGTGCTACCAAGTCACCTGCGCCTCGCCGTCGCACGGGCCAGAGATGCGCCGCATCGAAATGACCCATGCTCGCCCTCCTCGGAACGGCCTGAACACGGTGAGAGGTGAGAAGGAGACTGTCGATGCAGAGATCGAGCCGCGAGATGGCGGCGGGAGTCGACCGCCGGACCTTTCTGCAGCGCGTCGGGCTGGCCGCCGGGGTGGCGGGCGGCGGGCTCTCGGGCATCCTGGGCGCTCGGCGGGCGCCGGCGTTCGCGCAGGGCGTCACGCTCCATCTGCTCCACTGGGCCGACTTCGTCCCCGAAGGCGACGTCGAGCTGCGACGACAGGCGCTCGAGGCCAGCAAGGTGTTCGGCGCCGCGGTCCAGGTCGAGAACATCAACGCGAACGACCTGCAAGCGCGGATCACGGCCGCCGTCAAGTCCGGCGCCGGCCCCGACATCATCCAGATGCTCCACAACTGGCCGCAGCTCTACCAGGCCGCCCTCGCCGACGTGAACGACCTGGCCGAGTGGCAAAGCACGGACCAGGGCGGGTTCTACGAGCAGGCGGCGGCCGGCGCCCGCCTGGGGAAGCGGTGGCTGGCGGTTCCGTACAACATCGTCGGCGCCCAGTTTGCCTACCGAAGGTCCTGGTTCGAGGAGGTTGGACACGCCCCGCCCAAGACGTACGACGAGTTCCTCCAGGTGGGCATGAAGCTCAAGGGGAAGGGGCGGCCGGTCGGGCAGACCCTCGGTCACACCTTTGGCGACGCCCCCGCCTTCACGTACTCCTTGCTCTGGGCCTTCGGCGGGGCCGAGACGGACAAGGCCGGCAAGACCGTGCTGAACAGCAAGGCGACGGTGGAGTCGGTCAAGTTCATGCAGGCCTTCTGGCGGGACGCCTGTGACGAGGGCGGTCTGGCCTGGGACGACAGCAACAACAACCGTGCCTTCCTTGCTGGCGAGATCTGCGCGACCCTCAACGGGGCCTCGATCTACCTGACGGCGAAGCGCCAACCCGACAAGCAGGACGACGACGGACAGCCGCTGTGGCGCGACATCCAGCACTTCCCCCACCCGGCCGGACCGGCCGGATCGGTCCCGTACCACGTGATGTTCTCGCACGCCGTCATGAAATATGGGAAGAACCAGAGGCTTGCCAAGGACTTCTTGAAGTGGCTCCACGGCAAGGAGCAGTTCGGCAAGTGGTTCGAGGTCGAGGGAGGCTTCTCCGTCGGTCCCGCGCGATTCTGGGAAGACCACCCCATGTGGGCCAAGGTGGACGACGCCATGAAGGGGTACCGTACGGCGGCGCGCGGCTCGAGAATGTTCGGCTATGCCGGCCCGTCCAGCGCGAAGGCCACCGAGGTCTTCTCGAAGTACATCATTACCGACATGTACGCGAAGGCGGTCCAGGGGACCAGGGCGGAGGACGCGGTGAGCTGGGCGGCCGGCGAGCTGAGGAAGATCTATGGCTAGAGCGTCGCAGTCGGTGGGGGTCGGGCCGCCGGGCGCGGTCGACGTCGCGCTGCCACGGCCGGCGGCGCTGCGGCCGTTGTCTCCATTCCGGGTGCTCGAGAACGAGCGCCTGCTCGCGGCGGCCCTTCTCTCCCCGGCGGTCCTCCTGCTCGGCCTCTTCATCGCCTACCCGTTCGTCATGGGGGTCTGGCTGTCCCTCACCGACGCCACCGTCGGCAGTCTCGGGGAGTTCGTCGGGCTCAAGAACTTCGTCAAGGCGTGGAACGACTCGATCTTCCGGACGGCGTTCTACAACACGTTCTTCTACACGTTCTTCGCCACGATCTTCAAGCTCGCCCTCGGCATGTGGCTCGCGCTGCTGCTGAACCGCCACTTCCGGGGCAAGCGCATCGTGCGCGCAGCCATGCTGCTCCCCTTCATCGTCCCGACCGTGCTGTCGACCTTCTCCTGGCGCTGGATGTTCGACCCGACCTTCAGCGTGCTCAACTGGGTGCTGTACCGGTCGGGGCTGATCACCACCAAGCTGCCCTTCCTCTCCGACGGGACGTGGGCGATGTGGGCGGCGATCGCCGTCAACACCTGGCGCGGCATGCCGTTCTTCGCGATCACGCTGCTGGCCGGGCTGCAGACGATCAGCCCCGACCTCCACGAGGCCGCCTCGCTGGATGGCGCGAACAGCTGGCACCGCTTCTGGAACGTCACGTGGCCGCTGCTGAAACCGGTCACGATCGTGGTCGTCGTGTTCTCGATCATCCAGACGTTTGCCGACTTCCAGCTGATCTACGTCCTCACCGGCGGCGGCCCGGCGAACTCGACCCATCTCCTGGCCACCTACGCATACCAGATCGGGGTCGCCACGGGTTTGCTCGGAGAGGGCGCCGCCGTATCCCTCTTCATGTTCCCGGTGCTGTTCGTGGTGGTCTGGGCCCAGCTCCGCTATCTCCGCCGGCTCGAGGGCGTGTGATGCGCCCCTCTCCCGCTCGGGCCTGGCCACGCGCGCGACCCGGAGCCGAAGCCACGAGCAGCGCGCCGGCTGAGGCGCCTGTTGGACCAATCACGACGGAGATGACCCGCGCCAATTCGCGCGCCGGGTCTGCAGCGCGACCGGACCCGGGGGGAAGCGGTCCGGTCGGGGCCGTCGGCCCCGCGAGTTCATGGAGTGAACCGTGGAGCCGCAGCATCGCCCCATTCGAGCGCCGGGTCCGCCGGCGCAATCCGATCGGGGGGGAGACAGCGGAGGGGCCCGTCGAGCCCCCCTCCGAAGACTAGATGGTCATCGAGCGCCGGTGGAAGAAGTGGGTCTTCTTCTATATCCCCCTCACCCTGTTCGTCATCGGCACGCTCTTCCCGTTCTACTGGATGCTGATCACCGCCATCCGCCCCGACGCCGAGTTGTACCGGTCGTGGCGGAGCGTGCACAATGCGCCGTTCTGGACCCTCGAGCCGACGCTCGTCCACATCCAGGACCTGCTGCAGAAGACCACGTTTCCCCGGTGGCTGTGGAACACGCTCCTCATTGCGGTGGTCTCGACCGTCATCTCGCTCTTCTGTGGGCTTCTGGCCGGGTACGCGCTCGCCCGGCTCCGGTTTCCCATGGCGGGGACGCTCGGAACGGCCATTTTCGTGACGTACCTGGTCCCGCCGACGCTCTTGTTCATTCCGCTGGCCGACATCATCCGGAACTTCCAGCTCGGTAACACGCCCTGGGCGCTGATCCTCACCTATCCGACCTTCCTCATCCCATTCTGCACCTGGTTGCTCATGGGCTACTTCAAGACGATCCCCAGGGAGCTGGAAGAGTGCGCGCGGATCGACGGCGCCACCCGGTTCGGCGCCATGACCCGCATCATCTTTCCGATCGCGGTCCCGGGCATCCTGTCGGCCGGAATCTTTGCGTTCACGCTCTCGTGGAACGAGTTCATTTACGCGCTCGTGTTCATCTCCTCGCCCGAGCGGAAGACAGTCCCGGTCGGCGTCGTGTCCGAGCTGATTCGCGGCGACATCTACTTCTGGGGTCAGCTGATGGCCGGGGCGCTGCTCGGGTCGGTCCCGGTGGCGCTGGTGTATTCGTTCTTCGTCGAATACTATGTCGCCGGTCTCACCGGCTCGGTCAAAGGGTAGGCCCCGCGGGGCCACGAGCCGGGGGGCCACGTCGCCCTTCGAGCGCCGGCTTGAAATCGGGGCCGCGGCTCGCCTGGCGGCGAGCCTCGCACTGCCAGCCGGCGTAATCGAACCGGCGGGGAGGTTTCGGAGGAGCCGTCGACGCGCCCTCCGAACTGCTGAGGCGGGAGGACAGCAATGGCGCAGGTCGTCCTGAAGGACCTGAACAAGAAGTACGACGAGGTTCACGCGGTGAAGGACGTGAACCTCCACATCCAGGACAAGGAGTTCGTCGTTCTCGTCGGCCCGTCGGGCTGCGGGAAGTCCACGACACTCCGCATGGTCGCCGGGCTCGAGGAGATCACGGCCGGCGAGGTCCACATCGGCCAGCGACTGGTGAACGACCTGCCCCCGAAGGATCGCGACATCGCGATGGTCTTCCAGAACTACGCCTTGTACCCCCACATGTCGGTCTACGACAACATGGCGTTCGGCCTCAAGATGCGGAAATTTCCCAAGCCTGAGATCCAGAAGCGCGTGCGGGAGGCGGCCGAGATCCTGGGAATCCAGGATCTCCTGAACCGCAAGCCGCGGCAGCTCTCGGGTGGGCAGCGCCAGCGCGTCGCCGTCGGGCGCGCCATCGTCCGGCACCCGCAGGTCTTCCTGTTCGATGAGCCCCTGTCGAACCTCGACGCGAAGCTCCGCGTCCAGATGCGGGTCGAGCTCAAGCGCCTGCACGACCGGCTCGAGACGACGGCCATCTACGTGACGCACGACCAGGTCGAGGCCATGACGCTCGGCGACCGGGTCGTCGTCATGCGGGACGGATGGATCCAGCAGGTCGGTGAGCCGCTCGAGCTCTACGGCAAGCCGCGCAACCGCTTCGTCGCCGGCTTCATCGGATCCCCCGCGATGAACTTCCTGGAGGTCGCCGTCTCCGAGGCGGCGGGCACGCTCTGGGTCGAGGCGCCAGGCCTCCGCGTTCGGGTCCCGCCGGACCGCTGGGTGGCGCTCGAGCCGAAGAAGGGGCAGGCCGTGACGCTGGGCATCCGCCCCGAGGACGTGCGGCTGGCCGCGGGAACCGACCCGACCGATATGACCTGCGACGCCATGGTCGAGGTGGTCGAACCGCTGGGGTCCGACATCCTTCTGGACATGCGGATCGGCACCGTGATGGCGGTGGCCCGCGTGGACCCGAGCATCCGGGTGAAGATGCACGAGAAGCTCCGGCTCATGTTTGTCCCCGAGCGCATGCACTTCTTTGACGTGACGACCGAGGCCGCGTTGTGATCTCATCGGAGGGGGGCTTCGCCCTGCTGAGCCTCCCCCCGGAGGATAGAAATTCCCCGGTAACCTAGTGTCCCGAGTCAGAAATGAGCCGACAAAGCGCCGGGCGGGGTGAGTCAACGGACTTCGACTCGGAACACTAGAGGGGTGCGGAAGGCTGCGCTGGTCCTCGTGCTCTTCATCGCGGCCATCGGTCTCGTGTCATTGCTGGTTGCGCTGGCGGTTCAGGAGGCCAGGCCGCCCGGCAACGCGTCGCTGGGCGAGCGCACCTACTACCGCTTCTGCATGGACTGCCATGGCCGCGATGGCCGGGGCTCGTGGCGGGCGACTCTTCTCCTTGTTCGTCCCGGCGATCTGTCGGACGCCAAGCGGATGCAGGCGCACACCGACCAGTATCTGTTCGACCTCGTCAAGCACGGCGGCTCGCCGTTTGGCAAGCCCGGGATGCCCGGCTTCGGGTTCAACCTCGACGACGCGCAAATCCAGGCCGTGGTCGCATACGTGCGGACGCTCAGTCGCTGACCTTCACGAGCCGCGTCGCGACCAGCCCCTCCGGTCGCTGACGCACGCGGAGCCTCACCCGGTCCCCGCGCGCCAGGGCGATCTCGTCGAGGAGCGTCTCGGGCTCGACAACGATCGCCATGACCTCCATCGCCCCCATCCTGAGGCCGGGCACTGGCTCGTGCTGGACGAGGATCGTCGCGCGACCGAGCCGCGCCACGAACACGCCAGTCAGCTCCTGCACGGTGCCGCGAAACGCGCTCAGCCACACCCCGACGCCCCACGCGACCAGGAGCATCCCGAATACGACGAGAACCACGCGCCGCGGGCGGCGGCGATGGTCGTCAGGGCCCGGCGCAGCCATGGCCGACCGAGGTGACGACCGAGATACTGACGACTGGTCCGGCGCGCTGTCCAGGGGGCGGAGCAGTGCGGGGCGAGCCCGCAGGCGGCGCGAGCCGCGCCCCGAGTGATCGGCCCCGGGTCAGCGGCCGGTGCGGGAGCGGAGCACGCGCCGCAGCAGCTTCCCGGTGCCGGGGCCAGCGGGCCCCGGGGCTCGCGGCATCTGGTCGATGAACTCGATCTCGCGCGGCAGCTTGTAGACCGCGATCTCGTCGCGACAGAAGTCGATCAGCTCCTGCTTGAGGAGGCCGGCGGGCGCCACGCCGGGGGCGAGCACCACGTACGCGCGAGTGCTCTGGCCGCGGATCGGGTCCGGCACACCGATCACGCCCGCGTCGGCCACGGCGGGATGCTTCGTCAGCGTCCCCTCGATCTCCTCGGGCCCAATGCGGTAGCCGGAAGACTTGATCAGGTCGTCCTCGCGCGAGAGGAACCAGACGTAGCCGTCCTCATCCATCGTCACGAAGTCGCCGACCCGAGACCAGCCGTTCGAGACCGCCGCCCGCTGCCGGTCTGGATCCCGCCAGTAGAGGGTCCCGGTCGGGCCCCGCGCGATCAGGAGCCCGACCTCGCCGGGCTTTCCGTCCCGACCGTCCTCCCCGACGACCTTGATTTCGTACCCAGGAACCGCCGGCCCGATCGCGCCCGGCTTCACCCTCCGGGTTACGGCCGAAGAGACAAAAACGAACATCAGCTCGGTGGTCCCGAGGCCCTCGAAGATCTCGAGCCCGAACTTCTGCTTCCACTCTTCATACGTGCCGGCGGTCAGGGACTCGCCGCCGCCCGTGCACAGGCGCACGGTCGATAGATCGTACCGGTGCGGGGCGTCGGGAACCTGGATCATCTTTCGATACGCCGTGGGCAGGATGGACACAATCGAGATTCGGTGCTTCTGGATCTGCTCGAACATCGCCTCCGGCGTGAACCGGGGCAAGAGCGACGCCGCCGCGCCGAACCGGAACGGGATGACGGCCTGGGTCGAGTACCCGGCGGCCAGCGAGAGGGGGGCGGGCCCTCCGATGACGTCGTCAGGAGTCACGCCCCACGCGTGCGCGCCGAAGCCGTCGGCGACGGTGAGCGCTTCCTCCATGACGTGGACCGTGCCCTTCGGCAGGCCCGTCGTCCCGGAGGTGAACAGCAAGACCGACGGCGCCAGCCGGTCGCGGCGCACAGGCTCGAGCCGGTCGGCGCCCCGCTGCACCAGCTCCGCGTACGGAAGGTAGCCCCGGGCTCTGAGCTCGGCCCCGTCGCCGCCGATCACGATGATGTGCTTGACCGTCGCGAGCTGGGACCGGGCTTGCTCGACCTCGTCGAGGAGCGGCGCCGCGACGATCAGGGCAATGGCCTCGGTGCTGCTTGCGATGTGGGCAATCTCCGCCCGTGAGAACAGCGGCGAGATCGGGACGATGACGGCGCCGATCTTCACGGTCGCGAACACGGCGGTCAGGGCCGGGGGGATGGACGGGGCGCGGAGCAGCACCCGGTCCTCTTCCTCGATGCCGAGGCCCTGCAGCGCCGAGCCGAGCCGGTTGATGGACGCTTGCAGCGCACGGTACGTGATGCGCTGGTCCTCGAACAGGATCGCCACGCGGTCCCCTCGCCCCTCGGTCACATGACGATCGACCAGCTCCTCGGTCGAGTTCAGCCTCGCGGGGTAGGCGCGATGCTCGGGGAGGGTGTAGATCCGCTCCGGCCACAGCTCGCGCGGGGGAAGATAGTCGTGCGGAATGCGAGCCATTGCGCCTCCAGCGAAGCCGCTAGTGGGATCGGAGGGGGCCTCCACGGCCCCCTCCGAAACCTCCGATTGCCATACGAGAAGGATGCTCCACGGGCCGCTAGTGTCCCGAGTCAGAAATGAGCCGACAAGGCGCCGGGCGGGGTGGGGGCTCTCCCCGCGGGACACGCTGTGTCGCGGAGCGTCGCCGCGCTCAAATCGGGCCACGAGATCGATGGTGGTCGGCTTCGGCGATCCGCAGAAGCCACGGTCCCGCGAGGAGAGCCCCCACCCCATCCGGCGCGGTGAGTCAACGGACTTTCGACTCGGGACACTAGTAGTCCATCGCGCGGCGGGCCATCTCCGCGTTCGCGCGCCGCAGGTCGTCGGGCGTCACGACCCAGCTCCCGCCACACCCTTCCTCCAGGAAGTACTTCGCCGGCTTGTATCCGGTGCCGAACGTCGCCAGCATGAGGCCGAGCCCCGCCAGGCTGCCGACGGTGCACAGGATGACCTTGCCCGGCACGCTGAAGGCGCTGGCCACCGCGGCGCCGGCCCGGTACCCCGCTTCGTTTTCCTTCGGGCCCGAGGGCTGGGCAGCCGGTGCCGACTCCCGAGACATGTCGGGTTCGGCCATGGCCGGCCGGGGGGGCAGCACAGCCGGGGCGAGGAGCAGGGTCACCAGACCGATGCAGAGCAGCTGTCGGACAATGGTCATATCACACCTCCCGCGTGCAAGGCCTCGAGGCGCGCCCTCCCGAGGCCGAGGTACTTCAAGTAGACCAGCTCGTTGTCGGCGCCGGTCGGCCGGCACGCCCACTTGATGCGCGGCGGCGTCCGCGACATCTTCCACGGCGGCGCCTGGAGCAGCAACTCTCCGTAGTCGGGGTCCTCGATCTTCTCGAACACCCCGCGCTCCCACCAGTGCGACTCCTGCAGAACCTGTGCCGGAGTGTTCAGGCGCGCGGTGGCCACTGTGCCCGGCCCGCGCTTGTTGGTCATGTAATCCTGGAATTGCTCGAGAATCTCCTGGGAGGTCAGGTCCTTCGACCAGGCCTCCAGCTCCGTGTACAGGTCGGCCGCCTGGCTGATCCGCGCCTTCGGCGACGGGAAGCGGTCCTTGAGCCCCGGCTGGCCCATGATGTTGGTGAGCCCCGTGAAGTTCACGTCGGAGAAGCCGGCGATGAACGCATACGAGTCCTTGGTCTGGACGAGCGTGTACGGGAACACCTGGATATGAAGCGCGCCCACCCGCTCCTGGACCCGCTGCATCGCATGGTGCCAGTGAATGGCCGCGTCGCTGAAGCGCATGTAGGCCTCGCTGGCGGTGAGATCGATGAACTGGCCGCGTCCGGTGCGCCCGCGATGGAAGAGCGCGGCCAGGACCGCGAGCGACCCGAACCCGCCGCCCACGTACCATCCGATCCAGCACCCCTGTTTGGTCGGGACGGCGGAGTCCGCCGGCCCCCGCCCGGCCGGCTCTCCAGTGACGTAGACGACACCCGAGAGGGCCTGACTCGTGACGTCGTGATCCGGCATGCGCTCGGCCGCCCGCGGGCCGAACTGGCCGTTCGTGGAGAATGCCAGATAGATCATGCTGGGGTTGAGGATGGACAGCTGGCGATACCCGATTCCCCACGCGTCCATCTGACCCGGCAGCTCGCTCTCGATGACCACGTCGACATGGCGCGCCAGCCGAGCGAGCAGGAGGCGCCCTTCTTCGGTCTCCAGGTTCAGCGTGACGTGGCGTTTGTTCCGCGCCTCGACCAGGTACGGGAGCCCGGTACCACGGTGCTTCAGCCCATCAGGGGAGTAGAGGCGCGCGATGTCCCCGGCCGGCGGCTCGACCCGGATCACCTCGGCGCCGAACTCGGCCAGGATCGAGGACGCGAAGAGCGCGCCGAAGTTGCCGCGCGAGCAGTCGAGCACGCGGAGATCGGACAGCGCTTCCGGCTTCTCATGGGCGCGCCGGGGATCGGTGATCTCGCGCGAGTACTCCTCCCAGGAGATGAGGGCGCGGTGCGGGTCGCTCATGTCCTTGACCCGGCCGCGCTGGTCTGGGAGGTTCGTCTCACCGCCGGGAGATCAGCGACGCTCCGCTGTCGCAGAGCCTGCAGCGCGACGCTCCGCCGTCGCGGAGGGTGCGGGCCGACACTCCGCTGTCGCTGAGGATGCGCGGCGGCAGTCTGATGCCGAGGCGGTTGCGAGATGCACCGCGCCGTGCTGCCGACCATGCCGGAGCAGTCGGCCGCGGCAGTCTGATGCCGCGGAGGTTGCGAGATGCACGGCTCGCCTTGGGCTCGCGCCATTGGGCTATATCCGGCCGTGGTCTGGAGTCCAGTCGGCGGGCGGGCGAGCCCCGGGGATCTCTGCCCATTGGCCGATCACCTTCTGCTCGGTCAGCGCCTTGATCCGGCTCGGTGCCAACCCGAGCAGGCGGGTGAAGATCTCCTGGTTGTGCCAGCCGACGGGTTTGGCCGCCCACTTGATTCGCGCGGGTGTCTCCGAGAGCTTCGGGCCAGGGCCGTGCTCGACCATCCGGCCGTAGAGCGGGTCTTCATAGTCCCACACGCTGCCGCGCGCCCGGAGGTGCTCGTCCGTGTACTTGTCGCGGGCGGTCGCGACACGCGCGGCCGCGAACCCGTGCTTCGCGGCGGCCGTCTCGACCTCCGCTCGGGTGAGCCCCTTCGTCCACTCGCGAACGCGCCCGAGGACGGCGACCGCGTGACCAGGCTGCTGACGGGCCTCGAGGGTCGCGTACCGCGGGTCGCTCGCGAGCTCCGCCATCCCCAGCGCGGCGCAGAGGCCTCGGAACTCCGCATCGCTCCCCGCGGCCAGGGCCACGTGCCCGTCCCGACATTCGAGGATATCGGCGACGCCGATCGACTCGTCGCGATTGCCCGCCGGCCGGCGGTCGCCGCCGGTCAGGCCCGCGCGGACCCACGTCCAGTCGAGCGCCCGAACCAGGCCCTCGCTCTGCGCCAGATCGATGAGCTGCCCTTCCCCCGACTTCGAGCGGTGGTGCAGGGCGACCAGCGCGGCGTTAGCGGCCAGAAGACCGCCGAACCAATCACCGATGAAGATCCCACAGAGGATGGGCGGGCGCCCGGGGAAGCCCGAGATCCCGATCATCCCCGAGACGGTCTGGGCCACCGCGTCGTACGACGGCCGACCCTGGGCGAACGGGCCCCACTGCCCGAAGCCGGAATCGGCGACGTAGATCAGGCGCGGGTTGACCTCTTGCATGTCCCGGTACCCGATTCCCCAGGAGTCGAGCGTGCCGGCGCGGAAGTTCTCCACCATGATGTCCGACTTGACCGCCAGCTGCCTGAAGAGGGACTTGCCTTCGTTGGCGTGGAGGTCGATCCCGACGTGATACTTCGAGTGGTTCTCCGGGAAGAACCCCATGGAGGCGTTCTTCCAGAAACTGCCCTCGGGGGTGACAAAGCGCATCGTGTCGCCGCGAGGCGGCAGCTCGACCTTGATCACCTCGGCGCCCAGCTCGCCCAGGAAGTCCGCCGTGGTCGGTCCCAGCACGAGCGTGGTCAGCTCCAGCACGCGAATCCCGCGGAGTGCCTCCGGCTTGTCGAAGACCTTCGTGTGATCGAAGAGCGCGCTCGTCCACCTGAAGTAGTCCTGCCCGGGGTCCCGGTCCCGGGACCCCGCCGGGGACGTCACCGCTCGCGACGCGCGCGTCGTCGCCGGCCGGTCGGAGCGGCTTCGCGAGCCTGGGCGGCTCTGGGGCGATCGGCGCGCCTTGCGGGCCTGGCTCATCGCGGGCCGCGGCGGCCGTCGCGCGAGGCGGCGCCAGTCATTGGAGCCCGTGCGTGGCGAGAAGCTGTCGTCGGGGACAAACCGGTCCAATCATAGCAAACGGCCCGGGCCCCAACTCCGCGAAAAGGAGCGGGGTATAATGCCCGGACGCCATTCCGCTCCACAGGAGGAACCCATGAAGCTCGTCCGGTTTTCGCAGAACGGCCACGCACCCCGGCTCGGCATCCTGAGCGGCGACACCGTCCGTGATCTCCAGGCCAGCTACACGGCGACGCTCGCCCGGCGCGGTGTCGTCCGGGCCGCCGACGTCGCCGCCGTCCTGTTCCCGGCCAGCACACGCGCGTTCCTCGAGGCGGCGCCGCTCGCCGCCGAGGCGATCGGGACGATCACCGAGTGGGTCGCGCTGCCGCTCAACTCGGTCCGGCTTCACGCCCCCATCGCCGATCCCGGCAAGATTATCTGCATCGGCCTGAACTACAAGGACCACGCCGAGGAAGCCGGCATGCCGATCCCCCCGGAGCCGCCCATGTTCCCGAAGTGGAGCAACGCGATCCTCGACCCCGGGGAGCCCATCCTGCGTCCGCGGGGCTGCGAGAAGCTCGACTGGGAGGTCGAGCTGGGCGTCGTCATCGGTCGCCCGGCGCGCTACGTTCCGCGGGAGCGCGCGCTCGACTACGTCTTCGGCTACACGATCATCAACGATGTCAGCGCCCGCGACTTCCAGTTCGTGACGAGCCAGTGGGCGAAGGGGAAGATCCCCGAGACGTTCGCCCCGGTCGGGCCCTGCATCGCGGACCGCGCGGAGATTCCGGATCCGCACACGCTCGAGCTCAGGACCTTCGTCAACGGCAAGCAGATGCAGAAGGGAAGCACGACGAAGCTCGTCTTCGACGTCGCCTACCTCGTCTCGTACCTGTCTGGCCTGATCACGCTGTCGCCCGGAGACCTCATCGCGACCGGGACACCGCCGGGCGTCGGCATGGGCATGAAGCCTCCGCAGTTCATGAGTCCCGGCGACGTCTGCCGGCTCGAGATCACCGGGATCGGCGTCCTGGAGAACCCGGTCAAGGACGCCTAGCCTACTCGGAGGGGGGCTTCGCCCCCCTTCCGAACCTCACTCCAGGGAACGGATGGCGCCGGCATGGCAGTGCGAGGCGAGCCGCCAGGCGAGCCGTAGCCCTGATCCGAAATCGGCGCTCGAACGAGTGCGGTACGTGGCGTGGGTTGACTCCGACAGACGCCTAGGGCTCTCGGAGGGGGGCTTCGCCCCTCCGAACCTCCCCCCAGTTCGACGCCCCGGTAGGCGGGACGATTAGTGGGCACTTCCGTGGGGTGTGGCGAGTGGGCTAAGCTGAAGACGGTCGCTCGCGTGCCGTCGAAATGGGTCGCTCCGGCACAGCTCGGACCGCGACCGCGACCTATCACACCGCGCTACCCGGGACGGCGGAGGCATGCACATACCATTGATCTTGATCGTGCGGGACGGGTGGGGGATCCGCGAAGAGACCGAGGGGAACGCCGTCAAGCTCGCGCGAACCCCCGTGATGGACCGCCTGCTGGCCACGTTCCCGCGGGCCCGTCTCAAGGCCGCTGGCACCGCCGTCGGCGTTCGGAACGGCAACGTGGGCTCGTCGGAAGTCGGCCACTTGAACATGGGCGCCGGGCGCATCGTGGAGCAGGAGATCGTCCGCGTCGACAGACTGATCCGAAGCCCCGACTTCTATGACAACCCAAAGCTCACCGGCGCGCTGCGGCACTGCGCGGCCAGCGGCTCGAGCCTGCACCTGATGGGCCTCGTGCAGGACCAGGGCGTTCACGCGATCGAGGACCACCTCTACGGGTTGCTCGACTTCTGTGCCCACCACCGGTTCGACCGCGTCTGGGTGCACTTCTTTGCCGACGGGCGCGACACCGCTCCCCAGAGCGCCCTCACGTACCTCGACGGCCTCGAGCGGAAGTTCGCCGAGTACGGCCGGGGGAGAGTCGCGTCAGTCATCGGGCGACACTACGCGATGGACCGCGACCGGCGCTGGGAGCGCACGAAGCGGGCCTACGACGCCCTCGTCCACGGGGTCGGCCTCAGGGCCCGGTCGGCCCGCGAGGCAATGGAGGCCGCGTACGCCCGCCGGCTATCCGAGAGCGTGCCGATCGCCGGAGACACTGGCGTGAAGGACGTCGAGACCGACGAATTCATCCAGCCAACCCTCCTCACGGGCGCCGGGGGAATGCCGCTCGCGACGATCCGGCCGGGCGACACCGTCATCCACTTCAACTACCGGCAGGACCGCGCGATCCAGCTCACCCGTGCGTTCGCGGAGGAGTCCTTCAGCGAGGACGGTTTCGCACGGGGGCCGCGGCTCCCGGTGCTGTACTTCGGGCTGACGCGCTACTACGACGAGTTCACCAACTACATCGTGGAGCCGATGAACATGGCCAACCTGCTCGGCGAGGTCCTGGCGACGCGGGGCCTCTGGCAGCTCCGGCTCTCCGAGTCCCAGAAGTTCCGGCACGTGACGAGCTTCTTCAATGGCAAGCGCCTGGCCCCGTTCCCGCAGGAGGACCGGATCCAGGTCCGGAGCCTCCAGGTCCGCGAGGACGAGGCGCCGGCGATGCGCGCCGATGCGGTGACCACCTTCGCCGAACATGCGGTCACGAAGCCGATCGCCGTACTGCGAGACATCGCCCGGAGCAGCGCGGACGTGACGGTCGAGCTCATCGACCCCGCCCCGACCGAGCCCGACCGGCGCTACGACGTCATCGTCATGAACTACGCGAACCCGGACATGGTGGGGCACACCGGCAGCCTGGCGGCGGCAATCAAGGCGGTGGAGGTGGTCGATACCTGCATCGGCGGGGTTGTCGAGGCCGCCCATGCCGTCGACGGGTGTGTCCTGGTGACGTCCGACCACGGCAATGTCGAGCAAATGATCGATCCCGTCACCGGTGGCCCCCAGACCGCCCACACTGCCTACGACGTCGACTTCGTCCTCGCCAGCCGCTTACTGCGCGGCCGGACGCTCCGGCCAACGGGCATCCTGTCTGATGTGGCGCCCACGATGCTCGAGCTGCTGGACCTCCCGATCCCACCGGAGATGACGGCCTCCTCCCTGCTCACTCCCTAGCGGCGTCCTGAGAGACTCGCAGGCCGCCCGAAACTCGCAGGCTTCTCAAAAGGCGCAGGCTGGTCAAAAAGGTCCAGCTGCGAGGCGTGCGGCCGAGGGCGCCAACGACGCAGATGGGCCTTTTTCAGCAGCCTGCGCGTCGAGCGTAGAATTGGGGCCGCATGGGATACATCATCGTCGCGATCGTCGCCGGCGCCGTCGCGCTCTTCACCGTGCAGAACCTGGAGCGGGTAACGGTGACCGTGGTCCTCTGGCGGTTCCCGGACGTGCCGATCGCGGTGGTCGTCCTGGCGTCGCTGGGCGCGGGGATCATCATCGCCGGCGTGCCCCTCCTGCTCCAGCGATGGAACCTCCGGCGGCGGATCAGACGGCTGGAGAGCGCGCGGGCGAGCGCGACCCCTTCGCCCAAGGACCTCGGCTGATGCCGGAGACCGGCCGGATGCTCGACACGATCCGGGGCCTGCTCGAGGACGAGCGGACCGATCGCCTGGCCGTGCTGCTCGACGATGTGCACGCGGCTGACCTGTCCCACGTGCTCCGCGAGCTATCCCTGCCGGAGCAGGTGTCGATCTTCCGGTCGCTGAAACCTGCCCACGCCGGCGCCGTGCTCTCGGAGCTCGACGACCAGACCCTGCTCGATCTCGTCCGCGTGCTCGACGTGGCGGAAGTGTCCCACGTCCTCGACCAGATGCCGGCGGACCACGCGGCCGAGGTCGTCGACGAGCTGCCTGCGGAGCAGGCCGAGCAGATCCTGGACCTCATGAAGGAGGACAAGTCAGAGGAGGTCCAGGAGCTGCTCGAGTACGGCGATCAGACGGCCGGACGGCTCATGTCCCGGGACGTCGTGGCCGTCCACGAGGCGACGACCGTGGCCCAGGCGATCGAGCACATCCGGAAGTCGGCCTCGGAAGAGCGCTCGTTCGAGCTGTACGTGGTGGACGACCACGCTCACCTCGTCGGCGTGGTGCCGCTGCGTCGGCTCTTGACCGCTGATCCGGCCACGCCGGTCCGCGCCATCGTGGCTGACGACGTCGTCACCGTGGGCCCCGACACCGATCAGGAAGAGATCGCCAGGATCGTCGCCAAGTACGATCTGGTCGCGGTGCCGGTCGTGGACGACCGACGCCGGCTCCTCGGCGCGGTCAGCGTCGAGGACGTGATCGACATCATGGGCGAAGAGGCGTCCGAGGACATCTTCCGGCTTGCCGGCTCCGACGCCGCGGAACTGGAGCGGCGGTCGCCGAGCCGGATCGCCCTGATGCGCCTGCCCTGGGTGCTGGCGACGCTCCTGATCGAGCTGTGCGCGGGGGTCATCATCCACCGCTTCGACGCCACGCTCAGCAAGGTCATCCTCCTCGCCTCGTTCATGCCCGTGATCCAGGCCATCTCCGGCAACACGGGCCTGCAGTCGGTGACGATGGTCGTGCGCGGGCTCGCGACCGGCCATGTCCAGCTCGCCCGGTGGTGGGAGCCGCTGTGGCGACAGACGAAGACGTCGAGCATTCTCGGCGGGGTCTGTGCGACGGTCGTGGCGATCGTCGGGTACCTGTGGCACGGCACGGCCGCGTTCGCGTTCACGGTGGGCTGCTCGATGTTCGTGTCGGTCAATTTGTCCGGGCTCGCGGGCACGGGCATCCCCATGCTCTCGAAGGCGCTCGGCTTCGATCCCGCGTTGACCGCGGGCCCGTTCGAGACGGCGTTCCAGGACGTAGTGGGCGTCACCATCTTTCTCTCGCTGGCGACACTCCTGCTGCACTGGCTGGCGTAGCGCCACGCGAATACTTGGCAGGGCTCTCGGCTCCGGGTAAAATTTCCCCGCCCGTCAGTTCAGCAGAGTCCAGTACCTACGCACGGAGGATCCATTTGGACGTCGCGTTGCAGAAGCGGCAGGTGAAGCGCGCGTACGAGCTGTACGCGCCCGTGTACGACCTGATCTTCGACTGGGTCTTCGCGCCCGGCCGGGCCGCGGCGATCGACCAGCTTCGCCCCGGGCCGAACGAGAGCGTCCTCGAGATCGGCATTGGAACGGGGCTCAACCTGCCGCTCTATCCGCCGACCTGCCGTCTCACCGGCATCGATCTGTCCGGCGAGATGCTGGACAAGGCTGTCGAGCGGGTCGAGCAGCTCGGGATGCCAAACGTCATCCTCAAGGTCATGGACGCCGGCGCCATGGATTTCGGCGACAACGAGTTCGACAAGGCCCTGGCGACCTACACCATCAGCGCCGTCCCCGATCCGGTCAGTGTCCTCCGCGAGTTGCGGCGCGTCGTGAAACCGGGTGGCGTCATCGTGATCCTGAACCACTTCCGGAGCGAGCGCCGCTTCGCCGGGCGGCTGGAAGACCTGCTCGCCCCCGTCTGCACCCGGCTCGGCTGGAAGTCAAATCTCAAGATGGCCCCCCTGCTCAAGCGCGTTGGCCTGATGCCCGACGTCGTGGCCAAGATCAACATGTTCAACGGCTGGCGCCTCATCAAGTGCGTCAACCGCAAGGGGCGCTGAGAGCGCGGGGACGCTCCGCGACACAGCGTGTCCCGCGGGGAGATCTCCCACCCCGCCCGGCGCTTTGTCGGCTCATTTCTGACTCGGGACACTAGGTGGGCCCGGGCCGCGCCTCCTCGGCCGTGCCCGGGCGGCGGATACCCCAGGCGCCGAGCTTCGCCAGCAGCGTGTTGCGGTGCAGCCCGAGGAGCCGGGCGGCCCGGCTCTGGTTCCACCCTACGCTCTCGAGCACCCGGAGCACATACTGGCGCTCGAACTGCTCCCGGGCGTCCCGGAGCGGGAGCCCCGTGTTCTCGGTGAGCCGCGAGCCCGCCTGCGGCATCGACAGCTCGAGCGGCACGTCGTGCAGATGGATTACCGGCCCCGCGGCGAGCACGATCGCCCGCTGGATGATGTTCTCCAGCTCGCGCACATTGCCCGGCCAGTCATAGCGCATCAGCAGCTCCAGCCCACCGGCGGACACCCCACGGACGTCGCGGTTGAACTCGCGCGCGTACTTGCGAATGAAGTGGCGGACGAGGGCCGGGATGTCCTCGCGCCGCTCCCGGAGCGGCGGCAGCGCGACCGGCACCACGTTCAGGCGATAGAACAGATCCTCGCGGAAGGCGCGGTCCCGCACGGCCTGGCGGAGATTGGTGTTGGTGGCCGCCACGACCCGCACATCGACCGGCACCGTGCGAGTGCCGCCGACCCGCTCGATCTCGCGCTGCTGGAGGGCCCGGAGGAGCTTGGCCTGCAGGTCGAGCCGCAGGCTCCCGATCTCGTCAAGGAAGAGAGTGCCGCCGTGCGCCAGCTCGAACTTCCCGACCTTCTTCGACGTCGCGCCCGTGAAGGCACCTTTCTCGTGACCGAACAGCTCGGACTCGACCAGCGTCTCGGGCAGCGCGGCGACGTTGACCGCCACGAACGGCTGGCGGCTCCGGCTGCCCTGGGCGTGAATCGCTCGCGCGATCAGCTCCTTGCCGGTTCCGCTCTCGCCGGTGACGAGCACTGTCGCCGTGGTGGGAGCGATCTGGGTGATGAGCTGATAGATCTTCCGCATCTCCGGATGACTGCCGATCATCTCGTCGAAGCCCTGGGCAATCGCCGAACGGAGGTACGAGACCTCCCGCTCGAGCGCCCGCTTGTCGAGCGCGCGACGGACGAGCAGCACGATGTCCTCGACGTCGAACGGCTTGGTGATGTAGTCCCAGGCGCCGCGCTTGATCGCCTCGACCGCCGTGCGCACCTCCTGCACCGCCGTCGCCAGAACCACGACCAAGGACGGATCGAGCGCCTTGATCCGGCTCAGGACGTCGATTCCCGGCTCCCCTGGCATGCGCTGGTCCAGCATGACGAGATCGACGTCGTGCTGACGGAGCACGTCGAAGGCGCGCGCGCCGTCCTCCGCCTCCAGCACCTCGCACTCCTCCTCGAGGATCACGCGGATCGACGCGCGCACCCCGGGCTCGTCGTCCACGATGAGCACGGTGCCGCGCCGGGGCGGCGCGTCGAGGGCGCCGTTCGTCACGGCGCGGGCTTCTCGAGCACGAGGTACTCCTTGCTGCCCCCCTCAGTGAGGCGGTGTACGTAGAGCCGCATGCGCTCCCCGGGCTTCGCCTCCGCCACGAGCTTCCTGAACGCGGCCATGTCGTCGACGGCCTCCCGATTGATCTCCAGCACGACGTCGCCCGGGCGCAACCCCGCCTTCGCGGCGGCGCTCTCTGGATCGACCTCGGTGACGACCACCCCGCGTGACGCCGGCAGCTTGAGCCGCTCGGCGAGCTCGGGCCCCATCGGCTCGACGACGAGCCCGAGGCTTTCCTCCGCGCCCATGCCGAGCAGGGTCTCCTCGCCCGGCATCTCGCCGACCTTGACGGTAAGCGACATCAGTTGCCGGTCCCTGAGCACGTTCACGGTGACCGAGTCCCCGGGGCTCGCGGCGGCGACGCGCTGCTGGAGGTCGGGCACCTCGGTGATTCGCGCACCCGACAGCTCGGTGATGACGTCGCCCGGCCGGAGCCCAGCGCTCTCGCCCGGTCCGCCCTTCATCACGTCGGACACCAGTACCCCCTCGCTCTCGCTGACGCCGAAGCTCGACCCCAGCTCCTCGGTCACGTCCTGGATGACAATGCCGAGCCATCCCCGGACCACTCGACCCCGGGCGATCAGCTGAGACATGACGTCCTTGGCCATGTTGATGGGGATCGAGAAGCCGATGCCCTGACCGGCGGCGACGATGGCCGTGTTCACGCCGATCACCTGGCCGTCGATGTTGAGCAGGGGGCCGCCCGAGTTGCCGGGGTTGATGGATGCGTCGGTCTGGATGAAGCTCTCGTACGTCGCGACCCCCACGCGCGTGCGGGCCGTCGCCGAGATGATGCCAACGGTGACGGTCCGGTCCAGGCCGAACGGGCTCCCGATCGCGATCGCCCATTGCCCGATCCGAAGCCGGTCGGAGTCGCCGAGCGGGGCCATCGGCAATGGCGCCGGCGCGTCGATCTTCAGCACCGCAAGGTCGCTCTTCGGGTCTCGTCCAATCAATTTCCCGGGAAATTTCCGGCCGTCTGACAGCCGGACAGCGATACCCTCAGCGTTCTCGATGACATGGTTGTTCGTCAAGATGTATCCATTTTGATCCACTATGACGCCCGACCCGGACGCGCGGGGATCCTCGCGGGGCTGCCGTCGGAAGAACGGCTCCGGATTGAAGGGCTCCCGCTTGGGGGAGCCCGGCCGATCGGCGGCGCGCGGCGCACGGTCCTGCGACGTCGTGATGTTGACAACCGCCGGCATCACGTGGTCGGCGACCGACGCAAAGGCATCCTCCATGGCCCGCAGAAGGCTCTTCTGATCGGCCTGCGCGGACGCCGGCGCGGGAGCGACGAGGAGAACGAGCAGAAGAAGTGCGGTCATGGGGCCCTCCGGCCCCCAATGGTAACCGGCGACCGCTTCCCCCGCCAGCACGCTATGGCCGGAGGCGCAGTCGATTCTGGCCTCGCGTCACGTTCGCCTCCGGCTTCGCCTCGCCCGTCTTGAGCGGCAGCGGAGCTTCAGTCTCCTTCCCGGGACACGAGGGAGAGCTCGAGGACTCGTCGCGTGGTCTCCGTCACCGGTGCCGAGCCGGATCGCCTCACTCCGGCGACCCACAGGATCGTGTCAGTCTCGACGACGAGCGGGACACGGTCCCGCTCCCACCGGGGAATGCCGGCGGCGATCAGGAGCGACTTGAGGCGGCGCCGGCGGGTCTCGCCGAAGGGCACGAGCTCATCGCCGGATCGCCTCGGACGCACGCCGAGGTCACCCCCGAGTGCTTCCGCATCGAACGCAACGCGGCCCGCGTCTCGCGGCGCGGCGTAGCCGCGCCCGGGGGTGACGTATCGGGCCTCGATGGCGAGCCCGATCTCGGCGAGCGGAGTCACGCCGGGGATCACGAGCGCGCGGGGGGTCAAGGGCGGACCCGACGCCCGAGCCAGGCGGAGATGGTCACCGCTCGACTCCACGATCAACCGGCCCAGTCGGAGCGGGCGCCGGCCCGGGGCCGGACGGAGCAGGCCCTCCACGCCACGATGCGCCCAAGCGCGCATCGGCGACTCGTGGCCCAGTCGAGCCGCCGCCAGCCGGATCATCTCCGCGCCGATCTGCTCTGGCAGCGCCCGGAGCCGCGCGCGCGAGAGCACGATCTCGCCGCGCCCCTCGGTCGCCGAGGCCGCCAGCTCCGACCCGGCCCGCGCCTCGAGCCGGTCTACCAGGGCGCGGATCAGCGCGGCGGCGCGGGCCAGCGCGCCGACGATGGCCGGATTGTAAGTCTCGCGAAGGTGCGGGATGAGCTGATGGCGAATGCGGGCGCGCAGAAACCTCGGATCCCGGTTCGAGGCATCCTCCCGCCAGGAGACTCCCGCGTGTTCGAGCTCGGCGACGGCGTCCGCGCGCCGGATCTCGATGAGCGGCCGGATCACACGACCGCGGACGGGGGGGATGCCGGCCAGGCCGCGCGGGCCCGCGCCCTCCAGGAGCCGCATGAGCACCGTCTCGGCCTGGTCGTCGGCGGTGTGGCCGACGGCGATCCGCTGGGCGCCGACCCGCGCCGCCTCCCGGGAGAGCGCCGCGTACCTCGCGGCCCGGGCGGCGGCCTCCGGCGAGCCTTCGGGAGCCACCGTGACCCGGGCGACCGTCACCGGCACGGCCCAAGCGCGACACAGGGCCACGACGAACTCGGCGTCGGCCCGCGCGTCTGGTCTGAGCCCGTGGTCGACGTGAAGGACCGAGAGCGACAGCTCGAGATCGGGCGCCAGCCGGCGAAGCGCGAGGAGCAACGCGACCGAATCGGCGCCGCCGGAGACGGCCACCAAGACACGTTCGCCGCCAGCGAGCATCGCGTGGCGGCGAATAGTCTCCCGCACGGCGTCGAGCACGGGATCACCCGCCCTGGAGCCCGACCCACACCTCCCCGTCCTCGAAGTACTCCTTCTTCCAGACGGGCACGGTCACCTTCAGCGTGTCGATCGCGTAGTGGCATGCTTCGAACGCTTCCTTCCGATGGGACGCGGACACCGCGATCAATACGCTGGACTCCCCGATCTCGAGCCGCCCGATCCGGTGGAGCATCGCGAGCCGCTTCACGCTCGGCCATCGAGCGCGGATGCCGTCACCGATCTCGCGCATCTTGGCCTCGGCCATCGGGGCGTGGGCCTCGTACTCCAGGTACTTGACGGGCCGGCCATTCTTCTCGTTGCGGACGACACCGGAGAAGACGACGATGCCCCCGGCGGCCGGCTCACCGACCGCGTCGGCGATGCGGTCCGCAGACAAGGGGTCCTTCACGACCTGGTAGATGTCAGACGCGCTCATCACTGACTCCGGGTCTTACTAGGCACTCGGAGGGAGGCTTGGCCCCCGCCGCAGGCCCAATTCCAGAATCGGCGCTCGCAACACGTGCGGTACGTCGCAGGGGTCTGCTCCGACAGGCTCCTAGGCGAGTCCGTGGCGAGGCGAAGGCCCGACTCGCTGTCTCATTTTGACCGGCCTGACCCCCGCTGAGGGGCGGGAAGAGACAGAGCTCGTCGCCCGCGCCGAGGGGATGGTCCGGCTGGACGTACTCTTGACCGACCGCGAAGAGTGTGAAGGCGCGAAACTCCGCCAGCTCGGGATGGCGGTCAACGACGGCCGCCCACGCGGTTTCCACCGTGCTCCCCGCCGCCAGGTCAACGTCGAGCCGCTCACGTCCGGTCGCTTCCCGATAGCGGGCGAAGAGCCTGATACCGATCCGCACGCTCAGCGCCTCTCGGTCGCTACCCGACCGCTGAACGGGGCACATCGGCGCCGCTGGCTCGCCTCCCCCGGCCCTGGACGGCCTGCCAGCTTGCGCACCCCGGAAGGTTCTTCCGCATCCCGTCAGAACTTGTGGGACTGACCGCAGCCACAGCTCGACTTGACGTTCGGGTTCTTCACCGCGAAGCCCGCGCCGAGCATCTCGTTCTGCACGTAATCGATCTCGCTCCCGCCCAGGTAGGACTCGCTGTGCCGATCGACATACACCTTGATGCCGTGGCTCTCGTAAACCTGGTCCTCGGCGGCAGCCTGATCCTCCCAGCCGAGCTCATAGGACATTCCCGAGCAGCCGCCTCCGACCAGGCGGACTCTGAGTCCCCATTCGGGCTTGCCTTCCTCGAGCCGCAGATCGCCGATCTTCCTCGCGGCAATTTCCGTGAGCGTCACCATGCCAAGCCTCCCGTAAACGTTCGTGAATACGGCCGTTTGCTAGCCCACAGACTCTATCATAGGATACCGCCGGCGGGGAGGAGCGTCAGGTCTTCCAGCGACGCGCGCGCCGGCAGCGCCGCCATCAGCACCGCCGCCCGCGCGACGTCCTCGTCCTTCAGCATCCGCCGCCGGTCCGGTGGGTTCGGGACCCGGTCCCAGATCGGTGTGTCGACGGCGCCCGGCGCCAGGACCCCGACCCGCACGCCGGCCGAGCGAAGCTCCTCCGCCAGCACCCGCCCGAATGCCTCGACCCCCGCTTTGGTCGCGCTGTAGGCGGCCGCACCCGGGATCGGCCGCCGGGCGGCAATCGATCCGATGATGATGATGGTGCCCGACCGCTGCGCCACCATGGCCGGCAGCGCCGCCCGGCACGTCCGCATGACGGCCCGAAGGTTGACGGCGAGCATCGCATCCCAGTCGTCGGCCTTGGCCTCGGCGACCGCGCCGAACGCGGCGGCGCCCGCGGCCGGCACAACGATGTCAACGCGGTCGAACACGCCCAGCGTCTCCGTGATCAGCGCGTCGATCTCCCGATCGGACGTGACGTCCGTGGGCACCACCCGCGAACGCCCGCCCTGCCCGCCGATCGCCGTCGCGACAGACTCCAGCTCGGGGCGCGTGCGCGACGCCAGCACGACCGCGGCGCCTTCGCGGGCCAGCCCGAGCGCGATCGCGCGCCCGATCCCGCGGCCCGCCCCGGTGACGACGGCGACCTGGCCCGACAGCATCAGATGACGAGGCCTCGTCCGCCCTTGATCAGCTCCATGAACTCGGCCCGGGTCTCGGGCCGGGACCGGAACGACCCGAGCATGGCCGAGGTCACAGCCTTCGAGTTCTGCTTCTCGACGCCGCGCATCAGCATGCACAGATGGACCGCCTCCATGACCACCGCCACGCCCCTCGGCTGCAACGCCTCGTTGAGCGTGTTGGCCACCTGCGTCGTCAGCCGCTCCTGGACCTGGAGCCGGCGGCTATACATCTCGATGAGCCGAGGAATCTTGGAGAGGCCGACGATCTTCCGGTCGGGCATGTAGGCGATGTGGGCCTTGCCGAAGAACGGGAGCAGGTGGTGCTCGCAGAGCGAGAAGAAATCGATGTCGCGGACCACGACCATCTCGTCGTACTGCTCGACGAAGAGCGCCTCGTTCAGCACGTCGCTCACCTCGGTCGCATAGCCCGAGGTCAGGTACCGGAGCGCCTTCTCCACCCGCTCGGGTGTTCGCGCCAGTCCCTCCCGCTGCGCGTCCTCGCCCAGCTCCTTGAGGAGCTGCTTCACCAGCTCCGCGATCATCGCCCCGCGGCCTCGGTGCCCGTGAACTCGAACCGGTTCTTCGCGGTCTCCCGGACCGTGACTCGCGCGAGCAACGGGATGTGCGGCGCGAGCAGGCCCCAGAACGCCCGCGCCAGATTCTCGCCGGTCGAGATCACGCCGGCCAGCTCCGGCACTGCGCGGTCCAGGTCGCGATGATCGACCCGTTCCAGAAGCACCCGGGCCACGACCTCGTCAATCGCGCCGAGGTCGACCGCCATGCCGGTCACCGGATCGGGCCACCCCGTCACCGACACCTCCACGTAATAGTTGTGACCGTGCGGCCGGTGGCACAGGCCATAGACCCGCGCGTTGTCGTCGGCGCTCAGGTGGCGGCTCTCCAACCGGTGCGCCGCACTGAAGTGATAGATACGCGTGAGCGTCACCATACCGCCCGCGCCCCTCGCGGCGCTGCGCGGGTCACGCGAACGCCCGCTGAGACGCCACCACGTCGCCCGCATCCCGACGCGGTGCGTCGCGTGGTCAAGAGACGCTTGATCAAGCCGCTCCTGGTCGTCTCGCCACTATCGTGGAGAGATGCCTCGCTCATCGACCGAGCCTCCCGAGCAGGCCACCCTGTTGCACGCACCGCGATACGGCGCGTCGCCAGTCACTCAGGCCTTCCCGCGGCGACGATCTCGCGCGCGCACGCCCGGCGGGAGCGGGAGAGCGCTGGTCACTTCGACCCTCGCGAGGGTGGACGGCCGGGTAGCGCCGCATCCGACTCGGGGCCGAAGTACTCCACGTAGAGCGTCGGGTCCTCGCCGACCCGGACTCGCCAGAGCCGGTCGGCGCCGAGCTTCGGCGCGAGCAACCCCCACACGGCGATCGCGAGGTTCTCGGTCGTGGGGACCCGGTCGGCGAAGAGTGGATCAGCGTTGAGATCCGCGTGCTCGAACCGGTTGATCACGACATCGTGGACGATTCGCTTCAGCTCGGCGAGATCCATGATCATCCCGGTCTGGTCGTCGATCCGGCCTCGAACCGTGACGTCCAGGGAATAGTTGTGGCCGTGCGGGACGGTCAGGTGGCCGAAGACGCGCCGGTTCTCCTCGGCGGTCCAGCCGCCGACCCAGTACCGGTGTCCGGCTGAGAAGGCAAACGTGCGCGTGGTGTAGCCCAGCGGGCGATCGGGCGTCACCCGTTCACCGCCCGGAGGAATCGCTCGGCCACGCGGTCGTGCGCGTACTCGGATACCCGGGCCTGACCGCGCACCGCCAGGTCTTTCCGCAATCCCGGGCTCAGCAGCAGGGTCTCCAGCGCAATGGCGAGCTCCTCCGGGTTCTGCGGCGGGACGAGCAGGCCCGTCTCACGATCGGCAACGACCTCCGGAACCGCCGCCGCCCGACACGCGACGATCGCGAGTCCAGCCGCCATCGCCTCGAGGAACACGATGCCGAACCCCTCCTGGATTGATGGAAGGCAGAAGCAATCGGCGTTGATGTACTCCGCCGCCAGCTCGCTCTGCGATACCTCGCCCCGCAACACCACGACGTCGCCCAGTCCACGCGCATCCCGCAGGCCGCGGAGACGGGCGTACTCGGGGCCATCGCCAATGATGCGGACCTGAACACCGGGGATTCGCCGGCGCAACCGATCGGCCGCGTGGAGCAGATCACCGAGCCGTTTCCGAGGATACATGCGCGCTACCGAGAGCACAACGGGACGGTCGGCCGGCCGCCGCGGCGCGGCCGCGAACCGCCGTCGCCAGTGGTCCAGGTCGATGGCCTCGGGCACCACCACCAGCTTGCGTCGGGGCACGCCATACCGCGCGTGGGCGACCCCCGCACAGTACTCGCTGGTGACCGCGACCAGGTCCGCCCGCTCCGTATTCAGCCGCTCCCACCGTGCCTGGAGGCTGAGGAGACCGCGCACGACACCCCGCTCGTGCTGCAGCTCATCGGCGATGATGCCCTTGAGGCTCGCCACGAATCGCGCCTTCCGGCGCCGGGCCCACAGGAAACCGTCGAGGTCGAAGCCGACGACGATGTCGGCGGACGGGGGTGAGAGCGCGGCGCCCACGTTGTAGAGGCACCGGTCGAGCGTGTGGAAGCCAGTGCGGAACGTCAGCGGCCGGATCCGGACCTCATGGCCGGCCGCCCGCAGGCCCGCGGCCAGCGTATCGATGCCGACGAACGTCCCGCTGCCTTCCGTCGCCGAGAGCGGTGTCGACGTCAGGAAGGCAAAGCGCACTCAGCGCCCCGTGAACCTCGGCGGTCGCTTCTCCAGGAACGCCCGCGTGCCTTCCCGGTAGTCCTCGCTGTCGAAGACCTCCAGGGCCAGCGCCTGGACGTGGGCGCGGCGCGCGTCGGTCAAGCCGTCGAGGAGAGACTGGATGATCCCCTTCGAGCCCCGGATCGACATCGGGGCATTCATCACCACCGACGACAGGTAGTCGTACGTGGTGCGCTCGAGCTCCGGCGCCGGGACCAGCCGCTGGATGAACCCGAGGCGCAGCGCCTCGGCGGCATCGAGCGCGCGCGCCGAGTAGAGGATGTCCTTCGCGGAAGCCGGCCCCACCAGCTGAACGAGCTGGGCGACCGCGTCGACCGGGTACACGATGTTGAGCTTCGCGGCGGGAATTCCGAACTTGGCGCCCTCGGCCGCGAACCGGAGATCACACGCCATGGCAATGGCCATGGCGCCGCCCATGCAGAATCCGTACACCATGGCCACCGTCGGCTTGGGGCAGTGGCGAATCGCCGTGTAGGCGGCATCGGTCTGGGCGCTGTAGTGCAGGGCGCTCGCCCGGTCCTTCCGGTTCTGCTCGAACTCGGAGATGTCGGCGCCGGCCGCGAACGCCTCGGTCCCGGCGCCCCGGTACACGATGGCGCGGATCGAATCGTCCTTCGCCAGCCCCTCGGTGATCCGCGCCAGCTCCTGCCACATGGCCAGGCTGATCGCGTTCCGCATCCGCGGGCGATTGAACACAACGGTCGCAATCGCCTCGGTCTGCTCCAGGAGAATGTCACTCATCCGATCTCTCCCTGTGTCGGAGGCGCCTCGAGGCCCCTCGGCGGCTACTTGGTGACCTCGACGACTCCCTCGGCGGCGAGCGCCTCGATCGCCGCCGCGTCGAATCCGAGCCCGCGCAGCACCTCCCGGGTATCGGATCCGGGCACCGGAGCGGGCGTCCGAACGGTGGGCGGCGTCCGGCTCAACGAGACCGGAAGCCCGAGCACCTTGACCGGACCGTAGGCCGCGTGCTGTTGCTCGTGAACGAGGCCGAGCGATCGAATCTGGGGGTCGGCGAAGACCTGCTCGAGCGTATAGATCGGGCCGCACGCGACGCCAGCCGCATTCAGGACCTCGACCCACTCCACCGCCGTCTTCTCGACCAGCGCGGTCTCCAGCAGCTCGTCGAGGGTCTGGCGGTTCTTGACGCGGGCCGGCCCTCGGGCGAACCGCTCGTCGCCCGCGAGGGCTGGCCGGCCAATCGCGGCGCACAGCCTGGCCCACATATCGTCGTTCCCGATCGCCAGGTTCATGAACCCATCGCGCGCCCGGTAGACTCCCATCGGCGCCGTGAGCGGGTGATGGTTGCCCACGGGCGGCGGCACCTCGCCCGTGTTGAGGTACTTCGCGGCCTGGAACGACAGGCTGCCCGTCAGCGCCTCGAGCAGCGAGGTGCGAACCCACTGCCCGCGCCCCGACCGCTGGCGTTCGACGAGGGCGGCGAAGATCCCGAGGGCGCAAAAGTACCCGGCCAGCAGGTCACCGACCGGAATGCCGACCCGGAGTGGAGCGACCTCGGCTGTTCCCGTCAGCCACATCAAGCCGGACATCCCCTGGACGATCTGGTCGTACCCCGGCCGGTCGCGGTACGGACCGTCCTGGCCGAAGCCGGAGATGCTCGCGTAGACGAGTCGCGGGTTCTGCGCCAACAGCGTGTCCCAGTCGACGCCCAGGCGCTGCTTGACGTCCGGCCGGTAGTTCTCGACCAGGATGTCCGCTCGCGACGCCAGCGAACGGACGATCTCCACGCCTCGGGGATCCTGGAGGTTCACCACCGCGCTTCGCTTGTTGCGGTGCAGGTCGGCCTGGTCGAAGAATACCCGGTCCCGCCCGAAGTCGCCGGGGCGCTCGATCCGCACCACGTCAGCGCCGAAGTCAGCGAGGATCTTCGTACAGGTCGGGCCCGAGCGGACCGTGGTGAGATCGATGACCAGCTGATCGGACAGCACGCCGTTCACGCCCGCAGATTCTAGCACGGCGCCCCGGAGCGCCCGGGACCCGCGCCTCACGGGCCCCGATTCCGAGACCGGCGCTCGAAACGCCGAGAGCCATTCGGCGAACGGGTGGAAGGGCTATTCCCGGAACTCTTGATCCAGGATCTCCCGGATGAACCGATCGACCGAGACCGGGTAGAAGCGAACATCGGGGGAGACGATCACCCCCGTGTTGATGACCTCGCGCTGGGCGAGCTCGTCCAGCACGCGCTCGATCTGCCCCTGTGAATCGCGGTCGTGCCGCGAGATCCGGAGGTCCTCGCTCGTGAGCGAGAGCCGAGAGGCGTAGCGAAAGCTGAACACCCGGAGCGTGAGCGACTGGTCCATGAGCTCCGTGTCTCCGAACAGGTCACCGTAGGTGGGACCGTCCCGCCCGGGCGCAATGACGAGGCGGGGTGAGACGCGGATCCGCCCGCGAACCTCGACCGACCGGCCGGGGGACTCATGCTCGGGACCCACGAGGATGTACGGCAGCACGTGATAGCCGGCGATGATGCCAGTCAGCGGCTTGCGCAGCACCTCCGTCTGGTCGAAGACGTGGCGGAGGAATTCCGGATCGCTGGGATCGGGCGACATACCCAGGATTGTAAACCACCGGTGCTTGACAACCCGCGGCGCGGGCCGCACGCTCTCCTCTCGAGATGCGCGGGCGGTTCCGGTTGATTGAGCTGCTGGCGGCGGCGGTCGGGCTGACCTCCCCGCCTCCGGCCGCGGCCGAGTGGGTGTTCGACGCGCTGGGCGGCGTCGAGTACGACGACAACGTCAATCGTGCGGCGCGGGTTCCCGACCAGGAGAGCGACGTCGCCCTGACCGGGCTGCTCTCGCTGGGTCATTACCTTCAGCTCACGGACTCGGCGAGTCTGCTGGCCACCGCGGATTTGCGAGGAACCCTGTACGCGGAATTCGACCGGCTGAGCAGCCTGGCGCCCGGGGCCAGCGCGAGGTTGCGGTACAAGCTCGGCCTGGGCCCACAGGCGCCCTGGTCCAACTCCTCGGCCCGGCCGCGTACCAGAACTATCGCGACGAGATCCGCAGCGGCCACACCGTCACCGCCGGCGCGGGGGCCGGCAAGCGGCTCCACGAGCGCTTCGACCTGGCCGTCGGCTACACGTTCGACCGGACCGACGCGCGCAACTCCGTGTTCAGCGTGTGGGGCCACACCGCCTCGATCCGGAGCACGGTGGCGCTGACCAGCGCGCTCGATCTTGGCATCGAGTACGCGGTGCGCTGGGGAAACGTCACCGTCACCCGATCGCTGGCGGATCCTGCGCCGCCCCCCTTCCCGTCCGTCGTGGTGGACACCTTTGGCGCTTCGCTGCTCGCGAGCCGGATCGACGCGACGACGCACGCCGTCTCCGTGGACCTGAGCTACGCGTTCACCGGGCACCTCGCGGCCACGCTCGGGTTCACGCACCGCCTCGCCCAGGGGGCGAGCTCGACTATCCTGACAATGCGGTCCGAGCGCTCGCCATCTACACGTACTGAGGGGGCGTTGCCTTGAGGACACGCCGAGGTCGTGCGGTCCCTACCCCGGCGCTTCGTCGGGCACCGGGAGTGGGCGAGACCCCGGTCAGCCGTGGCCCTGATTCCGAGCCGACGCTCGGAGGGTGTGCGTCGGGCTTCAGTGTGTCGCCACGAACTCCTTGGCCTTTGCGATCTCCGTCCGGTCGCTGTCCGCCCGATCGGTCAGCTCCAGAAGCTTCGCGTAGTTGACGCGCGCCACCTCCGGTCGGCCGGCTAGCTCGGCCGCCCGGGCGAGGCCGTAGTACCCACGCAAACGGTTCGGCTCCTTCTGCTGGGATCGCTCGAGCTCCGCCAGCGCGTCCGCCGGTCGCCCCGCGTCGAGCAGCATCTCGCCCAGCAGCTCGCGCGCGGGCGCGAGGGGCCCCGGCGTGACGGGATGCTTGTCGGTCGCATCCTCGCGATCGGCTGCCCTGCGCATGAGATCTGTCGCCTCGTCCCGCTTGCCCTCGGCCAGCAGCAGCCACGCCGAGGCAATCTGCGCCTGGATACCGACCTGGTCAGCCCAGAACGGCTGCTTGGCGGCCTTCAGGGCGGCTTCGAGCCCCTGGAGCCGGTGGATGCCCTCCCGGGCTCGGTCGAGGTCGCCGCTGCGGCCCGCGCCCAGCGCGCGGGCGAAGACCAGGACGGCCTCCGCCTGCGGGAACTTCGGCCAGGCCAGGCTCGCCGGGTGCAGGGTCAGCTCCGCCGCGGACGCCCAGTCACCCCGCTCGAGCACGTAGCGGGCGGGAGACGCGGCGAACGCGTAGGCAGCCGGGAAGCTCTCCACGTCGACCCGCGTGAGGCCCTTCATCTCGTCGACGAGCGCCTTCGCCTGCGCGTCGCGTGCTTGCTGGAGGTAGGCGTAGACCATGTAATCCATGGCATGCAGCGCGTTGTACGAGCCCTGCCGCAGTTCGGCCTGGGCCAGCTCGGCCTTCGCCGCCTCGGCGGACTGGCGGTTCGTCTCGATGGATTCGTCCCAGTACCCCAGCCGCGTGAAGATGTGGCCGGGCATGTGGAGCGCATGGGGCGCGGACGGTGCGACAGCCGCGTAGCGGCGCGCCGCCGACAGCCCTCGCGCGGCGATGGGCGGGTAGTCATAGCTATGGATGAGGTAGTGCACCACGCCCGGGTGGTCGGGATGCCGCTCGAGAATCGGCTCGAGGATCGCGGCCGCCGTGAGTTGCTGAGCGTACGTCTTGTCGCTGGCCAGCGCGGTGCCGTTGAGCAGGAGCGCGTAGAGGATCGTCGCCTCGGTATCGTCCGGATAGCGCTTCGCCACCTGGGCCATTGTCGTCTCGAAGGCGATCGCCCGAGTCCGATGCTCGATCGTCTGCGCCTCGTCGTAAAACGCGCCCAACGCGGCGATGTAGTCGCGCTCGCGCTGGGTCTTGACGCCCACCTCCCGCGCCCTGGCGAGCGCCTGCTGGGCGGCCAGGACCTGCTTCTCGGCGGGCGGCCACGCGAACGGGTTGCCCAGCCGGGTCAGCGCGATGCCCCAGTACGCCATTCCGCAGGACGGGTCTGCCTTGGCGACCTTGGCGAAGGCCGTGGCCGACGGATCGAACCAGAAGGAGTGGAACATCGCCAGGGCGCGGTTGAAGTCCTTCTCCACCGCCGGGCTGCACGAGGTCGCGAAGCGCACTGTTCCCAGCTTCTCGCCCGTTCCTGCTCCGTCCCCGTCGTGCCCGTGGGTGGGCCAGGTGCCACCGATGGTCAGGCCGAGAACCAGAAGGATAACGCTGACTCGCTTCACCATGATCATCCTCCGGATGGATCTGCCTCAGAGGGCCGGGTTCAGCATCACAATCAGCACCAGATCGGCCCGACCGATGATGCCCTGAGTCCCGATGTACGTGCAACCTCTGTCCCGTGGGAGGAACGATCGGAGCCCCCGGCTCCAGTTCGAGCGGTCTCCCTGCGCCACTTTGCTTTCGCAGCCAACTCGAGTTGCGTCAGGCCTTCGGTCTCGCGGCCGCAGAGCGGGAGGTGGCTGCCAGCGCCTATCCCCTCCCCCGAGCCTCGCACCAGGCGCCGGGCCCGCCTGGCGCCAGCAAGGCGCAGCACGGAGTCATCTACCGCGTCGATGACAAACGCCCGGCGAACGGTGGGCAGGTTGGGGGAGGCGCACGCCGGCGGATACGCGAGCGGGCCGGGCACGAGCGGTCGGCCTCATGCCTCCCGGCGTGCGTCCAGGACCTCCCGGACCCGCCGCACAAGCGCGTCGGTCGCGAAGGGCTTTTGGAGCAGCGGCGCGGTCGGATCCAGCCCCCCGTGCGCGTTGAGCGCGTCGCCGGTGTATCCGGAGATGTACAGCACCGTCAGATCGGCGCGCGTGGCCCAGAGGCGACGGGCGAGCTCAGGTCCGCCGATCTCCGGCATCACGACGTCGCTCACCAGCAAGTGGATCGTGCCCGGGTGCGCGCTCGCCACCCGAAGCGCTTCAGCGGCGCTGGCAGCGTCGAGCACCCGGTACCCGGCATTGGCCAGCACGTCGCGCGCGAGTGAGCGGACGTCATCCTCATCCTCTACCAAGAGGATGGTCTCCGAGCCGCCGCCGTCTCGCGACGGAGCGGGTCCGGCGGTGCCTTCCCACGGAACGCCCTCGACCGATGGCAGGTAGATCGCGAACTCGCTCCCGTGACCCGGCTCGCTCTTCACCGTGATCTGTCCGCCATGCTGCCTGACGATTCCGTAGACGGTCGAGAGCCCCAACCCGGTTCCTCGCCCGCGCTCCTTGGTGGTGAAGAAGGGCTCGAAGATGTGGGCACGCGTGTCCGCCGTCATCCCGCACCCAGTGTCCGTGACGATGATTCTCACGTGCCGGCCGTGACGAGCGCCGGGGTAGCGATCTGCGAAGGCCGCGCCGAGCTCGATGCTGTTGACGGAAACTCGCAGGACTCCTCCGTCCGGCATCGCGTCCCGGGCGTTCACCACCAGGTTCAGAATGACCTGCTCGAGCTGCGCCTGATCCGCTCGCACGTATCCGACGGTCGCGGCCAGATCGATTCGCAGCTCGATGTGCTCCGCGATCACCCGATGAAGCATGGGGGCCATGCCGCTCACGATGCTGGCCGGGTCAAGAGTTCTCGGCTGGAGGACCTGCTTTCGGCTGAACGCGAGGAGTTGCCTGGTGAGCGCTGCACCCCGCCCCGCGGTCTTGTGGATCAGGTCGATGTCCCTCCGGATCGCGCTCCCGGAATCGAGCTTCTTCTGGATGATCTCGGCCCGACCGGCAATGACGGTCAAGAGGTTGTTGAAGTCATGGGCCACCCCGCCGGCGAGCTGGCCGAGCGCCTCGATCCGCTGGGCGTGCCGGAGCTGCTCCTCCGTGTGACGGAGCGTCTCCTCGGACCGCACGCGCCCGATCGCAATCCCGACGATGTGGGTGGCCCGCTCCAACACACGCTGCTCGACCTCGTCAGGCCGGCGAGGTTCCCGACAATACATGGCGAACGTGCCGAGGGTGGCGCCGTCGGCCGCGAAGACTGGCGTCGACCAGCATGCGCGGAGACCATGGGCGAGCGCGAGGTCACGGTAGGCGCCCCAGAGCGGATCGCCGGCAATGTCGGAGACAATCACGGGCTTGCTCAGGTAGGCGGCCGTTCCACAGCACGCGGCGTGAGGCGCGACCGCCAGCCCGTCGATCGCCCGGACGAACTCCTCGGGCAGGCTCGGGGCGGCCCCGTGCCGCAGGCGCGCGCCCTTCGAGTCGAGGAACATGACCGAGCAGAGGATGCCCTCACTCTGGCGCTCGATGCCGCGGCAGAACGCGTCGAGGACGCTCTCGAGTGACGCGCCGGTCGCGATCATCTCGAGAACAGCGAGCTCGCTCGAGAGCATCACCTCCGCGCGCTCCTGTTCAGTCACGTAGGCGGCGACGTCGAGCGCCATCGAGGCCACTTCGGCGAGACCCTCGAGGAACCGCACGGCCGGGGCGAAGTAGGGCTCTCCGGACGCCCGCGGTCCGAGGAGGATCACGCCATGGCGACGCAGCTCCCGACCGAGGCCGATCCAGACCTCGACGCCGACGTCCCGGAGAACGTCGTCGAGAGCGTTCGGGGCATCGGCGAGCTGTGGACCTCCGCGCATGAGCTTCACGCCAGGTACGGGCGAGGCCACGGACCACGCCGCCGCACTGAGCGCCTCATCGTGGCTCGCGGCCGGCGCTTCAAACCCTCCCCCTGAGGCCACGTGCTGCGGACCCCGGCCGGATGGCCTCATCAGGATCAACAGCCATTCAGGGACCAAGGTGGGCTCGAGCACGCCGATGAGCGCCCCGGTCAGTTGCTCGACCGTGAGCGGGCGGCCCAAGCTCCGCGTCGCCTCCTGAAGCGCGCGGTCAAAGTCGAGCCGACCCCGGGACAGGTACTTGTTGACCGAGCGGGCGAGGCGTGGCGCGACCGGAGCCGAGAGGCAGATCGCGGCGACCAGGAGAAAGAGGACGAGTCCGACGGGCGCGGACACGCGATCCGGTGGCAGGGCACCGATGAGCCGCAACACTTCCCACGTCGCGACCCATATGACCGCGATGACCGCGGCGAACGAAACACCGCAATGGATCATGAATCGAAGCTCGAGCAAGTGATGGCGGATGATCCCGTGGGCCACGAGGACGAGAAACGGGAGGAGGAAGAATGGGCCCACGCCGCTGGTGCCCGAGTAGCCGGTGGCCAGCGGGATCAACAGGTTTGCCGTGATGCACCCGCCGGACGCGATGAGGACGCCCACGCCGAGATACTGGAGCTGCACGCACTCCAGCCCCTGCGCCCGCCGCCACTTGACGAGGAACACGCCGAGCCCGATGACCGCGGTGACCAGAAAGTACGCAGCGAAGAACGGGTAGAGAGGCCCCGGCTCTCGTGTGAGGCCCCGGGGGGTCACGCCACCGGGATCGGAGAGCACGAGCCGGGTGGTGAGCGAGAGGAGCGCAAAGCCGAGGGCACCGACCCAGGCGGCTTGCCGGATCGCGAGGGGCGGCCAGCGGCTCGGCCGTGGATACGCCCACGCGAAACAAAGGAAGGCCGCGGGAACGATGCTGCCACTGGCAAAGGCCAGGCGGCCCCAGACCGTCTCGTGAGCGCCAGTGTACAGGCCGCCGATGCCCACGACCCAGCCGGCCAGGCCAAGGGTGAACAAGGCGAAGGATCGCGTCACCGGGTCACGTGGTCGCTTGCGGACCACATCGATCGCGAGTCCCGTGAACGCAGCGGCGAGGAAAAAGAAGGCGATCGATCGCATGAGATTACTCACGCGCCCCCAAGGGCGCCGAAACCTGCTGGAGCGCGATCCGGAGCCACGCGTCTCGCGGCTGCCGACGGTGGGGACGCTGACCGGCCACGCCGCGCTGCTGGGTGATCGGCGCTTGGTTCTCCGCACCCGAGCTCGCCAAACCGATCGGTTGCATCATCAGGCTCCTGCGGCACGCATCGTGCCCGGTCCCTGGGCGTTGTCAAGGGAAAAATCCGGGTTGAACCGAGGCGTTGAAGCCTGAGCGGACCAGGGCCGACCCTTCCCGCGAAGGAAGGGGTCTCGGGCCGGGGGTACATGACCCCTCGACCGTCATGGGGAAGTAGGATCCGCGCTCCGGGTCGATCGGTGGCCTGCGGTTCGGACATCCGGCTCGCCCTTATTCTGGCGTGGAATTGGTGCTATACCGTCGGGCGTGTATGGTTGGCTCCGAGAGTCGCCTCTCGCGCTGGCCGACGGGCGGCGCCGCTGGGCCGCGGACGAGTCCGTGCGCGGGGTGGAGTTCGGCCTCGCCCAGAGCGTCGAGGCGCTCGACGCGGCATTCCGCCTCGTGCACGACCAGTATGTGCGGCGTGGGTTCATGACGCCCCACCCGTCAGGTCGGCGTCTTGGTCGCCATCACGCCCGTCCGACGACGCGGGTCTTCGTGGCGACGGACCGTGTCCGTGTCGTCGGGACCGTCACCCTGATTGAAGACTCGCAGAGCGGCTTGCCCAGCGACGAGATCTACCAGGAGGAGCTGGACACCTTTCGTGCCCAGGGCCTGCGCCTGGGCGAGGCATCGGCCCTCGCGTCTGATCCGACCTGCCGAGCCGCCGGGCTCGCGCTGGTCCTGCGCCTCATGCGGCTGCTCGTGATCTATGCCGCCGACGTCGCCGCGCTCGACGTCCTCTGCGTGGCCGTGAACCCGCGTCACGTAGAGTTCTACCGACGGGTGCTGACCTTCGAGATCTTTGGCGAGCTCAGGTCCTACGCGAAGGTGAACGGGGCGCCTGCCGTCGGGCTCGGGCTCGATCTCGACTGGGTCCGGAAGCGGGCCGAGGCCACGCGGAACAGCCCGAGTGAGCCACACGACCTGGCGGATGTCTTCTTCGCCGATCATGGACGCGTCGCCGCACGCCTGGCCGAACAGGTGCACGCGGCGTCGGCAGCGCTGCGGTCACTTTTTGGTGGCCGCTTGGACGCCCTCCTGGAAACGGACGATACGGCGCCCGTCTTGATGGGCAGAGTCGCCGAGTAGCCGGCGTGGAGCGCCGAGCGGGGGCGAACCCGGTGCGCCGGAACCGTCGACGGGACCACGATCGCCGCGAAAGCCTACCTACCTAGCGGAGCACCTAAGCCGTGATGGCCGGCCGTGCGCGCCGAGTTCGTCCCCTTCGTCGAGCACCTCCGGCAAGAGGGCGAGCGGCGCGAGTTCCGAGCACTCGCGCCGCTCTGTGAGGTCAACAGATCCGGCTTTCCAGTCTGGGTAACCCGCTTCTTCCTCGGTGAAGAAGCCGTGGTTCCCCCCGCGTCGGATCTCTCCCTATTTCTCTTTGACCGACCTATTTCTCTTTGACCGAGAGGTCGTTTTTCACGGCGCGGACCCCGGGCGCCTGCCGTGCGAGCTCCGAGGCGTGGGCACTCCCGGTCAGAGTTGGCACCTCGCCCTTGAGCGTCACCACACCGGCGTTCGTCTCGACTTCGATGTCGGCCTTCTTCAGGCTGGCGTCCTTGGACACCCGACTCTTGACTTGTCGCGAGATGCCCTTATCGTCAGCCTTCACGGCCGCGCGCTGCGAGGGAGCGACGACTTGCAGGTCGTTTCGGACTCCCTGCACGCCCTCGATCCCGCTCGTGATCTCCTCGGCGGCCACCTTGGCCTCCGTGGAATCTACCTTGCCGCGAAGGGTCACAGTCGCGTCATGCGTGTCCACGTTGATCTGACGCGCCTTCACGCACTCATCCGCGGCCAGAGCAATCTTGACCTTGGCCGTCAGCCACGAATCCCCCACGGCTTCGGTGGCCTCGCGGCCCTTCTCCTTCACCTTGTCGACGGCACGTTCCGTCTTGCTCTGAGCCTTGTCCACCGCAGTATCGGCCGCCTGGACCCACGCCGGCCCTACCGCGACGCTCAAGGCGATCACTGTAATCCCGACCGTTCCTCGATAGCTCATTGACATCCCTCCTGACGATGAGTTCACTCGGGCTTCACCTGTCTCTGCGTGTCCCCCTTCGAGAAGGCGATCCCACAGCATGATCCGTGCCCGTGCTTCGCAACTGCCGAAGAAGGCGCGCGGAAAAGCCACTCCGGTCGTCTCGCCTACCACGCCCGAACGCTGCTTGAGCCGGTCATCCTGGCGCGGTCGGTCACGGTGTCGCCGCCACTCCCTGGTAGCACCTTCGCGCCCAGAGGCTGGTGGACTCTCCAACCCGCCGGGGGGTATCGCCCGGCCAGGAAGTTCTCTCGCCTCGATGGACCATCCAGGGCCGTTGCCATTCCGTTGCTACTCGTGGAGCGATTCGGGTGGAATCTGCGATGGCCTTCGACAGCGGCTCATGAGCCCTTGAACCGCGCCAGGATCGTAGAAGTGATAGGGATATGGGTGGTGACCCCGGCGGGATTCTACCCTGTCGGCGTGCGCCAAGTCCGCGGGATCGTGAGGGTCGCCTGATCACCAAACGATAGACGTCCGCGACGCCGAGGTCGCGAGGCCGGGGGCGTGGCGGCTCGTGAGTTCCTTCGCCAGCCCGTCGAGGTCCGGGAAGGCGGTCGCGTGCCCGATCCCGAGCATGCGTAGATCTTGCGCGAGCTTCGCCCTCTGCCTCGGATCAATGCGGTAGGGCCTCACGATCGAGGGGACCAGCTTGCTCAGGCTTAGTTTCTTCCGACCATGGACCGTGAACCGGCTCTGTTGCGCCGCCATCCTGGGATGCACGTAGGGCGGAACGAAAGCTGCGGGCAGTTGCACGCCGGCGCGGTCATACTCCCAGGCGCCGGCGATATTCTCGGCGACCGGATTGGATGCACCCGGGTGGCGCACCCAGGTGATGGGGAATTCGCCCGTCGCTCTGATTCGGCTCCGCTGAGTGGAGCCACGGATCGAACGGGCGTTGAGCTCGATAGGGTCCAGCATCCACACGACAGGGCGTTTTTCGGCAATACCGAAGAAGAGGGCGAGGAGGGCATTCTCGGTCCAATCGAGTAGGCGCGTTGGGAGACGGACATGTTGAGCGAGGCACAGCCACTTGTCGGTGTCTCCCCGCGGCGGCTCCATGGTGCCCGTCGCGAAAGAGGGGGCCATGGCCCGGAAGTTCTGAAGTAGCGCGTTCTCGTTCGCGAAGGGCAGTTTCCGATAGAGCCGAGGGAGCAGCGCGTTCGGGAGACCCACATCAGGCTCGCCCCGGAACCACGGCGGGTGCGTCTTCGGCCAGTCGGCCGTGTCGGCCAGAATCCGGGTCATGAACTCCTCGACCGAAGCGACCAGCTCGCGCGGCACAGAACGAGTCTATCAGCGCCAGTACATATGCGGCGACGGAAGAACAATCGTGCCGAGATGCGACTGCGGTCGCTAGAAAACCGTCCTCAGCTAGACTCCAATTCCTGGGTCGGGGCCCCGAGCGGGATGGCCGTGCAACGATCCACGATCGAGTTCCGATTCGAGGTCCAACAGGCGCCCGCGCCGTGTTTCTCGCGCAGGCTATATCCGGCGGAACCAAGAACCGGCCATCCTTGGCGACCAGCCCGATAGAATGGCCGGGTGAACGTCTGCTTCCTGGTCGGCAACGGGCTCTCGGTCGCCGTGCGCCCGGGTTTCACGTTGCCGTCCCTCCGGGACGCATTCTTGGCACAGCTCCCGGATGCCGACCGCGCATTCCTCGCGCAGCTCGGGACCGACCCCGCCGAGGATCTTGAGGAGATCCTCGCGAACGTCGAAGTCCTACGCGACTCCCTCCACGCGGTCCGGTCGCTCAGCGGCGTCCTCGCCAGCCCCGATCTCCAGGCGATCGCCCAGGCAGTGACGCAGACGCAGCTCGACGCACGCCTCGACCGTCTCTATTACGCGTATTGTTCCGTCGTCCTCGAGCGTCTTGGCGAAGCCTGGAATCCCGGTGAGGTCCAGCACCGGCTCGAACACTGGCTCGACCACGTCGCAGCCTGGATCGATGCTGCGGACCAGGCCGAGTTCTTCACGCTGAACTTCGATCTCCTTCTCGAGCATTGTCTACTGAACGACGAGATGTTGAACCTCCGATACGAGATGACGGATTTCTTCCAGCCTTATGACGGCGCCCCGGATGCATGGTGGCCGCCCAACGTGCCGGCGTACGAATTTGCACCCGGCGCGGCAACCGAGAGGCCGGTTCGTCTCTACCACCTCCACGGTAGCCTTGCCTACCTGATGCGCCGTGCCACCTCCGAAGTGTTCAAGATGCGGGCGGAGGATCTACGCGGCGCACACGTCTATGACCATCACCTGCCGGCGCAGGCGCTTCCTGCCAGTTGGACGCCAGCTGTGATCATCGGTGGCCGAAAGGAACGAAAAGCCACCTCGCTGCCTTACAGTTTCGCCTTCGATCAGTTCCGCCGGTCAGTAACCGATCCTGACACCAACGTGGGGATCGTCGTCGGGTACAGCTTCAACGATCCGCACATCAATACCGTTCTCGCGAGTGGTCACGATGATCTCAGGTGGATCGTTATCGATCACCAAGCGCCAGCAGATCAGGCGACGTTCCCGGAGCAAGTGCTCACGGTGCTGCAATCCGACAACGTCAGTTTTCATTTCGAAGGCGCAAACGATCCAGATCTGCCTCGCCCAGGCGTGTAGCGAGTCACGCGATAGTGCGCCCCGTCCGCTGCATGGACTGTCCTGCCTCAGTTGAAACTGGAGTTCCTCACCCAGGCGGAGTGTAATCCGGCTGGCAGGAGGGACCCGTGGGGACAAGGCGAGCACGGCGATATCGACAGCACAGCGCGGCGGACAAAG
>Ga0187892_10001289_pt1 | contig 58160 bp, 51 predicted proteins | sample MA1701073metaG_FD_139345 | JGI IMG/M metagenome (GOLD analysis project Ga0187892, IMG submission 139345) | Bio-ooze microbial communities from a basaltic lava cave in the Kipuka Kanohina Cave System on the Island of Hawaii, USA - MA170107-3 metaG ...
ACCGCAGCGGCGAGGCCGCGAGGCGTATCTTGACGATACGTTGAGTGGCCGAGCCGCGAGGACGCCCGGCATGGCGAGCAGATCCGCGGTCGCAGCAGAAATCTGGTGAGAAATGCGGGCTAGCTGCTGTCGCGGCTTCCGCGCCGGCTGAAAAACGCCCCGCGCCGGCGCGCCCGCCCCTTCGTCACTCCCTCTTCGCCGGCTGACGCCGCTTTTCGCCTCTCCGGGCGTGCCCCGCGCCCTCCATAGCGGTACAATGAGCCGGCGTTCGTGCCCGGCAGGCGCCCCGCCGTTGACGGAACGCTGCCGCTGTGATACAACCCGCTGAAATCCCTGAGGTTAGCCCGCCCCGCTGTACTATCCGGGACGCCGCTCTCCCGTCGATCCACCGAGCCTCCGAGGCGTCATTATTGAAAACCTCGACCGCTATCAGGCTGCGCATTCCGGGCGCCATCCTCCTCACGGTGGCGCTGCTGCTCCTCGCTCAGCCCTCCGGCGCCGCCGAAGACCCCGATCCTGATTTCTCCCTCGAACAGACGGTCAAGGCAGGTCCGTTCCACCTGGCACCCTTCCTGGTCATCAAGGACTTCGGCTACGACAGCAACGTGAAGCTGGGGACGTTCGTCGAGTCGGCGGACTTCACGCTCACCGTCGGGCCCGGCGCGCGGGCGGTCCTGCCGCTGGGGCGCGCCGCCGCGCTGTCGGTCTGGGACGAGATGGACTTCGCCCTCTTTGCGCACGACGCCGACCTGACCCACGTCAACAACTCGCTGCGCGTGAAGCTGCATGGATACGGGCGGGATCTGATCCTCTTTGCGGAGGGACAGCGCGACTGGTACCGCGAGCGTCCCAGCAACGAGATCGATTACAGGATCCGCACGATCGCCACCAAGGATCGCCTCGGCGCGACGTGGCGGCCCGCTTCCAGGGGCAGCGTGCAGATCTACTACGGGCAGTCCGACTACCACTACGATGCAGGCAATCCCGAGGATGTCCCCGGGCTGGACACCGATGTGATCAGCCAGTCGATCGCCGAAACGCTCGAGCGGCTCGAGTCGGGCGTCGGCCTTGAGGGGCGCCTCAAGATCCGCCCCCGCACGACGTTGCTGGTGGAGACGCGCGGCGGCTGGATCGACTTTGAATCAGAGGTCCCGCAGCGCGACTCAACCTCGGTGGGGATGATGGCAGGGCTGGAGTTCGACCCGGCCGGCGCCTTGCGGGGCTTCGTGAAGCTGGGCAGGAAGCACCTGGCTCCGGAGAACGACACCATCGACGGCTACTCGGGGCTGATTGCCGACAGCAACCTGAGCCTGCGCATCCTGGACCGGGGCGACCTCAGGCTGGGGTACCGGCGCAACACGGAGTTCTCCATCCTGGGCGACAATCTCTTTTTCGTCGTGGACGAGACGGGCCTCTCCTGGGAGCACTTCATCAATGGGAGATTCAGCATCGAGATGGGGCGCAGGCTCATGCTCATCGACTACCCCATTGACATTGACATCGACCCCACCCAGGGGGAGGATCTGCGGCACCGGGCCGACGACATCACCCACGACACGGCCACCATCCGCTACCGGATGGGCCCCGAGATGAAGGTCGGCCTGACGCTGGGGCGCTGGCGGCGCAATTCTTCCTTCAACTGGCAGGACTATGACCGCACCACCGTCACGATGCTGATGGAGTACGTCCCATGATTGCGACCGCCCTCTCGCTGGCCCTGCTGACCGCGGTGGAGATCTCCGCCGACGCCAGCCGGGTGGAGCTGCGCTTCGATGCACCGGTGGCCTGGAGCCAGTCGATGGCGGCCGGTCCGGCGCGGATGGTGCTGGAGATCGAAGGCGCGGGGCTGGCCCCCGACCTGGCGCCCGCCTCCGGCTGGGCCGGCGCGCATCTTTCAATACTGTCCTCCCCGGCCGGGGGCGCGCCGGGCCTGCTGCGCGTGGAAGCGCTCCTGCCGGCTGACGCCGCGGGCCGCGTACAGGCAGACGGGTCGACGATCACCATCACGCGAACCGGGATGCCGGTCCTGATCGAGGCCAGGCCGGCTGGCGCAGCCCAGGGCGGCATCATCGCCCCCACCGACGCCGTGCCGCAGGCAGGCGTCCCCGCGCGCGCGGGTCATATGGCTCAGCCAGGCACCGACAGCGCCGACTACGTCATCGGTCCGGAGGATCTTCTCGAGGTCAGTGTTTTCGAGCTGCCCGAGCTCAAGACCACCACGCGCGTGCAGGGGGACGGCACGGTCAGCCTGCCGCTGCTGGGCGTGGTGCAGGCCGGGGGTCTGACCAAGACGGGTCTGGAAGCCCGCCTGCGCGACATGCTCGAGGAGCGGTTCCTTCTGGATCCCCAGGTGACGATCGCCGTATCGGAATACCGCAGCCGCCTGATCTCGGTGATCGGCGCGGTGACCAAGCCGGGCACCTACCAGATGATCGGCTCGCGCACCGTGCTGCAGATGATCTCCGAGGCCGGCGGGCTCACCAAGGAAGCGGGGGCCGATCTCTTCATCATCAGGCGCGCCGAGACGGGCGAGGCGCGCAGGCTGAGCCTGGATCTGGACGACCTGGTCATCCGCGGCAACCCGGAGCTGAACCTTCCGCTCCAGCCCGGCGACGTCGTCAACGTGCCGATCGACCGGCCGGTCTATGTGTTCGTGGATGGAGCGGTCAGGAATCCGGGCCAGGTGGAGGGACGGGAGAGCCGGCCGATCACGCTGCTGCAGGCGGTGGCCCGCGCCGGCGGCCTGACCGAGAGGGCCAACCTGCGCGATGCGCACGTGCTGCGCCAGGACGGCAAGGGCGGCCAGCAGCGCATCCCGGTGAACCTGCGCGACATCCGCAAGGGGAAGACCAGCGATCTGATACTCCAGGAGGGAGACGTGGTGGTGATCCCGGAGACATTCTTCTGATGGAAGCAGCCGCGCCAGCCGACAGCCCCACGCAGCGCCAGATCCACCTGCTCGACTACTGGCAGGTGATCGTGAAGCGCCGTTGGGCGATCTACTCGGCGCTGCTGCTGGTGACCGGCCTGGTGACGCTGGGATCGTTCCTCGTCCGGCCGCAATACACCGCGACAGCGCAGCTCCAGATCGAAAAGTACAGTCCCAACGTCCTCCCGTTCCAGGACGTGATGGCCAGCTACGCCGACTTCCGGGACGACTTCTACGAGACCCAGTCGCGCGTGATAGCGAGCCGCTCGGTGGCGCGCTCGGTCGCGCGCCGGCTCGAGCTGTTGCGCCACCCGCTCTACGCTCCCTTCGTCGACAAGGCGCGCGCAGCCGGATACACCCCGGAGGAGCTCGAGCTGCTCGTGACCGACATGGTCCAGGCGGGCATGCAGGTCCGGCTCATCCGCAACAGCCGCCTTGTCAGCGTCTCGTACGTCTCGCCCGAAGCCGAGCTCTCCGCGCGCGTCGCCAACGCCATCGCGGAGGCCTACATGGAGTTCAATGCGGCCACCGCCTACAACACCACAGAGCAGGCGACCCAGTCGATGCTGCGCCAGATCGATACGCTCCGGGACGAGATCTCGTCCCGCGAGCGCAAGCTCCAGGAGTATGCGCGCGCGCAGGACATCATCCCGCTGGACGACAGCCAGGACATCACCACCCAGCAGCTCACGGACCTCAACGTGGCCTACACCAGGGCGCAGACCGACCGGATCCAGAAGGAGGCCCGCTACGCCGCGCTGCGCGAGACTCCCGCCGAGTCCCAGCCCGAGCTGATGTCCAACGATCTGCTCCAGACGCTCATCGCCAAGCACGCCGAGCTGGAGCGCCAGCACGCGCAGATGGCGGAGCGCTTCAAGCCCGACTGGCCCGCCATGGCGCGCCTGAAGACTGAGCTGGAGAAGACCCGGACGCGCCTGGACGACGAGAAGGCCGATCTCTACGCCCGGCTCCTGGGCGCCGCCCGCGAGCAGTACGAAGGCGCGCTGGGCGAGGAGCGGGCGCTCGCGGTGGCGCTGGATCTGCAGAAAAAACACGCGCAGGAGGCCGGCCTGCGCTCCATCGAGTACAACAACCTCAAGAGCGAAGTCGAAAACCGCCGCAAGACGCTCGAAGCGCTCGTCAAGCGTCAGGCCGAGACCGGCGCGACCGCCGGCATGATGGACCAGCCACTCAGCAACATCCGGATCGTGGATCGCGCCGAGGTGCCGCGGTTCCCCTCCTCGCCCCGCCGGCTGCTCAACTTCCTGCTGAGCGTCGTCGCCGGCCTGGGGCTGGGGATCGGCCTGGCCTTTTTCTTCGACTACATGGACAACTCGGTCTCAACGTCCGAAGAGGTGTGCCGCGCGGCCGGGATGGCCTGCATCGGCGTGATCCCGGCCCACGACGAGCCGGCGCGCTCGCTGCGCGTGGTGCGCGGCAAGGCGGCCCCGGCCGACGACTCGCGCCCGGAGATCGATCTGGCCACGCTGCGCGACACGCGCTCCGTCGTCTCGGAGGCGTTTCGCGAGCTGCGCACGGCGCTGATGGTCTCCTCGCCCGGTCGTCCCCCACGGCTTCTGCTCGTCACCAGCAGCCAGCCCCGTGAAGGGAAGACCTCCACGGCGCTGAACCTGGCGATCACCCTCTCGCAGCTCGGGCGCAGGATCCTGGTGGTGGACGCCGACCTGCGCCGCCCGCGCCTTCACAAGGCGCTCGGTCTGTCCGGCTCATCGGGGCTCTCCAACCTGCTTTCGGGAGGCGGCGACCTCGCGGCGATGGTGCAGGCCACCGGCGCGAGCGGTGTCTCGATTCTGCCGAGCGGGCCGGCGCCCCCCAACCCGGCGGAGCTGCTGGACTCGGCGGAGTTTGCGGAGCTGACCAGGCATCTGGCCTCCGAGTCCGGATACGACCATGTGATCTTCGACTCGCCTCCCATCCTGGGCGTGGCTGATGCCGCCATCATGGCGGGGCGGATGGACGGCGTGATTCTGGTTGTGCAGGCCGGCTCCACGCCGCGCGAGTCGGTGCGGCGCGCCGCCGAGAAGCTGCGCCTGGTGGGGTCGCGTGTCCTGGGCGCGCTGCTCAACCGCGCCGACCGGTTCGGGGAGGGGTACTATCGCTCCTACCATGCCTACTATGGCGAGCCGGATGCGCGCGGGGCGCAGCAGGCGGACGAGGCCTCAGCTGATGACCTCGCCGCGGAGGCCGGTCCGCCCCTGGCCGCGCCGACGCGGCTGCGCCGGGGAGTGCGTTCCATGGCGGATCGCCGGATCCGGCCCGACAACTGACGGAAGGGCCCGGCGGTATGCGCGGGAGCAGCATTCAGATCTGCTGGATCGCGGCGGCGCTCGTGGCCGCAGCGCCGCTCCCCTTCGGCTCGGTCGAGCCGCTCCCGGCGGCCCTGCTGGAAATCGCCGTGCTGGGCGCGGCGCTCATCTGGATCCTGCGGCGACGCGGGTCGGGGCTTCCGGCACTGCCCCTCTCAGACCCGCTCCTGGTGGCCGGCGCCGCGCTGCTGGCGTGGGGCCTGGTCCAGATCGTTCCGATGCCCGCATCCTGGCTGGCGCTCGTCTCCCCTTCCACCGCCGTCCTTAAGGAAACGTTCGCGCCGGCGGCCCCGCAATGGGCCGCTCTGTCGATCAACCCGTGGGCCACCTGGCGCTCCTGCCTGAGGCTGATCTGCTGGGTGCTCGCGGCCCTCATGGTGAAATACAACGCCGTGGATCGGCGGGGCAGGCTGGTGGTGGCCGGGGGCCTGGCACTGGGTGGACTGTTTCAGGCCACGTACGGTCTTTTCGAGTTCATCAGCGGGCGCCAGGAGATCCTCGGCGTCAAGAAGCAGTTCTTCACCGATGTGGCCACCGGCACCTTCATCAGCAGGAACAACTACGCGGCGTACCTGGCCATGGCGATACCGATGGCGCTCGCGATGGCGATGCTGAGTCTCGAGCGGCCCGGCCAGCGCACCGGACTTGGCGGGATGCCCGGCCGGATCTCCGGCGCGTCGGGGCCGCAGGGGTTCCGCGCGCTGCTCTGGCTGCTGGCGGCCTTCCTGATGGCCACCGCGATGCTCATGTCGCGATCCCGGATGGGGATCATCTCCGCCGGAGCCTCGCTGATCGCAGCCGGCGTGGTGCTGGCCCTGCAGGGGAGATCGCGCCGCTTCGCGCTGGCCGCCGTGGGAGTCGCCGCGCTCACTCTTCTATTTGCAACCCAGATCGACATCCTGCCGGTGCTGGATCGATTCAGGCAGCTCTCGGGCGAATTCGGGTACGGATACGGCAGGCTCGCCGTCTGGCGCCAGACCATGCCGCTGCTGGCCGCCTATCCCCTCTTCGGGACGGGGATGGGAACCTGGGAGATCGCCTTTTCGCCGTTCCGGGATGACGCGACGCAGGTGAAGGTCGACTTCGCGCACAACGACTATCTCGAGTTCACCGCGGAGGCGGGATTCATCGGACTGCTGCTCCTGTGCGGCGGCGCCTTTTTCGCGCTGCGCAGGCAGCGCCGCGGCGGCTCGCGGCAGGATGAGATCGGTCTTGCGGCCGGCATCGGCCTGGGAGCTGTGGCGCTGCACTCCTTGACCGATTTCCACATGTCGATCCCGGCCACGGTGCTCAGCGCGTCCGTGCTGGCCGGACTTTTCATGCGCGCAAGCGGGCCGGTATCCACCGGCGAGCCCGCGGGCCCCGCCGCCGTCCGCTCGCGCTCCGCCGCACTGCGGATCGCCGGCTCTCTCGCCTGCGTGCTCCTCGTGGGAGCGCTGGCCCTGGCCGCCTTCTGTCCCGCCGTGGCCTGGGCGCAGTCGGCGAAGGCGGCTCACGATGACCCTGACGACACTGCCGAGACGGAACCAGGACCGCCTGATTCCGCAGCCGCCGATCAGGAGATCTGCCCGGGCTGCAGCCTGGATCCGCTCAACGCCAACCGCTACTTCCTGGCGGCCAGGACCGAGCGCCGACGCCTCCTGAGGGACGTGGAGACGCTGGCGCGGGCGCAGGTGGACGGCAGCCTGCCCGATGCCGCTGCGCGACGCTACGTGGCCGGGCGTCTCGACCAGGCACTGGAGCTGACCCGGCAGGGACTGGCCCTGTCGCCGGCATCGGCCCGGGGCCACATGGAGGCAGGGCTGCTGCGCTTCGGCCGCTTCGCCCTGATCGGCCTGCCTCCGGAGGCTTCGGAGGACTTCGATCTGCTGGTCCGGGATTTCCGCAACGTCATCGCGCTGCAGCCGTGGCGCGCGGCATCGCATGTGCGGATCGCCGGACTGCTGGCGCCGCTTTATGATCTTTGCGCCGAAGCGGATCAGGCCTTCATCGCGCACGTGACGCGGCGGGCTGCCGCGATGCAGCCCTGGCGCCACGATCTGAAGCTGGCCGCTGAGAGGATGGCAGGCTGATGCTGCATCCCGACCGGCGTGTCTTCCGCCTGCTGCTCCTGCTGCTGGATCTGGGGGCGCTGCTCGGGGCGTTCCACGCGGCCGCGGCCACGCGGCTGGCGCTCAATCCATGGTATCCGTACCAGATGACCTGGATGACGGCCTCGTTGCTGCTGCCTCCACTGGGTCTCATCCTGCTGCTCTGGATTCCGATGAGTCAGTGGCTGGAGCTGTACCGGCCACGGCGCGGCGGCGTGCTGCGCGGCACGGTCACGCAGGTGGTGGAATCGGTGGCGGCCGTGGCGATCCTGACGATCGTGGTCACCTTCTTCGTCAGGAATTTCGGCTCTGCATTCTCCCGCTCCTTCGTGCTCTTTTTTGCCGCCTACAGCCTGGCGACGCTCCTGCTGGCCAGGCTCGCGCTGTGGGGCCTCGTGCGGCTGTGCCAGAAGAACGGCGGCGCGGTGGAGAGAGTTGCCGTGGTGGGCTGGGGCGCGGATGCCCTCGAATTGATCCACCGCTTCGAGTCGGTGCGCGCGCCCGGGCTGCGCCTCAGCGGCGTGATCACCACATATCCCGGCGCAGGGCGTGACGTCTTCGGAAACCCGGTGCCGGTCCTCGGGTCGCTGGATGAGGTGGGTGCGCTCATCAACACTCACCACCTGGACCGGATCGTGGCGGTGCCCACCGAGATCGGCCGCGTCGGGCTCCAGCAGCTCGCCTCGGTCTGCGCGCGCATGGGCGTGACGCTGAACCGGTCGCCGCTTCACGCGGAGCTGCAGGGGGCGCGGCTCAAGGTCTGCGAGATCGGCGATATCAGTCTGCTGGAGGTCCGCGCGCTGGAGTTCACACGCGGTCAGGAGCTGCTCAAGCGGGCTTTCGACATGATCGCGGGGACCGCGCTGCTGCTGGCGCTCTCACCGCTCCTGCTGGCGCTGGCGGCGGCCGTGAAGCTGACGTCGAGCGGGCCGATCCTCTACATCTCGCGGCGCGTGGGCAAGGGAGGGCGCCACTTCGCCTTCCTGAAGTTCCGCTCCATGGTGAAAGGCGCTGAATCGCTGCGCGCCGACCTGGCCGCGGTCAACGAGCAGTGCGGGCACCTCTTCAAGATCAAGGACGATCCGCGCCTGACTCCGCTGGGGCGCTTCATGCGCCGCTTCAGCCTCGACGAGCTTCCCCAGATCCTCAATGTCCTCAAGGGGGACATGAGCCTCGTGGGTCCGCGCCCGCTGCCGGCGGGCGACATGGACCAGGACGGCCTGAGCCGCGAGCACGCCTTCTGGGCCAGCGAGCGCACCCGCCTGCTGCCGGGCATCACCGGCCTGTGGCAGGTGCGGGGGCGATCCGATCTGGGCTTCGAGGAGATGATCCGCCTGGATGTCGAATATGCGCGCACCTGGTCGCTGCTGCGCGATGTGGTGATCCTGCTGGAGACTGCCCCCGCGGTGATCCGGGGCCGCGGGGCCTGCTGAGCATGTCTGCCGTTCCGGTGAGCGCCGCCGGCATGCGGGCTGGAGCGTTCGGGGTCGCCGACCAGATCCTTCTCTCTCTGGCCAACCTGGCGGTGGGGCTGGCCGCCGCGCGGGTGATGGCCCCGGCGGACTTCGGCGTCTACGTGATCGCCTTTGCCGTGTCGCTGGCCGGCGGCAGCGTGCAGCTTTCGCTGATCACTGATCCGCTGGTGATCCTGGGGGCGCCGCGCGCGGGGAGTGAGCAGAGCGGTTACTTCGCGGCGCTGCTGCGCCTCCAGCTCATGTGCAGCGGCCTGGTCGCCCTGGCCGTCGCGGCGGTGGCGGGAATCTTCTTCATGATGTGGGGCACATCATCATCGATCCCTGCGGCCCTGGCTGCGGTGGCGGTAGCGACCCTCCCGTCACAGATGCAGTTCTTCACGCGGGCTGTCTTCTTCGCGCGGCTCCAGCCGGCACTGGTCCTCGTCAATGACCTGGCTTTCGTCATCATGCGGGTCGGCGGCGTCGGCCTGCTGATGGCGTGGGGCGATCTGACGACGGCCAAGGCCTTTCTGGTCACGGGCGCCGCGGCGGGGGTGGCCTTTCTGGCTGCCCTGCCTGCGTGCCGGCAGATCCTGACGGCCCGCCGCGATTCTCTGACAGAGACGTGGGGGCAGCACTGGAGGTACGGGCGATGGCTGCTGGCCACGGCGGCGGCCTACTGGTGCTCGGGACAGGCGCCCTCGCTGCTGGTCGGCGGCCTGCTCACTCCCGTTGCGGCGGCCATCATGAAGGCCTGCCAGTTCCTGGTCTCGCCTCTCCATGTCCTCTTCGCCGGCCTCGACGGCGTGCTGGCGCCGCGCGCGGCGCGCCTCGCATCGACATCCGGCGAGGCGGCGCTGGCGCGGTTTCTCCGGCTGTTCGGACTGTGCGCGTGCGGCGCCGTCGTGATCTACGCCCTGGCGCTGCTGCCGGTGGTATCCCGCCTCCTGGAGTTCCTCTACGCAGGCCGCTACACACAGCACAGCCTGATCGTCGCGGTGCTGCTCGTCGAGGCGCTGCTGGCCGCATCCAGCCGCCCATTCGTGCTGGGGCTCAAGGTGGCCGGCGCCACGCGGCGCATCTTCCACGCGCATCTGTGCGCGGCGGTGGTGGGGCTGGCCTCCATGCTGGTGCTGGCTCCGCGGCTGGGAGTGCTCGGCGCGGCGCTCGCGGCGCCGGCGGCCTCCCTGGCGCTGCTGCTCTATCTCGCGCTGGGCAGCACGCGCACGGAGCACGCCGCGCTACCCGAAGCGATGCCCGGATTGAAGCTGCTGGTGCTGTCGGGAGCCACCTTCGCCGATCCAGCTTCCCGTGGGGCGCTCAGGCAGATAGCAGCGTCCGGAGTCGACGTCACGCTGGTGCTGCCGCGCCGGGTGATCCACGCCTTCGCACCTCGCGACGCACCGGACATGCCCGACATGCCGGAGGGTGCGCCGGGAGTCAAAGTGACGAAGCTGCCGGTGTGGTATCCGCACCCCAATGCCACCCACATTCTGTTTCGCGGACTGCGCCGGCTTCTGCGTCGAGTCGACCCCGATGTCGTGCACTGCGTCATGGAGCCCTGGTCGCTCACCTGTCTCCAGCTCTATGCGCTCCTGCCGGCGCTGCCCCGCCGGCCATTGTTCGGGCTCCAGCCTGGTGAGAGCAAGCCTGAACACGGGCCGTGGCTTGCCAGCAGACTCAGGCAGCGGCTGTACCGGCGGGTGCTGAGGCGCTGCGACTACTTCATCGGCTGGAGCGAGCTCGTCGTGCGGGCTGCGCGCCGGATGGGACTCAACGGAGTCCCGGTCACCACGGGGCCGCCGGTCGGCGTGGACACCGACATCTTCCATCCCGCTGGGGGCGCGCCGGAGAGGCTTCTCTTGCGCGCCGAGATGGGACTCGGGGGGCCGGGATTGTCTATTGCAGGGTTCGTCGGCAGGTTTGTCGAGGAGAAGGGAGTCCGCGATCTCGTGGCTGCAGGAGACCTTGCCGCCAGAGGGTCTCCCGGACTCCGGATCGCGCTGCTCGGCGACGGCCCGCTGCGCGGATTCCTCGAAGAAGCGCGGCGTGTCCGTCCCTGGCTCTCGATTCATCCCCGGCGCGATCAGGCAGGCGTGGCCCGCTTCATGCGCGGCCTGGATGCCCTGGTCCTTCCGAGCAGGAGCACTTCATCCGGGGAGGAACAATTCGGGCTGGTGCTCGCCGAAGCGATGGCCTGCGATCTACCTGTCATCGGCTCCAGCTGCGGGGCCATCCCGGAAGTTGTCGGAGCTGCAGGCCGCATCTTTCCTGAAGGTGACGTGCCCTCGCTGGCCACGGCTCTTGCCGGGATGGCGCACGATCAGCACGCCGGGCTCGCGCCAGCCGCGCACTCCCGGCTGCGTGCAGCCTCCAGGTACTCGAGCGCCGCCATCGCCGCCTCCATCATGGAGACGATTCAGCGCGCGTCGGCCCGGGCTCACCCATGAGCGCCCGCGTCTATCACGCCACATCTCCTGCAGGACTGCTGACCATCGCCGGCAGCTCGGCGGCTGTCGCCGCTTTCATCCTCGCAGGCCAGTTCGAGCACGCGGCGCGGATCTGGGGCACGGCGCTCATCATTCTCGCGGTCGCCGTGATCGCCTGGAGGTTCGCCGTCCTGGGACGGCTTCGGCTGGAGCATCTCGACCAGTGGGCCTGGGCGATCATGATCAGCCACACGGTGATCATCAATATTCCCCGCGACGCCACGATCCTAGCCGAGGATCTGGCTCCCAGCGCGGCGATCGCGATTCAGATTGTGATCTGGGGAGTACTGCTGCTCTTCGCTCTGGCGAGATCCGCCCGGGACCTCGGCCGGCTCAGATCACTGCTCGGGCCGACGGCTCGTTATGCCACCATGTTCTTCCTGCTCGCGGTCGCCTCTTCGGCCTACTCGAACGGGCCGCTGATCACTCTCGTCTGGTCCTTCAAGCTGGGAACCATCCTCCTCCTGTGCACGGTCCTGTTCGACCGGACTGATCCACGCCAGACCCTGCAGCGGTTCGTGGACGCAACCCAGCTCGGTCTCATGCTGATCGTGCTTCAGTTCCTCGTCGTCGCCGTCCTCTCTCCCGGCACCGCCGTCAACACGACGGATCTGCGCGGCATATGGCGGGCCGGTGGCGAGGTCATGGCGTCTACCAAGCTTTCAGCCGCCGCCGGCCTGGCCGCGGCACTGCAGCTCGTCGACCTGTTCATGGCGCCTCGCACCATGAGAAAGACGGTCCTCTTCATTCTTCTGGTCGGCATCATGGCCGCGGCCCTCGGACGCGGCGGGATCCTGGCCACTGCACTGGGAATGACCATGGTGCTGGCGGCGTTCCGGCGATTGCGGCTGATCGCTGCCGCCACGGCGTTGGTGATTATCGTGCTTCTCTTTTCTCCGTGGCTCGCTGAAACATCGGGTGAGATACTGACAAGACGGCAGAGCGAAGCCGAAATGCGGTCCCTGACGGGACGCACCTACGTCTGGTCCATCACGGTGGATCTCATTCGAGAGCGCCCGCTGCTCGGATGGGGATATGTCTCCGGCAGCCGGATCGAGCTGAGCCGTTTGTTCCCCGGGGGTAACTCGGGAGGCTCGCATAACGCCTATCTCGAGGTCGTGCTGGCACTCGGCGCCATCGGCGCGCTCGTTCTCGGCGGGTTGCTTATCAGGATCTGCATCACTCTGGCCCGTGCGCTGCGCTCCAGGTGGACAGTCCTGGCCCCGAGCGTGATCGGAATCCAGGTGCTCAAGCTTGCTGTCATCCTCCTGGTCCTGCTGGTTGAAGGGATGTTCGAGAGCAGCTTCAGCGGCCCTCCACGTTTCGAGGCAACTCTCCTCTTCGGTGTCGCATTCTGTTGCGACGGAATTGCAATGACCGGCGATTCAGGGCGGAGGCTCGATTCATTTTCAGTGGGGCAGCGGCCGTGACCGGAGCTGCGGGGCAGAACGCGCGCGTGCTCATTGTTCATGAGAGGTATGCGCTGTTCGGTGGCGAGGACGCAGCAGTCGACGCAGACATCGCGCTGCTGCGGAGCAGGGGCCACGTCGTGCATCCATGGATCCTGGAGAACTCGGGCATTGGCTCGTGGGGAATCCGCAGGAAGCTCGCCCTTGCATGGAAGACCACCTGGAATGCCCACTCCTCCCGCGAGCTGCTCGCGCAGGCGGAACGGTTCCGTCCGGATGTCGTTCACTTCCACAACATCCTGCCGATAGTCAGTCCGTCCGCGCTGCATGCGGCGCACACCGCGGGACTTCCAGTCGTGATCACGCTTCATAACTACCGTCTGCTCTGTCCCGCGGGCACCTTCTTTCGGCAGGGACGGCCCTGCGAGGAGTGTCACCAGAAGTCGCTCCTTCGAGGAGTCATCCATGGGTGCTACAGGGGCTCACGGGGCCAGACTGCCGTCGTCGCCTTCATGCTCACCTCACATCGCATCATGGGGACCTGGAGTCACTGCGTCGACGCCTTCATCACTCCGACTGGATTCCTGAAGGCAAAGCTCGTGCAGGGCGGCTTCAACGCTGCACGGATTCATGTCCGTCCGAATGCCGTTGGCGATGGCACGCCGAGTCTGGAGCCATCGGAGAACTACATCCTGTTTGCAGGCCGGTTATCGGCTGAGAAGGGAATCCTCACTCTTCTGGACGCCATGACACATGCCCCCGAGGTGCCGCTGATTGTGATCGGGCAGGGCCCGCTCGAAAGTGTCGTCAGGGAGCGAGCATCTGAATCGTCGGGCTCGATCCGGTATGCTGGTCACCTCGACCGCGAAGGGACTGACCGCGTGCTCTCGCGAGCACGGGCTCTCATCTTCCCCTCGTTGGCGTACGAAACGTTCGGATTGAGCCTGGTCGAGGCGCTCTCCCACGGCGTTCCCGTGGTGGCCTCGCGGCTGGGTGTTCGAAGCGAGATGATCCGCGATGGCGATGAAGGGCTGCTCTTCGAGCCGGGGAATCCCGTGGACCTCGCCCGTCAAATCCGGCGCCTGATGACTGATGCGACTCTGCGCTCCAGCATGGGCAGGCAGGCGCGAAAGAGCTTCGAGGAGAGGTTCAGCCAGGAGCATGGCTATCAGAGACTCATGGAGATTTATCGGGCGGCGATCGAGTCGGCGCGCACACGGAGAGCGGCGTGAGCGGGCGTGAGAGATCGTCGGCTTTTTCCGTGGCCGGCGTGAAGCTGGACGCGATGGCAGGATCCGACACGATCCGGACCGTGGCATCCTGGTGCGCAGAACCCCGCGCTTCCCGGCGCACCGTCTGCTTCGTGAACGCCTACTCGCTCGCCTCTGCGTCCCGTGACGAGGCGTTCAGGGCCGCGATCAACGAATCTGATCTCTCAGTAGTCGACGGGGCGCCCGTCGCATGGCTGGGCCGCTGGCTGACCGGACAATCGTGCGACCGCGTCTCGGGTCCCGACCTGATGCACAAGCTGCTGTCCGCGCCCGAGCACATGAACATACGGCACTTTATCTACGGAGGTGACGCCGCTGCGCTGAGCCGAATCGAATCGCGCTACAAAGCTGCCGGCGGCAGGCCGAGGATCGTCGGGAGCTGGGCGCCTCCCTGGCGCGAGCTGACGGCGGAGGAGGAACAGGAGCTGGTCGATCGGCTCAACGGCCTGAATCCCGATATCATCTGGGTCTGCCTCGGCACCGCGAAGCAGGAGAAGTGGATGGCGCGCATGGCTCCCCGGCTCAATGCCCGCGTGCTCGCGGGTGTGGGGGCCGCCGTGGATTTTCTCAGCGGCGGCAAGCCGCGCGCTCCGCACTGGATGCAGCGGGCGGGACTGGAGTGGCTCTTCAGGCTGGGCAGCGAGCCGCGGCGGCTGTGGCGGCGCTACCTGATCGGCAACGTCGTCTTCCTGCGCCTGGCCGGACAGGAGCTGCTCAGGGGGCGCGCGCGGCATGCAGGCGCGGGAGGCGGGGCATGAAACGGGCGCTGATCACCGGCATCACGGGACAGGATGGTTCCTATCTCACGGAGCTGCTCCTGTCGAAGGGGTACGAGGTCTGGGGCCTCGTGCGGCGATCCAGCTCCTTCAACACCCGGCGCATCGATCATCTGTACGAAGACCCGCACACACGCGGCGTCAGGCTGAAGCTTGTCTTCGGCGATCTGAACGACGCCAGCTCTCTCAACAGGATCATCCGCGCCGCGCAGCCCGACGAGGTCTACAACCTGGGCGCGCAGAGCCACGTCCGGGTCTCGTTCGACATTCCCGAATACACCGGGGAGATCGACGCGCTGGGCACCGTGCGCCTCCTGGAGGCGATCCGCGAGATCGGCATCACTACCCGGTTCTACCAGGCCTCCAGCTCCGAGCTGTACGGCGACGCGGCGCCCGCGCCGCAGGCCGAGACGACTCCCTTCGCGCCGCGCAGCCCCTACGGTTGCGCCAAGGCCTACGCCTTCTGGATCACCCGCAACTACCGCGAAGCCTACGGTCTGCACGCCTCCAACGGCATCCTGTTCAACCATGAGTCGCCCCGGCGCGGTGAGACTTTCGTGACACGGAAGATCACGCGCGCCGCCACGCGCATCAAGATGGGGCTGCAGGAGAAGCTCTATCTGGGAAACCTCGATGCCCGCCGCGACTGGGGGTACGCGCCCGAGTATGTCGAAGCGATGTGGCGCATGCTCCAGCAGGAGCAGCCGGACGACTACGTGGTGGCGACCGGCGAGTCGCATTCGGTGAAGGAGTTCCTCGATGAGGCGTTCGGTCTGCTGGAGCTGGACTGGAGGCGCCACGTGGAGCTCGATCCGCGATACCTGCGTCCCGCCGAAGTGGAAACGCTCGTGGGGGACGCCGCCAAGGCGCGCCGCGCGCTGGGCTGGCAGCCGGCGACCTCTTTCCACGAGCTGGTCCGGATAATGGTGGAAGCCGACCTGAAGCTGGCAGAGCAGGAACGCCGGACGGCGCCAATTCAGTCAGGGCTCACCTGACGTACCCGAGCGCCCGCAGACGGCGCCTGTCCTCCTCGGTGAGCTCCAGGCGCACCGCCGCGCCCGCCAGCCCCCCCGTCCACCAGCCTTCCGTAAGGTGTGGCAGGAGGACGGCGACCGACTCCATATCGCTGAGCGGACGCGATTCGGCTGGATCCCGAATCCGATCGAAAACCTCCAGATTCTCCGTCGAGATGTTGCGCACCAGGCGCAGGTTCCCCATCACGACGGCGTCGAAACTTTCGGGATGGTCGCTGTTTGAGTCGGCCAGCAGCTCTGAGATGACCGGATGCGGCGAGACGGCTGCCTTGCTCATCAGCGCAGGCAGGAGACTGACCGAGCCCGCCTGCGGCGCTGCACCGGCCACCAGCACCTCACGCAGCGTGGCGTGCAGATCGATCAGCGAGACCGGCTCGGCCGCCACATAGCCGGCAGCGCCGCCCGGGATCCTCGCGATGAGGGGGATGCGCGTCTCGTCCACGTAGAGCGACTGGCCATGTCCCCATCGTCCATGCTCCCCGAATGCTTCACCATGATCGGACAGCACCACGACCAACGTGGAGTCCTCCAGGCCAAGCTCGTCGAGCCGGCCCAGTACCTCCCCGGTCAGCGCATCGGCATGGGCGATCTCGGCGTCATAGCGCTCCAGGATATTGCGCAGGGCTTCGGGTGGCAGCGTGCCACCCCGCTCGGCCCCCTGGTAGACAGTTCCGTTGTAGCCCGCATCCACGAACCTCTCGCGCCACGCGGCGGGCGGGTCGTAGGGGCGGTGCGGCGCGTAGAGGTGAAGGTAGAGGAAAAAATGGTCGTCGCGATGGGCATCTAGCCAGGTGAGCGCGCGGCTCGCGGCCATCCGATCCAGGTCGGCAAGCCGCCTCAGGAGCCTGCCCGGAGTGGTGCCGGATGTGAGAGCCAGGACGGGGTGGACCAGACCGCTGCGCTCCGAGACGAACAGATCGAATCCGCGCTCGAACCCGTACAGCTCGCTGACCAGGTAGTTGGCGGAAAACCCCGCCGTCACCATGCCCGCTGCGCGGGCTTCCGCGGCCAGCGTCGGCCCCGTCGTGAAGGGGCGGTCAATGGCTGTCGCTCCGTGTCTCGACAGGGGAAGCCCGGAGAACAGCGACGCCACGGCGGGCACGGTCCACGAGCTGGAGGACCATGCCGACTCGAACCTGACGCCCGTGGCGGCAAGGCGATCCAGGTTCGGGCTGACGGGCCGGCCGTAGCCGTAGCTGCCGAGGTGATCGGGGCGCAGCGTGTCGATGAGAATCACCAGCGCGTTGAGCTGGCCGTGGTCCCTGCGATGGTGATGCGCGGTGAGATCGGGGCGCGGCTGCAGCACCGAGATCGCCACGAACAGCGCCAGCCCCGCGGCCAGCGTCACGCCGCCCGACACCCGGGCCAGGCGGCTCGAGCCGATCGAGCGCAGCCGGCGCGTGGAGGCGGTCAGGATGCGGACTGCGAAACCTGTCGCCACCAGCGACACGGTTGTCAAGCCAATGGAAGGAAGCGAGGTGAACGACTGGCGCGGGAGCAGCGTGATGTTGACCAGGAGCGCGACGTAGGCGCCGGCCCAGCCCCAGCCCCACAGCCAGAGCGGATCGATTTGCATCCAGCGCCCCGGCATCGCCGCGAGCCCGGCGGCTAGCATGGACGATATGCCGGATGCCACGACGAAGAACGATACGATCCAAGCCGCGGCCCCGGGCGTCCGGCTCGTTTCTCCCAGGCTCCATTCCGCAAAGCCGATCGCCACACCGGCGAGCGCTCCGGCGCCTGCGGCGCCGAGCGCCCGGGCAAGAAATGGCTCCTGCTCACGCGTGTCTGCCTTATGCACAGCAAATCAAGATACCCGATCGCCGCGGGCTCCCCCTCTACGGACCGCCCGCAGCGCGGCGATATACTGGCCCGATGGACGGCTTCTGGAGCGGCAGACGGGTCTGCGTGACCGGCGGGGCGGGGTTTCTGGGCCGGTGTGTCGTCGGGCGTCTGCACGCTCTGGGCGCAGAGGTGTTCGTCCCCCGTTCGGACCGGTTCGACCTGCGCGAGGCGCCGGCAGCGGACAGTATGATGAAGGAGTCCCGGCCGGAGATCCTGATCCACCTGGCCGCCCGCGTCGGAGGCATCGGCGCCAACCGGCGCCACCCCGGCACGTTCTTCCGCGACAACTTCGCCATGGGACTTCACGTCATCGAAGCGGCGCGCGCCCACGCGGTGGGCAAGCTGGTCATGACGGGCACCATCTGCTCCTACCCGAAGCTGACCCCCGTGCCGTTCCGTGAAGAGACGCTCTGGGACGGCTATCCGGAGGAGACCAACGCCCCCTACGGGATCGCCAAGAAGTCGCTGCTGGTCATGATGCAGGCCTACAGGCAGGAGTTCGGGCTGCGAGGCGTCTACCTGATGCCCGTGAACCTGTACGGACCGCACGACAACTTCGACCTGCAGGACAGCCACGTTATCCCGGCGCTGATCCGCAAATGCGTCGAGGCGCGCCGCGCCGGCGCTGCATCGGTGACCTGCTGGGGCACGGGCGCAGCCACCAGAGAGTTCCTCTACGTGGAGGACTGCGCGGAGGCGATCGTGCGTGCGGCCGAGCGCTGTGAGGCGCCGGATCCGATCAACCTGGGCTCGGGCCGCGAGATTTCGATCCGCGAGCTTGCGGAGACGATCGCGCGCCTGGCGCGATTCACCGGAAAGATCGAGTGGGATGCGAGCCATCCGGATGGCCAGCCCCGGCGGCGGCTGGACACAACGAAGGCCGAAACGATGCTGGGCTGGAAGGCCTCCACCGATCTGGAAGAAGGACTGCGCCGGACGATCGAGTGGTTCGAGGATCAGCCCGCGGGAAGCGGCTAATTGGAGCCTGAGCCACCGCCGGTCATGGGAGGGTCGTTGTCGTTATCATCATCGCCGCTGCTGGCCGCAATGAGCAGCGCCGCCGCGACGGCCGCACCCCCCGCGATCCAGGCGATCATGGGGCCTTTGCCGGATTTGCGCGGGACGATGGCGATCGGCTGCGTCACCACCACACCCGGCTCGAGGTTCACCGGCGGAATGCGCACGGTGACCACCTTGCCGTCCGGATCCAGGATCTGATACGTGTAGGTTCCCGCGGGCATCCCCGGGACCTCGAAGCGGCCGTCCAGCCCTGTGGGAGGGCTGTCGTAGGCAACGCCGGTGTTCGAAACGAGCCGCACTCTGTAATTTGTGAGAGGCTGGCCTGAGGCATCAACAAGCGTGCCCTTGATCACCCCGGCGGCCGGCTCCTGAGCAGACGGGGCGGGTCCGAAGAAACCGGCCTGCGCCGCGACCACGGCGATCATCAGCATGGCCTGCGCGCGCTTCATGATTCGTAGCGTGGCTGCGGGATCAGTTGGGGGTGGTGCCGGTTCCGCCGCCCGTCATCGGGTCGTCGTCATCATCATCGTTGTCGCTGGACAGCGCTGACGCCCCGTAGCCCAGGACGAGCGCGCCGCCGACGATCAGGATCGTCGCGCCGCCCGCGGAGCGCCAGAAGCTGGTGCCCTTTTTCTTCTGCGCGGAGTCGGGCGCGGGCTCCGTTGGAGTCTCCTGCTTGGGCGGTTCTTCCTTGGGCGGTTCTTCCTTGGGCGGCTCGCCTTCCTGCCTCACCTCGGGACGCAGCGCCAGCGACACGGCCGTTCTGCGGCCAGCGGCGGCGCTGATGGTCGTATCGGTCGCGTACAGGGAGCCCGGTGTCGTCTCCACGGCGAGCTCATAGGGGCCGGCAGGCAGCGAGGACAGCTCGTAGGCGCCATCCTTTCCTGTGCGGGCGCTCTCATAGATCTTGCTCGTTTCGAGGTTGGCCGCCTTGACCGTGACGCCGGAAACGGCCGTCAGGCCGTCGGCCGAAAGGATCACTCCGTGAATTCCGGCTGTGGCCTGCGGTGCGTCAGCGTGCGCAGAGGATGACGCGGGCACCCAGTATCCGGCAACCGCCAGCATGAGGATCGCCGCCGTGGCCCTGCTGCCGGCCGCCCTGTGAGTTGCCCTGTCGATCATCTCGCTCCTCCTGCTTAGCAATCTTGCCGATGGCCAGCCTGCACGAGCATCTGGCGGAAGGAAAGGTGCCTGCATTCTACGCTGCGAGGAAATGAAGTCAAGACCGCGCGGGGCGGAGCGTTTGGTCGAAGGGGGTGATGCTGGTGGGTGGTGCTGCGGGCGGCCTGGCGGCCGCCCGCGGTGGTCCGGTGGATCAGTTCATCGTGATATACGCGGACATCGCCTCGATGAAGCGCTTCGGCTCCAGCCGCACGACACCTGAAGCCTCGGTCGACTCGCTCATTGCCTCGGAGAGCCCCTCCGCAATGCGCTCCACACGGCAGCGGATCTCCGTGAGTGTGAGCACACGGGGCTCCTGCTCCCGGCCAATCCCGGCACGGTCCCGCTTCTCGCCCATTTCTGGTGCGCCTCCCGCCTGAAATCCCCCCGTCGTCATCGCCCGTCCCCCTGTGCCCGCCGTGCGGCGGGAATACGTCAACTACGGAGCAGCTTCTCGACTTTCTTTCTGAACTCTTCGATCTGGACCGGCTTGCGCATCCAGTCCGTCGCGCCGCACTGCAGGATCTCGTTCTCGGCGCCGTTTTCGATGAAGCCCGAGATGGCCAGGATGCGCGTGCCGGAGGTCTCCGGGTTGGACTTGATCCTCCTGCATGCCTCATAGCCATCCATCCGGGGCATGCGCAGGTCGAGGATCAGCAAGTCAGGCTTCAGATCCCCCACCTTCAGGAGCGCCTCGTATCCATCCTCGGCCATGTCGATTTCGATCGAGGCCTCCACCTCCTGGAGAACCTCGTGCAACGCCTGCCTGACTTCCCGCTCGTCATCCACGATCAGGATCTTCTTGGGCTCGATCTGGAAGAAACTGTCATAGACCGGCATCTGGTGCTGGATCAGGAACTCCTTGAAATCGCGGCTGTCCACCCGGAAATGCCCTCCGGGCGTCCTGAAAGCCTTGAGTCTGTTGCTGCGGATCCACTTCTTGACGGCATTGGTGGATACGTCGCAGTAGCGCGCGATCTCACCTGTGGTCAGGAGACGGGAGGACCCCTGGCCGTGCTCCCTGGGCATGTCGCTCATGTCGGCTGCCTCGCGGTCCATGCTAGCGTTTCTTACGAACGTTTCTTCCGTAAGTTCCGATTATTACGAATCCGAATATACGCATGTTCCACAACTGTGTCAAGAGAAAAAGGTCGCCCCCGGCTGGGCCGAATCGGGCTACCGGATGGTCGCCAGGACGCGCTCTGCTCTCTCAGCCACGGGTGGCCCGTCCTGGCGCCAGAGCCTGGAATCCTTGCTCCCGGCAGCCCTTTTCATCGCTTCGGCCGCTTCGGCCTTGCGGCCCAGGCTCAGCTGGCAGCTCCCCTTGAGAAACTCCACCGTGCCGAGCGACAGGCCCGGGCCATCGGCAAGCTGGAGGTTGTTCAGGGCCGCCGCCAGCGCGGCTTCATGCTGGCCGCTGCGCATCAGGAGGTCGGCCAGCGTCAGGAGCGCCGAGGCCCGCTCGACGCCGGCCTGCCCGGGCGCCGGGGCGTCGGCCCGGGCCCTGAAGGCCATCTGCTCGGCCAGCGCTGGCGCGGACAGACCGCTCTCCCTGCCGCCCAGCATGACGGGAACCGAGGCGACCTTGACATTGACCTGGCGCGGTGCGGCGCCTGGAGACTGCACGCTCAACGAAACCTGGCTTCCCTCCCTCAGGGCAGCCGTGGCCTTCGCAGCGTCGGCGGGCTGGGCCACCGCGGCGCCTGCCACCGCAACCAGGGTGTCACCAGGCTTCACCCCGGCGCCGGCCGCTGGCCCGCCTGCCACCGCCGAGAAAACGACGGGATTTGGCGAGCGCTCCACTTCGATCAGCTCGAGGCCCAGCCATGGAGCGCTCAGCGGAATGCGCGACTCGAGCCGCTTGAGCAGCGCCTGGGTCTCCTGGGGCGATCCGGCCGAGACTTCGAATGACTCGACCAGGCCGAACCGGACCGATCTGATGCGGACTGCGAGCTTCTGCTCGAAGGCTCCCTCCGCCGGGCTGGCGTCGATCAGGATCTCGGCTCCGGTGGCGGCCACCGTCTCCGCGATCCGCTCGCGGGAGAGAGGATCCGCGCCGCCGGATCCGCGGGCGAGAACCTCCTCGGGAATCCCGGCGCCGGGAATGAGCACGTTGTAGGACGTCAGACTCTGCAGCGCGGTCGCCAGCTCCCGCTCGCCGGCAGGAGCCTCGGCACCCGTGGCAGCGGGCTTGGTCACACCCAGGAACGCAAGCGTCAGGCGCATCTGGGGCGAGATGCTCGTGGTGGCGCCGGAGCGCAGTTCCACGTCACTCAGCCACTGGCCCGCGCCCGCCAGCTTCACGGCCACGCGCCGCTTGCCCGCACACTGGCCCGACAGCACCACCGGCGCCACGCCGGCCGCCTTGCTGTCGATGAAGACCTGCGCTCTGGCCGGGCCCTTCACTTCAAGGGTCGCCAGACTCTGGGTCAGGGGGATCGGCTCGAGCCGCAGCGGCGCGTTCGTTCCTTCCGCATCCACCACGACGTCCACCGCGACTTCGGTCGGCTCGTGGCATTCCCTCTCGAACCTGATCGTGTGGCGCCCGGGACCGAGCCGCTCGAGAAGCAGGGGCGCCGACATCGCGTTGAGCGGAACGCCAAGCCGCGCCGCGGCATCCGCGTACTCCGGGGTTCCCTGTCCGAACGATCTGCCGCGCGGCTGACCGTCCACGAGAACGCCCACGTCGCTGGGAACCGTGGTCACGATGAGGCCCCGCGCGCTGGGGCGCAGCTTCAGGGAGCGATCCAGCCTCACCCCACCGGCCAGCACGAAGGTCTCTTTGACGCTGCTCTGGAATCCATCCGCCTCCACCACGAGCGTGTGCGAGCCCACGGGAGCCTCCATTGCATGCAGAGGTGTGCGCCCGACCATCGCGCCGTCCAGCAGAACGCGGGCGCCGGGCGGATCGCTCTGTACCGAGATGATGCCGACCAGGCGCGCCCGGGCCTTGTCATAGATCGCCACGATCTTCGGAGAGGTCGTCGCCCGATCGATCGGCCATGAGTAATCAAACTTGATCAGCGCTTCGAAGTCGGCTTCAGCCTCCGCCGCCTTTCCCAGGTTGGCGTAGGTGCGGGCTCGTCCTTCGTATGCCTGCCCGACGATCTGGCGTGTCACGGGCGCGGAGGCCGGCAGTCGGCCCGATGTGAAGGCGTCGATCACCTCCGAATAGCGCGCCAGCGCCTCGGGCAGATCCAGATCAGCGAGCTTCTGCGCCGCGAGCTGGAGCACCGCCCGGTACTTCTCGATCGATCCGGACAGATCTTCGACCTGCTGCGCGCGGGCAGACCCCCAGAGGCCCAGGCAGATCAGCCCGGCCGCCAGAGCGCCTCTCAGAGGCGCCCTGCTAGCGATACCTGTGGATCGCACGTCGCTTCGCGTCATAGATGTAGAGCTCGGCCCTGGGCCCCACCGCGATCGCAGTGGCATAGCCGATTTCAGCCGGGGTGCCCGGCTGGGATGTGATCGTCTGGAGCAGCTCGCCCGTCTCGTTCAGGATGACGACCTTGGTGCCGCCGCGCTCCAGGATGTACAAGGTCCCCAGGTCGTCCGCCGCCACTGCGCCAGGATCCGCGACACCCTGCTGGCTCAGCGGCACATCGCGGGCCTGGCCGGAGGGCTGCAGCTCGAGGACCCGCCGGCCCTTGCGGTCCACGGTGTAGAGCCTGCCGCCCGCCCCGGCCACGAGCCCGTCGAGGCGCGCCTTCCCTTCAGGATCACGAAAGAGCGTCTGCGGGCGCGCGGGATCGGATCCATACGTGAGGATCTCGTTGCGGCTCGACGCCAGCAGCGCCGTGCGGCCGTCGGGCAGACGCAGCGCAGCCCCGATCTCCTTGATGGGGCGGGCCCCGCCAACCTGTGGATCGCCCGGCACGAGCACGTTGGCCCCCACCTGCACCTTCGCCTCGTAGGCGAGCGTGGCGACGCCACTGGGATCCATGCTCAGGCTGCGGGCTCCCGCAGCCGCGCTGCGTGCCCCGGCCTTGCCGTCGCGCCCGTAGGTCACGAGGCCCCCCGTGCGCAGGTCCAGCAGGCGCAGGGCGCCGTCGGGCATCGCCGCCATCGCAACCTCCCCCTTGCCAAACTCGGGATCGAGAGGCGGGGCGAAGGAGGGGTCGCGGGCCAGCGCCGGCTTGATCCCCCACGCGGGCCGCATGCGAATGCGGTAGATCTGGGTGAGCCGATCCAGCGCCAGGCCGCGCAGCTCGCCCGAGGGGAATCGATCGCGCAGGGCCTGGAACTGAACAAGGGCTCGCGCGTAGAGCCCTTGCCGGGTGTAGGCCAGCCCCATCAGGTTCAGCGCTTCTTCGGCTTCCGATGCGGCGGGATGCTCTTCGATGAGCCTCTGGAGCGGACCGATCGCCTGGGCGTGCCTTCCGGCGTTGAAGTCGACCCATCCGGCGCCGAACAGTGCCGCCGGCACTCGATTGCTGTCGGGATAGATGTTCGTCACGCTGGTGAAGCGCGCGTAGGCTTCATCGCTGCTGCGGGCGGGATTGGCCGGCTCGAGATCGATCAAGCCCAGCTTGAACAGGGCTGCCGCGGCGGCGTTGCCCTGCGGATACTGGGTGCGGACCTTCTCGAACTGCTCGCGCGCCCGCTTGAGCGCGCCGGCCTCGGCGCGGCCCAGCATCGAGACGCTCTCGGCCGGATAGAGGTGCGCCCCGATCCGGTAGAGCGCGTCGTCGGCAAGCTCGCTGGAGGGGAAGGCGGTGGCCACCTGCGCGAAGTCGCGCAGCCCCTGCTCGGTCTTACCCTCGCGCAGGAGCTGCTCGGCATTGGCGAAAGTCCGCCGCGCGACCTCGTCCCCCTGCGCCGTCCGCGCCCGCGCGGATTGTCCGCCCATGGCCAGAAGCGCGATCACCACCGCCACGGCCGGCCTCAGCGAATGCGTCGCTCGTGTCATGGCGTGAATTTGAATGGGACCCGCGCGGCGGCCCCGGCCGCCACGACAACCGACGATTCCTTCGCCTCGCCGGTGGGGACGAAGACGGCGCGCACGCTGTAGGTGCCTTCGGCGAGCTGGTAATCAATGATGGGCGGCGGCCCCATGTCACGGCCATTGACGAAGATGGTGCAGTTGCTGGGAGAGGCCAGCACCGTGAGCCTCCCCAGCTCGGGCAGGCGGAGCCTGGGCGTGGTGGTGCGCTCCGCGCCGATGTCGATGGTGACCTTCTGCTCCACGAACAGATCGTCGTTACGCACGGTCAGACTGTGGCGTCCGGCCTTCATCTTGATCGGCTCGCCGTTGGAGCCGAGCCGCGTGCCGTCGCGGAAGATGCCCACCGGGTAGTCGGCGTTGACCTTGAGGAAGCCTTCGGGGGGCCGCACCATCGTGATGTTGACCGGCCCGTACGGCTGAGTCAGCGGCACCGTCGCGTCCGTAAACCCCTTGAGGACCAGTCCCACCCTGTGCTCGCCGCAGGCGGCGACCTGGAGCTCGTGGGGTGTGGACTTGCCGGTTCGCTGACCGTCGAGCAGGATGCCGGCACCCGGTGGAACCGACGTCACCATGACGGGGGTTACCTTCTGGGTGCTCAGCTTCACGTGGATCGGCGATCCGGCCGCCACCTGCTCCGGGGCGATCACCAGTGTCTGGATGAGGCAGTCGCTCTCCGCCACGAGCGTGTGGCGCGCCCCATCGGCACGCGGCAGCCTGACCGTGCTATCCGGAACCTCCACGTCGTCGAGGTAGAGCTTTGCGCCCGGCGGGTCCGTCGTCACCGGCAGTGTCGCCATCATCGCGGTTTGTCCCGGGGCTGTCTGACCCGGCGCGGTCAGTTCCGGCCCCGCCGGTCCGGGCCCCGCCTGTCCGGGCCCCGCCTGTCCGGGCAAGGTCACATCGGGGAGCGAGGGGGCCTGGGCGGGTTGCGCGCCAGTGGATGCCAGCCCGGACTGTGCCGCCCTGCCGATTCCCCAGCGGTCGTCGAGCGTGGTTGCCGCCGGGAGCAGGAGCACGATTGCCAGGACCCCACTGAGAATGAAGCCTCCGCGCAGCATCAGGCTGCTTCTGTGCGCCACCGGCTGCGCCGATTCGCGCGCGCCCGATGCGGCCACCGCACGCCCTCCTGATCCGGTGGCTGCGCGCGCGCCCGACCCGGTGGGCATCCTCACTCCGGACCGTATCCCTGAGCGCATGCGCTCGTCGCCCGGTATCGGCACGCTGATCATGCCCGACATCGCCGGCGACGGCAGCGCGACCGCAGCGGCGCTCCCCATCACGGCGGTCTGCACCTGCCAATTCCTGAGAGCCCGCGCCATCTCCGCCCCGGTCTGGAAGCGACGCGCGGGATCTTTCTCCAGCCCCCTCATCACGGCGCGGCCGACGTTGGAGGGCAGGCCCGCCTTGATCGAGCGCGGCTCGGCGGGAGCCTCGTGCATGATTCTGTAGATGATCGTGGTGATGGTCTCACCGGCGAAGGGCTTTTCCCCGGTCAGCAGCTCGTAGAGGACCGCCGCCAGCGAAAAGAGGTCGGCGCGCCCGTCCAGCGCGGCGCCGGCGATCTGCTCGGGCGACATGTAGTTGGGAGTGCCGACCAGGATCCCTTCCTGCGTCATGTTTGTGCGCGGGTTTTTCGCCAGGCCGAAGTCGGTGATCTTCACCTTGCCATCGGCCAGGAGCATCAGGTTCGCGGGTTTGATGTCCCGGTGGATCACCTTCTCCCTGTGCGCGTAGTCCAGGGCGTCGCAGGCCTGCGCCACCAGCGCGAGCGCCTCCTCCATGGGAAGCAGCCCCAGGCGGGCCGCATGATCCTCGAAGGTCTCCCCCTCGATGTACTCCATGGCGATGAACCCGACGCCGTTCTGCTCGCCGACGTCGTAGATGGTTACGATGCCCGGGTGCTGGAGCCTGCCGGCCGCCTGCGCCTCGCGGACGAAGCGCCGGCGCGTCTCCTCCCGCTCGTGCGCAGGCAGGGCCTCCATGGAGGCGATCGTCTTGATGGCCACCTTGCGGTCGATCTGGGGATCATGGGCCAGGTAGACGCACCCCATGGCTCCCCGGCCGATCAACCGGAGGATCCTGTATCGCCCAATAGTTTGAGGAGTTTCCATCGCATCCGCGCCCGCGACGGAATCTATATGAGGGTCCGGAGAGCGTCAAACAGCCCCGACTGTCATGTCCATGACACTGGCGCCCGATGCGCTAACCCATTCCGCAGGCAGGCCGCGCTCCATGGCAACCCGGGCGGCCCCCTGCGCATCGTAGGCCAGCCGCCTGAAGGTGACGGCGACCCCCGTGTCGATCTGGGCGATGGCGTAGCCGGTCATGCCGCCGCCGTCGGCCGGCATCCCCACGCTGGCTGTATTGATGAAGTGGCGCCCCCCAGCCAGGCGGTGGAAGAACATGGGCGCTCCGCCGAGCACGATGACCGATGACGCGGAGGCGTCACCAACCTCGCGAAAGCGGGCCTCGGGCGAGCCGGGCATCAGGACTGTGCGGGTATCGATCGGCGAGGCGTGATAGACGCCCAGCTGGAATCGCCCCTCCATCCTGCCGACCTCGAACGGGAGGGAGGCAAGCAGCCGGCGCGAAGCGGCCGAGATCGCCCGCCGCGTCCACTGGTAGCAGGACGCGGCCAGCCGCTGCGCCCCGGCACCGCCGGGCACCCAGGGGGCCTCGTCGTCGCCGGCGGCGAGGGCCGCATCCCAGGGACCGCGCGGCCCGATCACGTTGCGATGGCGCAGCAGGGCGATGCATTCGTCGGGCTGCGGGCCACACCCCGCGAGGTCTCCCGTGTGCACCATGAGGTCGTAGCCGGAGGCATCGGCGTCGCGCAGGCATGCTTCGAGGGCATGCAGGTTGCCGTGCACGCTGCCCAGCGCGATCAGCTTCATCGCGGCATCATGACGGCATCAATGCCATCAGCGGACGACGGCCCCCACGCCATCGATGATGTAGAGAGTCATCGGGCCGGTCACCGATGCTGGGTCGAAGGGCTCCCCTTTCTCCTCGGCGAGATGCTTCTGGTGCTCGATGGCCTGCTCGCGCGTCAGCTCGGCGCGCCGCAGCTTCCCCTCCACGACCGCGGACTTGCCTCGCACGGTGGCAGGGAAGACCATCTCGCCGTCGGGAACCTTGAACTGCACCGTCCGCGCGCCGCCGGCAGTCTCGGCCAGACGGATCCAGCAGCCCTTCATCGGGCAGACGTCGGTGACGATCCCCTCCACCTTGAGCGATTTGCCGACGAACTGATCGGGGTGCGCCAGGAGGTCAGCCAGCTTCACCGCCACGGCTGCCGACACCCCCTTGCCATACGTCTCTTCCGAGGCAGCGCCCGGAGTGGCAAAAACGATCACGGCGAGAGTTGCACAGAGCATTGCGCAGAAGAACGACCGCTTCATGAGATCACTCCTTCGATGCTGTGGGATGGGGCATCGATTATAACAGAGGACTGATCCTCAGCCCGACCGCTGCCGCGGCTGCCAGCGCGGCAAGGGAGATGATCGCTCCGGCGACAAACGACGCCGGTCTGTAGCTCAGCTCCACCCGCCCTCCCTGCGCAGGCAGGACCACCGCCATGAGGTGGCGCTCGACACGCTCCACAGGGGCGGGCGTCCCATCGACCGCGGCGCGCCATCCTCGATCCCAGGCCTCCGAGATGAGAAGCCTCCGAGCCGTCCCGGAGGAGGAGATCTCCAGCTCCATCCGCCCCGGGTCATCGCGCACCACGGTGATCGCGCAGCCCGGGCAGCCGAACCTGCGCCGCGCCGCGTCGTTGATCAGGACGCGTCCATCCGGCCCGTCGTAAGCGGGCGCGAATCCGACAGCCGGGACGAAGGCGCCAGGCGGAGCGATCAGGTAGCGCAGCCCCAGGTCGTCCAGCACCGGGCGCGAAGCCTCGGGGACGACGCCCGTCGTGTGGATCGCCCCCACCTGCGCCGCATCGAGGGTGCGCCGGTAGTCTTCGAACTCCATCGCATCGTACCCCTCGATGGAGGGCAGCTCGTGGATGATGTGCGTCTCGGGGCGCATGGTCCAGCCCACCGTCATGATGCGGCCTCCACGGGACGGATCGGACGCGCGATCCTGGCGCACGAACTCGATGAGCGGTGTGGACGGGAACAGGGCGTCAGGGTCGGCGTGCGGATTGAATCCGGCCGCGAACAGCAGCATGTCGATGCTGATCACCGCGACCATGCCCCACAGGTGCAGCGGCGCCATGCGCGGGCGGTGCAGCGCGAGCCCCGCAAGCACGGCGGTGCCGGCGATCACCACGAACGCCGTGCGCACGCCGGGCGGATCGCGCTCCAGCCCGGTGGAGGCCGCCATCAGGAGCGCCGTGGCACCCGCCGCCAGCCAGCCGACATCGGCCAGCACTCCGGGTGCATCGAAGCGCCGCCGTGCCATGGCGTCCAGCTCGATGGCTCCGAGAGCCGCCAGGCAGAACGAGACAACCAGCAGCAGCCGGTTGTTCGACGAGATCCCGGCCACCGGAATGAGACTCAGGAGCCCGCGCAGCCATGCCGGAGCGAGCACGACCAGAAGCGAGGCCGCGAGCAGCAGCTGATGGAACCGGGCCTCGCCGGCGCGCCGCAGCGAAAGCAGTGCCAGCAGCAGCGTGCCGGCGCCCGCGTAGCCCGCCACCGCCTGCCACGCGGCGGTGTGGCTCCAGGTCCCGTCGATCGGTGTCCCGAAATACCCGGGAAGCAGGAACATCATCAGGGCGGAGGGTCCCAGCGCGGGATCGACCGTCCCGCCCGCCTGGCGGCTCGCCAGCTGCGCGCTCTGGAGAAGATATTCAATGAAGGGAAGCATCTGGACCGCAGCGATCGCGAATCCGATCGCTCCGGCCGCGCACAGGATCGCCAGCCGCCGTCCGAACCGCCCGGCGCCGCGCGCGTGCCACAGAAAGCAGAGGCACGACGCCCCCACGATATGCAGCGACGTCTCGGGATGGCCGCCCAGGTATTGCACCGCGCCGGCCAGCACGAAGATGAGAAACCCCGCGGGCCCCGGCCCGGTGGCGATCAGCCTGGCCGCATGCATGAGCAGGGGCAGGAAGATCGCCGCGTTGGTGTGCGCGTAGCCAAGCCACGACGTCATGAAGCCGCACAGCGCGAAAGCCACGCCGCCTGCCGTGCAGGCGTGCGCCCCCAGCCCCAGCCCGCGCAGGTAAATGGCCATGAAGAGTCCCGCCAGCAGGATCTTGGCCAGCAACGCGGCGGTGAGCGCCAGCAGGGCTTCCTGCGGCCCCATCATCCAGGCGGGCCAGTGCAGCGGGTAGAGGACCGCCGACTGCGCATTGGCCAGAAAGGGCGTGCCACAGTAGGAGTACGGGTTCCACAGCGGCAGATCCCCGGTCGAAAAGCTGCGCGCCGCATGAACCTGCCACGGGTGGATCTGGAACAGCAGATCGCTCAGAGTCGGATTGGTCTCCAGCAGCGCGCCCCCTTCCAGCGCGCGGGCCCCGTAGGGCTTCCAGGGCCACTGCCCGAAGTGCATCCCCGCCGGAGTGACAAGGGCCCCGCGCGTGAAGACCGGGGCGTGCAGCGCGACGATGAGCGCCACCAGGACGGCGGCGCAGATCAGGAGTGGCAGCCAGGAGCGCGGCGGCGCCGGCGAGAGGCTCACGCCGGTGTGGTGAGCGGGAAATCCGGTGAGGCACCGAGGCCGCCGGAGGGCCCGCATGGCAAGGAGCAGCGAGGGCGCATGCGTTGTGCATGTAACCGAGGAGCGACGCAGCCAGGCGGGATGATACGGCGGCCTAATGCCACTGGATTCCCGCTCACCACACCATGCTCTCGAGCACCTCGAGGACGACTCCCTCCGGAACCGGGATGCCGTACCCCTCGGGCGAGCGCGCCATCTCGCCGATCCTCCGAGGCAGCGCGAACCGCAGCGCGCCGGAGCGGGCCTTCTTGTCCGACCGGGCGGCCTCCAGCACCGCACGAGGCGATGCCCCGCGCAGCGAGGCGGGGATGCTGCGGGGCAGCCCGTACGACGCCAGCATCTCCTCGATCGCCCCGGCCTCTCCCGCGCTCAACCCAGCATGGCGCACGGCGATCCGCGCAGCGGCCACCATCCCGATCGACACGGCCTCGCCATGCAGCATCGTCCAGCCCGAGATCGCCTCGAGGGCATGTCCGATCGTGTGGCCGAAGTTGAGGATCTGGCGCAGATCTCCCTCGCGCTCGTCGGCGGCCACCACCTGCGCTTTGATCCCGCAGCAGCGCGACAGCATCGCCGTGAGTGCGGCATCCTCGAGCTTTTCGATCGCCGGGCGCAGCCTGCCCAGCTCTGCGAAGAGATCGGCGTCGCGGACGACGGCGGCTTTGATCGCCTCGGCCATGCCGGCGCGGAGGTGATCCTCCGGCAGCGTCTCCAGCCACGAGGTGTCGGCCAGCACGGCCAGGGGCTGGTGGAACGCGCCGATGAGGTTCTTGCCCGCCGGGTGATCCACGCCCGTCTTGCCGCCGATCGACGCATCCAGCATCGCCAGCAAGGTCGTGGGGAGCGCGACCCAGGGAACGCCCCGGTGCCAGGTGGCGGCCGCAAAACCGGCGAGATCGGTGACCATCCCGCCGCCCAGCGCCACGATGACGGTGTCCCTGCCGCAGCCCGAGGCGGCGAGCGCATCCTCCAGCTTCTCCTTGGTGGCGCGCGTCTTGTGGATCTCACCCGAGGGGATCACATGGAGATCCGCCCTGGCTGCGGATGCCGCCAGGGAGGAGAGCAACGACTTTGCGTGAAGATCGGCAACGGTGCTGTCGGTGATCAGCGCGATGCGATGACGAGGAGCGTACGCGCTGAGGATGGCGGCGAGCCGGCCCGCCACGCCACGCCCGATGATGATGTCGTACGGCCGCGGGACCGCGACCGTGACGTGCCGCACCTCAGGAAGCGACATGCCCGTAGCCTACCACCGGGGCAGGCCACGGGCATGAATGCGAAGGTCAGCTGGCCGGAGTGCGCCGCAGGTCCTCGAGGTACCCCTTCACCAGCTTGCGCTGGCGCTCCTCCGTCAGCTCGGCATCGATGAGGCGCGACGCCGCGGCCAGGGCGAGGTCGACGGTTTTTTCGCGCACCTCGTCCAGCGCCGCGCGCTTCTGCCGCTCGATCTCCTCGGCGAAGCGCTTCTGCTTCTCCTCGGCCTCGCGGTTGGCCCGCGCCAGGATGTCGGTGCGCAGGCCTTCGGCGTCCCGCTGCGCCTTCTCGATGGTGGCGGCCATCTCCTGCCGGGCGCGCGCCAGCACCTCTTTCTGCTCCGTGATGGTGCGCTCGGCCTCCTCGCGCGCCTTGCGCGCCTGCTCGAGCGAGTCGCGGATGGTCTTCTCTCGCTCGTCGAGCATGGCCAGCAGCGGCTTCCAGGCCACGAGGCGCAGGACGATCAACAGGACGATGAAGGTGATGATCGTCCAGATGATCATCCCGGGATTGATCGCGACGAGGTTCATGGACGCGCTGCTAGAGAGTCTTGAACACGAGCATGAGGCAGACGACCTCGGCAAAGAGCGTCGCGCCCTCGATGAGCGCCGCGGCGATGATCATGTTGGTCCCGATCGGCCCGGCAGCCTGGGGCTGCCTGGCAATCCCCTCCATCGCCGAGCCGGCCAGCCGGCCGATGCCGTAGCCGCCACCGATGACAGCCATGCCGGCGCCGATCGCCGCCGCCACCCACGGCAGCTGCAGGTTCATCACTTGCCCTTCCATTGATATCCCTCCACGGAGTATTCGTGCTCGCGTCAGTGAGACGGGTGAATCGAGAACCCGATGAACAACGAGGTCAGCATCGAGAAAATGAACGCCTGGAGAAACGAAACGAAGATCTCCAGCATCGTGAGCGCCACCGCGAGAGGAACCGCGGCGATTCCAGCCAGCGCCGATTTGAAAATGAAGATGAGGCTCAGGAATCCGAGGATCGCCACATGGCCCGCGGTCATGTTGGCGAACAACCGGATGCAGAGCGCGAACGGCTTGATCAGCATGCCGAGAATCTCGACCGGGATGAGGATGGGGAGGACGAAGAACGGCAGCCCATGCGGCACCAGGTTCTTCCAGTGCTTGAAGAAGCCATGCTCCATGATCCCCTGCGTCTGGATCATCAGAAACGAGATGATCGCCAGCGCGGCCGTGACGTTGACATTGCCCGTCGCGCTCGCTCCGAACGGGACGAGCCCGATCAGGTTGCACGTCAGGATGAAGAAGAACACCGTCAGGACGTAGGGAGCCAGGCGCCTTCCGTGCTTTTCGCCCAGATACTTGATGGATACTTCGTCCCGCACGAAGACGACGAGCATCTCCAGCAGGTTGGCGAGCCCTTTGGGCACGAGACTTCGGCGGCGCATCGTCAGCGCGAAGACAGTGGTAAGCAGCGCCACGGCAATCCACATCATCACGACATGCCGCGTGATGGAAAAGTCGATGCCGCCGATGTGGATCTGGGGCAGGTGTATCTCGGTGAAGCCCAGGTCAAGGGTGTTGCCGTCGGTGATGTGATGCATGATGGCGGCACCGATATCCTCGCCGTGCCCTTCGGCGGCGTGATCGGCGACATGCCCGGCGGCCTGCTGCGCCGCCTCGACGGATTCCGGCGTCACTGCGACTTCTCCAGCTTCAGGGACTTGAGATAGATGATCTCGAGAACCTGAAAAACGAGCGTCCCCACGGCCAGCCCGGCACACGCCGCCACGGGGCTTCCTGCTCCGAAAATAAACAAGGCTGTCAAAAAAGCGCCGTAGCCTACCATGCGCGCCAACATCAGGCCAGCGAAGGCCGCGGTGAGCCTTTTCATTCCTTCCTCGGGCGTCGCGCGCCGCGCCGCATTTGCGGGAGCATCAGCTTCCGCCCTGATGCGGTTGAAGATCCGCACGGCGGTCCAGGCAAAAAGGCCGGCCACGAGGCTTCCCAGCACGGCGCTGATCAGGACCGAGGCGCTCCCGGGGCGCGCCATCCAGGTGCCCAGAGCGACCAGCGCCGTCACGCCCACGACCCAGATTGAAAAGGGCACGCGCGTCACTGAGGGCTCCTGCCGCGCCCGGCGTCATTCATCCGAGGGCCTCCGGAGAATGGTCGCGATGAAGTTGTAGAACCCGATCGCCATCCCCAGCAGCGCCCCGCACAGCGTCAGCCAGGGCCGCGAGCCGAATCTGCCGTCAAGCCAGTGTCCCAGCCAGGCCAGCAGCGCAATCGTGGCGGCGAACACCCCGCCCAGCCCCATGTAGGGCGCCGCCCGTCTGATGATCTCGGTGTAGTCATTCCTGCCGGGCATTGGCGGGCTCGGCGAGGCTCTACCCGCCCGCCAGCAGCATGGAGTGGGCGAACCCGGCAAGCTTGAGGAAACGCTCCGGCCAGATGCCGAGCGCCACCGTAGCCAGCGCCATGATGGCGAGGGCGGTCAGCAGGCCGGGCGAGGTGGAGTACGGCTCGTCCGTGAGCGGCTCGCGGATGTACATGTTCACCACCACCCTCAGGTAGTAGTAGGCCGACACCGCGCTGTTGATGACCGCCAGTATCGCCAGCCAGAAATACTGCCCCTGGACTGCCGCGCCGAAGAGGTACCACTTGCCCATGAAGCCGGCCAGCGGCGGGATGCCGGCGAGCGAGAGCAGGAAGAGCAGCATGACCAAGGCCGCCAACGGGGAGCGCTTGTGCAGGCCGGAGAAGTCCACCACCAGATCGCCAACCATGCTCTCGCGCCGCAGCATGATCACCATGGCGAAGGCCCCGATGTTCATGAATGTGTAGATGAACAGGTAGATCGCCACCGACCGCAGGCCGAAGCGTCCGGTCTCCCCGGGCAGCCCCGCCACCAGCACTCCCATCAGGGTGTATCCGGCGTGGGCGATGCTCGAATAGGCGAGCATCCGCTTCATGTTGTCCTGGAGCAGCGCCGTGACGTTGCCCAGCGTCATGCTGGCCGCCGCCAGCAGCGCCACCAGCGGCGCCCAGTAGTCGAACAGCGCGGGAAATCCCGAGAGCAGGATCCGGAGCATCACGACGAAGGCGGCGGCCTTGCTCGCCGTGGAGATGAAAGCGGTCACGGCGGTGGGGGCCCCTTCGTAGGCGTCCGGGATGTACATGTGGAACGGCACCGCGGCGACCTTGAAGCCGATGGCCACCAGGATCAGGGTCATCCCCAGGACGGTGAGCTCGATTCCCGGTGCGCCGGGCACGGCGCGCGTGGCGATCTCGGACAGCTGGATCGATCCGGTTGCCCCATAGACCAGTGACGCCCCGTACAGGAAGATGGCCGAAGAGAATGCCCCCAGCACGAAGTACTTGATGGCGGCCTCGTTGGATTTGCGGTTCTCCTTGAAGAACCCCACCAGGATGTAGATGGCAAGCGCCATCGTCTCCAGCGAGATGTAGATCATCAGCAACGACGCCGCTCCGGCCATGAACATCATGGCGGCCGTGGCGATCATGATCAGGACGTAGTACTCCCCCGCCTGCATCCGCTCGATGTCCAGGTAGCGCACCGAGATCAGGATCGTGAGGGCCGCGGCCACCAGGACGAGCAGCTTGAAGAAGAAGGCGAGCGCATCCACCGCCACGTCGCCGAAGAAGACCGGGGCCGCCGCGGCTCCGCCGAGCTGGTTGGCGTAGCGCACTACCGTCGGAATGATCAGCAGCGTCCCGAACAGGGACAGCCATGCGACGGCACGGCGGCTCTCGGCCGGCAGAACGGCCGAGACCGCCAGGATGATGAAGGCGAACAGGCACAGGAACAGCTCCGGCACCAGCGCCCGGCTGTCGGCGAGAAGGCTCGCCACGTCAAACGTCATCATCTGATCGGCGGCGTGTCCGGCGGCCTGGAGCCGGACAGGCCGGCCTCCACCGCGCCGCTGCCCGAGAGCTGCTGGACGATCTTCGCCACCGGTTTTTCCATGATCCTGAAGATCGGCCTCGGGTACAGACCTATCCAGAAGCAGAGCGCCACCAGCGGCGCCAGGTAGATCACCTCCCGCATGTTGCAGTCGGAGATCTTCTGGTTCTCAGGATTGTCGAGAGCACCGAACATCGTGCGCTGGTAGAGCCAGAGCATGTAGGCCGCCCCCAGCACGATCCCCGAGACGCCGCAGACGGCCCAGAACTTGCCGCCGAGATACCACCCGACCCACGGAATCGTGAACCCGAGGTCGGACGGGATCTGGAAGGCGCCCGCCAGGATGGTGAACTCCCCGATGAAGCCGTTGAGGACGGGCAGGCCGATGGAGGACATCGTGATGATCATGAAGATGGTCGCGAAGACCGGCATCTGCTTGGACAGCCCGCCGTACTCGGAGATCATGCGGGTGTGACGGCGCTCGTAGACGATACCCACCAGGAGGAACAGCGCTCCGGTGGACAGCCCGTGGTTGATCATCTGCAGGATGCCGCCGTTGATCCCGTTGCTGTTGAGCGCGAAGACTCCCAGCATGCAGAATCCCAGGTGGCTCACCGAGGAATAGGCGACCAGCTTCTTCCAGTCCTTCTGCACCATTGCCACCAGCGCGCCGTAGATGATCCCGATCACCGCGAGGCCCAGGACGTAGGGCGCGAAATACCGCGACGCGTCAGGCATCATCGGCAGATTGAAGCGCACGAAGCCGTACGTGCCCATCTTGAGCAGCACGCCCGCCAGGATGACCGAGCCCGCCGTGGGCGCCTCGGTATGCGCGTCAGGCAGCCAGGTGTGGAACGGAAACATCGGCACCTTGATCGCGAAGCCGACGAAGAAGGCCCAGAAGACCCACTTGCTCAGCTCGAAGAAGGCCGGGTCGTTGGCCAGCGTGGTGAGCTGCATGATGTCGAAGGTGTAGACGCCGGTCTTGCCGCCGTAATAAAAGTAGACGGCCAGGATCCCGAGCAGCATCAGCACGGAGCCGAACAGTGTGTAGAGGAAGAACTTGATCGCCGCGTACAGCTTGTTGCTGCCGCCCCAGATGCCGATCAGGAAATACATCGGCACCAGCATCACTTCCCAGAAGACGTAGAACAGGAAGAGGTCCATCGCCATGAAGACGCCCAGCATCCCGGTCTGCAGCGCCAGCAGGAAGACGTAGTACTCCTTGACCCGATCGGTAATCGCCGACCAGGATGACAGCGCCGCGATGAACCCGAGCAGCGTGGTGAGCAGCACGAACAACGCCGAGATCCCGTCCACCGCGAAGATGTACTTGGCGCCGATGGAGGGGATCCAGTCGTACATCTCGGTCAGCCCTCCATCGAAACCTGAGAGCTGCGTGTCCCACTGGAAGTAGAGTGGCAGCGACACCAGCAGATCGAGCCCGGCCACGGCGGTGGCGAACCAGGCGATCCCCTTCTTCGCCTCCCTGGGGAAGAACAGCAGAATGAGCGCGCCGGCCAGGGGCACGTACGCGATGGTGGACAGCATCCCGTGGAACATCTCCTCCAGCTCCTTACGACACGTACATGTAGATGCAGATCATGACGAAGACCCCGAGCACCATCGCCGAGGCGTAAGACTGCGTCAGGCCGGTCTGCACGCGGCGCAGCACCGAGGACGACCCCATGAACACGCGGCCCACGAGATTCACCAGCCCGTCCACGATCCAGGTATCCCAGAAGACCGAAAAGTACGACGTCCCCACCGTGACATTGCGCACCGCGTTGACGGCGCCGTCCACGACCTTCACGTCCAGCCAGGCCGCGATGCGGCACAGCTGGTAGAAGGGCTGGATCAGCACGGCGTCGTACAGCTCGTCGACCCAGTACTTGTTCTTCAGAACGTTGTGGACACCGGCGAATCGCCCGCGCCACGCCGCGGCACGCTCCGGATGCTTGTTGTACAGATTCCATCCGAACAGGAGCATCCCGGCCCCCAGAACCACCGCCAGCGCCATCAGGCCGTACTCCGTGGCGGCGCTGCCTGCGTGGCCGGCGGCCCCGGCTGCGTGCGGATCGGCTGCCTCCTCGTGATGGACCTCCCCGGCTGCGTAGGTCTTCGCGCTGAAGGCCGGCTCGAGCCAGTGATGCAGCCGCTCGCCGCCCCCCAGCGACGCAGGCACGTTCAAGAAGCCCCCGACGAGGGACAGCACCGCCAGCACCACCAGCGGCCATTTCATGACGCCGGGCACCTCGTGCACGTGGGCTTCGGTATGGTGATCCATCCGGGACTTTCCCCAGAAGGTCAGGCCCATCAGCCGCGTCATGTAGAACGCCGTGATGAGCGCGGTCGCGGCCGCCACGGCCCAGATGACCGGGCTCCAGAGGTACGACTTCCAGAGGATCTCGTCCTTGGAGAAGAAGCCCGATGTCGGCGGCATCCCGGCGATCGCCACCCACCCGCACAGGAAGACCGCATAGGTGACGGGCAGCTTCTTCTTCAACCCGCCCATCTTCATCATGTCCTGCTCGTGATGCAGCGCGTGGATCACGGCGCCCGAGCCCAGGAAGAGCAGCGCCTTGAAGAAGGCATGCGTCATGAGATGAAAGATGGCCGCCGAGTAGGCGCCCACGCCGGCTGCGAGGAACATGTAGCCAAGCTGCGAGACCGTGGAGTAGGCCAGCACCTTCTTGATGTCGTTCTGGGCGATGCCGATGGTGGCCGCAAAGAGCGCCGTGGCCGCCCCCACAACGGCGATGAGCGTCAGCGCCACCGGGGCCATCGCGTACATCGGCGCCAGCCGGCAGACCATGTAGACCCCCGCCGTGACCATGGTCGCGGCGTGGATGAGCGCCGAGACGGGAGTGGGGCCCGCCATGGCGTCGGGCAGCCAGACGTAGAGCGGCACCTGGGCCGACTTGCCGCACGCTCCGATGAACAGGCAGATCCCCACTGTGGTCAGCAACGCAGTGGAGGCGCCTCCCGACGTGGCGCCCGCCAGCAGCGGTCCGAACTCCAGCGTGCCGAAGTGGGCGAAGAGCACCAGCGCGCCGATGACGAAGGCCAGATCACCGATGCGGTTCGTGATGAAGGCCTTGCGGCCGGCGTCGGCGCAGTCGGTCTTCCAGTAGTAGTAGCCGATGAGCAGGTAGGAGCACAGCCCCACTCCCTCCCAGCCCACGAACATCACCGGAAGCGACCCGCCCAGCACCAGCGTGAGCATCATCGCCATGAAGAGGTTCAGGTAGGTGAAGTAGCGCCAGTAGCCGGGTTCCTCGTGCATGTAGCCGATTGAATAGACATGGATCAGGAATCCCACGCCCGTCACGATCAGGACCATCACTGCCGAAAGAGGGTCGAGCACGAAGACCCAGTCGAGGGCCAGGCTGGGCGCCCCGCCGCCGGCATCCATGAACGGAATCCATGTGGCGGCCCGCGTCTCGAGAACGCGGTGCTCGGCTGGCATGCCCGCCAGCTCCATCACGGCGGCAACCGACAGCACGAAGGAGAGAAGGACCGCGCCGCAGGCCACGAGCCCCACCAGCCGCTTGGAGAGCTTCCGCCCGATCAGCCCGTTGATCAGGAAGCCGGCGGCCGGCGCCAGGGGGATCAGATGAAGGTATCCGCCCACGTCTGTCTCAGCCCTTCATGATGTTGATCTGATCGATGTTGATCGTGTCTTTGTTCGAAAAAAGGGCAATCAGTATCGCAAGGCCCACTGCGACCTCGCCGGCGGCCACGACGATCGTGAAAACTGCGAAGACCTGCCCCGCGAGATCGCCGAGCTGGCGCGAGAAGGCCACGAAATTGATGTTGGCCGCGTTGAGCATCAGCTCGATCCCCATCAGCATGATGATGATGTTGCGGCGGATCAGCACGCCGGCCAGCCCCACCGAGAACAGAATCAGGGAGAGGACCAGGATGTGCGACGACGGGATGCCGTTCATCAGATCCTCCGCCGTGCCAGGATCACCGGGGCGATCATCGCCACCAGGAGCAGCAGCGACGCGACCTCGAACGGGAGCAGGTACCGCTGGTAGAGCTCCATCCCCACCGTCTCGATGTTGCCGGCGGGCGTCGTCGCGGCCGCTGCCGGGACGGGCGCCACCTCCGGAGCATCCCAGAAGAAGGTGATCAAGGCCCCGGCCAGCAGGCCCGCGAGCATGAGCGCGCCGACCATGTGCCGCATCGGCGGCGCCTTCAGGGGCGCGTGCTGCGGCACCAGCATGATGACGAACAGGTAGAGCACGACGATCCCGCCCGCGTAGACCAGCACCTGCACGGCCGCCAGGAACTCCGCCGCGAGGACGACGTAGATCCCGGCCACGCAGAAAAAGGTCAGCACGAGGAACAGCGCCGAGTGCACGGCGTTGCGGCGCGTCACCACCATCACGGCGGAGATCACCGCCACCGCGCTCAGCAGATAGAAGATGAACGCCGACCCCGTCACTGCCTCCCCCTCATCCCCGGCTACTTCTCGTACTTCCTGAGCGGATGCCCTTCGTAGAGCTTCTCCTTGCCCGTAATGAACTCGACGCGCGAGTAGTCTGACAGCTCGTAGTCATGGCTCATGTAGATGGCCGTGATCGGCTTGGTCGGACATGGATCCACGCACAGCCCGCACAGGCAGCAGCGCTCGTAGTCGATGATGAACGACTTGGGATACTTCCCCTTGCCGCTCGGCTTCTTGTCCACGACGAGGCTGATGCAGTTGTCAGGGCAGATCTGCTCGCACAGCAGACAGCCCACGCACAGCTCCTCGCCGTTTTCCGGGTCGCGCCGCAGCCGGGGCATCCCGCGGAAGCGCGGCGCCAGATTCGGCGTCTCCTTCGGATACTCCAGCGTGACATGCGGCCGGAACTGGTTCTTCAATGTGATCATCATCCCCTGCACCATCTCGTAGGGGATGAAGCTCTTGATGAACTGCATCGCGCCTGCCATGTTGAGTACCTCGCCTCCTCAGCCCGCCTGCGCCTGCCCCAGCAACAGAAACAGCCCCGTCGCCAGGACATTGGCCAGGGACAGTGGCAGGAGCCACTTCCATCCCAGCCGCATGAGCTGATCGTAGCGGTATCGCGGGAACGTGCCGCGCAACCAGATATAGACGTAGAGGATGAAGGTTACTTTGATGCCGAACCAGAAGATGCCCGAAAGCGCCGGGTGGATGACGTTGAGAAAGTCCAGGAAGGCCAGCGCTTCGACATTGGGGAACGGGCGCAGCCAGCCTCCCAGCCAGAGCGTCGTGGCGAGGGATGCCACGACGATCATGTTGGTGTATTCGGCGATCATGAAGAACGAGAACTTCATGCCGGAGTATTCCGTCTGGTACCCGGCCACCAGCTCGGCCTCCGCCTCGGGCAGATCGAACGGCAGCCTGTTGGTCTCCGCCACCGCCGACACGAAGTAGCAGAACAGGCCCACGCACTGGGGCATCAGGTACCAAATGCCCGCGGCGCGCTGCGCCTCGACGATCCCCACCATGCTGGCGGTTCCCGCCATCATGAGCACGCCGATGATCGACAGGCCCAGAGGCACCTCGTACGATACCATCTGGGCCGCGCTGCGCAGTGATCCCAGAATCGAGTATTTGCTGTTGGAGGCCCACCCGCCCAGGATGATCCCGTAGACTCCCAGCGACGTGATCGACAGGATGAACAGCACGCCGATGTTCACATCGGTGATGTAGGGGTCGATCCGGTAGCCGAAGACCTCGAAAGGGGCCGAGGCGAACGGGATGATCGACAACGCCGCGAAGGCCGGGATGATCGCCATGACCGGCGCGAGCAGGAACATCGCCTTGTCGGCGCCGTCCGGGACGATGTCCTCCTTGATGAGCAGCTTGATGCCGTCGGCGATCGGTTGGAGCAAGCCGCGCGGGCCCACGCGGCGCGGCGCCAGCCGGAGCTGCATGAAGCCCAGGATCTTGCGCTCCAGCAGCGTCAGGTAGGCCATCGCTCCCGAGATGACCCCCAGCACCACGGCGATCTTCACCACCGGGATGACCACGTGGAGGATCAGCGTCTCGTTCACCGGTCGCAGTCCCCCAGCACGATGTCGATGGTGCCGATCACGGCGACGATGTCGGCCACCAGGCCGCCGCGCGACATCCGGCCGATGGCCGCCAGGTTCACGAACGAGGGCGCCCGGAAGTGGCAACGGTAGGGCGTCTCGCCCCCGTCGCTGACGATGTAGAACCCCTGGACGCCGCGCGGCCCCTCGATCTCGTGATAGACCTCGCCCGCGGGAGGCTTCATCCGCGTCTTGAGCTTGGGGGCGCGGATCTCTCCGTCGGGCAGCTTGTCGAGGGCCTGGCGGATGATCCGCAGCGACTGGCGGAGCTCCTCGAGGCGGACCTGGTAGCGGGCGAATGTGTCCCCTTCCTCCTGCGTGGGGACATCGAACTCCACCTGGTCATAGGCGGCGTATGGCTCGGTCTTGCGGATGTCATAGGCGACCCCCGAAGCGCGCAGCACCGGCCCGGTCACGGCGAAGTTGATCGCGTCCTGCCTGGAGAGATACCCGACTCCCTTGGTGCGCTCCAGCCAGATGCGGTTCTCCGTGAGGAGTCCTTCGTACTCCTTGATGCGCGGGGGCATCGTGTCGACGAACCGCCGGCATCCCTCCACCCAGCCCGGGGGAAGGTCGTCGAGGATCCCTCCCACGCGGAACATGTTGGTGGTGAGGCGCGCGCCGCAGAAGGCTTCGAACAGGTCGAGGATCATCTCCCGATCGCGCATGCAGTAGAAAAAAACCGTCATCGCGCCGATGTCGAGCCCGTGCGTGCCCAGCCAGACCAGGTGCGAGGCGATCCTGTTCAGCTCGGCGATGATCGTCCGGATGAAGCGGGCGCGCATCGGCACCTCGATGCCGGCCAGCTTCTCCACCGCCTGGATGTAGCCCAGGTTCTGCGATGCCGACCCCACGTAGTCGAGCCGGTCGCACAGCGGCGGGACCATGTAGTAAATCTTGTGCTCGGCCAGCTTCTCCACCCCGCGGTGCAAGTAGCCGATCACCGGCTTCACATCCACGATCGTCTCGCCGTCGAGGACCAGCACCAGCCGCAGCACGCCGTGCGTGGAGGGGTGCTGGGGCCCCATGTTGATCTCCATCGTCTCGGTTCTGAACATATGGAGACTCAGCGCAGCCTCATGTGTTGCTCCGGGAGTCCCTCCAGCGGGAACTCCTTGCGGAGGGGATGCCCCTGCCATTCATCGGGCATCATGATCCGCCGCAGATCCGGATGCCCGTCGAACCGCACGCCGAACAGGTCGAAGATCTCCCTTTCGAACCAGTCGGCCGATGCGAACAGCGCCGTCGCCGAGGGGACGCTCTCCCCCTCCCCGACGCGGAGCTTGAGGCGCAGGCGCTGGTTGTTCGGAATCGAATAGAGGTGGTAGACCACGTCGAAGCGCTTGTCGCGCTTGGGCCAGTCCACGGCCGTCTGATCGGTCAGCATCGTGAAGGCAGCGCGCGGGTCATCGTGCAGGAACCTGAGGATCTCGATCAACATCGCCCCGGGCACCACCACCGACACGGCGCCGGCATGCCAGGTCACATCGACAATCGCTTCAGGGTGCTTCTCCCGCAGCAAGTCCAGCGCCGGGGAGGAGCCCTCCGCGCGCAGCGCGGCCTCCACAGGGTCGATCTTCGGGACGGGCGGCTTCGGAGGTGGAGCGGGCGGTGCTGCCGATGCCGGCGGGGCCGGCTGGGATGGCGGCGGCGCAGCGGGAGGCTTGGCGTCCTCGGGGGTGTCAGCCATCTGCTGCTACCCCTCGGTCCATTCCAGGGCGCCCTTGCGCCAGGCATAGAAGTAGCCCAGCACGAGGATGCCGATGAAGATCACCATCTCGATGAAGCCGAACAGACCCAGCGCCCTGAACCGTACCGCCCAGGGGAACAGGAAGATCACCTCGACGTCGAACACCACGAACAGGACGGCGATGATGTAGTACTTGACCGAATAGCGCCCGCGGGCGTCCCCCTGAGCCTCAACGCCGCACTCGTAGGCGGCCATCTTGACCCGCTCGTAGTTCACCGGCCTGACGAGCCGTGCGATCAGCAGGGTCACCACCGGAAAGGTGGCGGCCACCAGGACGAAGATGAGGATCGGGATATAGCTTGCCATGTGTACGCGATTCCGCTGTGAGCGATTCCGGCAGTCCTGTGTGTGAGAGTCGTCGGCGCGCTGGCGGCGCCGGGCAGGAACCGTATCACCCGCCCGCCGGAAGCGTCAACAGAGACATCGTTTGATTGCCTCTGTTCAAACCTGCATGGTAGGCTCTGCCCATCTCACAGTCGCCATCCGAGCAGCCGCGGACGTGAAGGATGACAATGTCGCAGAGAAGCGCCCGGGCCGAGTCCATTCCGCACACCAGCCGCAGCCTCACGGCACTCGCCTGCGCCATCCTGCTGCTGCCCGGCGAAGGGCTGCTGCTCGCGCAGGCAAAGACACCGCCGCCGCAGCAAGCTCCCCAGGAGGCTCCGCAGACACCCGCGACTCCGCCGGCCGCCGAGAGCGAATCGCCCAAGCTCCCGCCTGATCAGCTTGAATCTCTGGTGGCCCCGATCGCCCTCTATCCCGATCCTCTCCTGGCCCAGACACTCGTCGCGTCCACCTACCCGCTCGAGATTGTGCAGCTCCAGCAGTGGATGGCGAAGAACCCGAAACTGAAGGACAAGGAGCTGGCGGATGCGGTCGCCAAGCAGCCCTGGGACACCAGCATCCAGACCATGGCGGCGACTCCCGAGGTGGCGAAGCGTCTTGCCGAGGATATCCAGTGGACAACCGATCTTGGCAACGCCTTCCTCGCTCAGCAAGGCGACGTCATGGATGCCGTGCAGCGGATGCGCACGAAGGCCAAGGACAAGGGCGCCCTGGAATCGAACGAGCAGCAGAAGGTCGAGACGAAGACCGTCGATGATAAGACGGTCATCATCGTGGAGAGCGCCAACCCCGAGGTCATCTACGTCCCGTCCTACAGTCCGACCGTCGTCTACGGCCCCCCGGTCTATCCCTACCCGCCGATCTACTATCCGCCGTATCCACCCGGTGCCGCGTTCGTGTCGTTCAGCTTCGGCGTCATGATGGGCGCGGCGTTCTGGGGCGGCTCGTGCTGCGGATGCGGATGGGGCGGCAACGACATCGACATCAACGTCAACAACAACTTCAACCGGAACACCAACATCAACACCGGGAACCGGGGCGGCGGGGGCAGCGGCGGCAAGTGGGGGCACAACCCGCAGCACCGCGGCGGCGCACCCTATGGGAACAAGGCCACGGCGAACAAGTACGGCGGCACGTCGCGTGGCGGCGCTTCAGGAAGCCGGCCTGGTGCGAGCCAGCAGGGAGGCGCGGGGACACGGGGAGGCTCGCCGGGCGTCAGCGACCGGTCGTCAGGAGGTGCCGCGAATCGCGGAGCATCGCCTGGCGCGAGCGATCGCTCCGCAGGCGGCGGATCCAGAGGCGGCGCCGGCGGCAGTGGCGCTGCCAGCGGCAGCGAGCGCATCGGCAGCCGGAACGTCCCCTCGAGCAGCGGATCGAGAGGCAGCAGCTTCAGCGGCGGCTCGGGCGGGTACAGCGGCAGCCGCGCACGCTCCAGCTCGTCGCGGGGCTCCTCGAGCATGCGCGGCCGCGGCGGCGGCGGAGGAGGGCGCCGGCGATGAGCACGACGATCTCCAGCGCCATGGGACGCTGCCTGCTGGTCTGTTTCGGCGTCCTGGGAGTTCTCGCTCCTGCCTGCCAGGGGCCGGCCGCCCCTCCGCCGGCCGCACAAGAGACGTTCGGCACTCCGGAGGAGGCTGGAGAGGCGCTCGTCGCCGCCGCCGAGCGCTTCGACGTGGATGCACTGACGAAGATCCTCGGTCCCGAAGGCGTCGACCTCGTGGTCACGGAGGACACGGTCCAGGACAAGAACGCGAGCGCCGCCTTTTCAGCGCAGGCCCGGGAGAAGCACCAAATCCTGATGGACGCCGGGGATCCGAATCGCGCCACCTTCACTGCCGGAGTGGAGGACTGGCCGTTGCCGATCCCGATCATCCAGGAGAGCGGCCGCTGGCGGTTCGACACGAAGGCGGGACGCGAAGAGCTCCTCTACCGCCGGATCGGACAGAACGAGCTGGACGCCATCGAGGTTTGCCGGGGCTACGTCGAGGCGCAGTTCGAGTACGCCTCCGAGAAGCACGACGGCTCGCGGGTGCACCAGTACGCGCAGCTCATCGTCAGCACTCCCGGCAAGCACGACGGGCTCGCGTGGAAGGATCCGGATGGAACGTGGAGCGGTCCGGTGGGGGAGAGGATCGCCCGCGTGATCGCCCAAGGTTACTCCGACAAGTACGAGCCCTTTCACGGCTACTACTTCAAGATCCTGAAGGGACAGGGGCCGGCCGCACCACTGGGCGAGATCGATTTCCTCGTGAAGGGCGTGATGATCGGCGGCTTCGCCCTCGTGGCCGCGCCGGCCGACTACGCGGTCAGCGGGGTCAAGACTTTCGTGGTGAGTCACACCGGCGTGGTCTACGAAGCCGATCTCGGCCCCGATACGCTCAAGGCCTTCAATACGATGGAGCGCTTCAACCCCGACAAGGAATGGACGCCGGTGGAGCAATGACGGGTACCCCGGATCAGATCGGGTCGGTCATCCCCTCGATGATCCTGGCGGCGTAGGCGGACTGCCGGCGCGAAGAGGCCGGCTCCTCGACCCACTCGGCCTGCATCTGGAGAACGCGGCCGGGGCCCATGTTGTAGGCGGTCAGCGCCAGGCTGACATCGTCATCGAACGCCTCGATCAGCTTGCGCAGGTAGTAGGCCCCCAGCTGGATGTTCACTTCGGGGTTCTCGAGAAGCTCGGGTCCCCGGGAGGCGGCCCACTCGAGGTCCAGCTCGGCGGCGAGGTCCGCGGCCGTGGCGGGCATGATCTGCATCAGGCCCACGGCGCCTTTGTGGGAGACGGCGTCCTGCCTGAAGCTGCTTTCCGACATGATGACCGACAGGAGCAGGGCCGGCTCGAGCCCTTCCTGAAAGCTGGCCTCGGCGACGGAGCGGGTGATCATCTGAACCTGCCTGGGGCTCAGCGAAATATCGTGCCTGTCGATGAAGGCAGCCACCAGCCGGCTGGTAGCCGGGTCCGGCCCCCTGACAATCGGGACCTGGGCGACCAGCCGCCACGGGTCCTCGGGGGCCCAGGCGTGGCCGCTCACAACGAAGGACAGGAGAGCCGTACCCCCAACCAGGGACATGCAGACACCCGAACGCACGAGACGCTTGAGCCGGCTGGCCAGGCTTCGCGCTTCGAATCGCTTCAGCATGTGATGTGGACCCTCCGTGTCAGGTTTGCCGCTGATAATGGCAGGGGTCCGGGATCTGGTCAAGCAAGAAGACCCGGACGAGGCCGATAGAGAACACCGGAAACCTGCCTCGGACCATGCAGGTCAATGAGTTAGCCCCACTGGCACGGCATCGAGGATCGGGGCCCGCGGCCCGACAATCCTGACAGTTCTTACCTTTCTGGCGGTTTCGGACCCCCCCGGAGGTGGCGGGGGACCCGCTTTCAGGGCTTGCCCGGCGGCCGCTTAAATATGATGCGATCCCCCAGCCTGATTCCTTCCCGGGAGGCCAGCCCTCCCTGGAGCTCCAGGACATAGAGGGCCGCCTGCATCGGGGTGTAGTTGTGGCATGGGTCCTGCCGGCAGGGGGGGACATTCTGCTCCAGGTGGACCACCTTCCAGCCATCGTCCAGCCAGAGGATGTCCAGGCTGACCCGGCAGTTCTTCATCCAGAAGGGGTGAAAGTCCATTTCCCCCATGAGAAACACCATCCCCTCCTGGTCGGTGACCCGCTCCCTGAACATGTACCCCCGCTGGCGGGCAAGGGGGGTCTCGGCGACCTCGACCGCCAGGGTCCGTCCTGAAGGGAGGGTCACCTCGGCGGCTGGATTGCCGGCGGTGGGAGCGGGGGGGGTGGCGGCGGGCGCCTCCGGCTGCGCGCCCCCTTCCGGGGGCCCGGACAACACAGACAGAACAGAGGCAACAAGCACGACGATCGCTGAGGTCCCGGACACGCGGCGATGTTATCCCGGCCATCCGGCCTCCGCCACCGTACCATCAATGCGTGATTGACACCCTCGAACCTGCTCCGATACCATTCGGGCTCCTTCACCTTCGGACCCTCACTAAACACATGGACGACATCTCGCTTCTGGTGGACCGGCTTGGAGCCGGTGACGCCGCGGAGGACGAGCGCGCCCTGACGCTGCTGGCGATGCACGGGCGCAAGTCTGTCGAAGCGCTGCTTGGCGCGGCGGCCTCTCCTGATCCGGTGCGCCGCGCGCTGGCCATCACCGGACTGGGACGCATCGGCGATGCGCGCGCCCGGCGCACGCTCACCGTGGCGCTGGCCGATCGCAGTCCCGTCGCGCGCGCCGCGGCCGCCACAGCGCTGTCGGCCTTCCCTACCGTCGACATCGTGTCGCGCCTCCGCTCGCTGCTGGAGAGGGAAACCGATGTCGAGGTGCGGCTGCGGGCTGTCGCCACGCTCGTGGATCACTTCAACACCGGAACCGTGGAAGCCCTCGATCCCCTGCTGCATCTGCTGCGGCGCCGCGAGGAAGATCGGCGCGTGCGGCTCGAATCACTCAAGGTGCTCGTCCTGCTGCCTCCATCCGAGGCGCGCTCGATTGCCGCAAGCCTCATCATGGACAAGGACACACGGCTCGCCGCAGCGGCCGCCCGCTACACAGGCGAGCGGGCTCCCAAAGACCGCCCGGGCCTGGAAGAGGCCCTGCGGGATCTGGATTCACCGGACTACTTCGTCTTCAGGCGCTCCGCGTCGCTGCTGGCCTCGATGGGCGAGAGCGTCATCGGGATGCTGGTTTCCGCGCTGCGCCAGCGCGCCGCCGATCCCGTGGCCTGCGCGCGCGTTTCTTCCGTCCTGCGCGAGACGGCGCGGGGCCGGGAGCGCGCCGTGGCGCACCAGCTCGACGAGGTCGTGGAACTGGTGCCGCTTGGGCTGCTGGTGGATATCGTCGGCGACACGCGCGACCGCACGGCCCTGTACCACCTCAAGGGAGTCATCGATCGGCTCGAGTCTCCCGACGCGGTCCTGATGGAGCCGGACCCCGCCTCGAAGATGGCGCGCGGGATGATCGTCGCCAAAGCCCACTACTACCTCGCGCGCAGCGGCAGCCGGGTGGCCTTCGACAGTCTCAAGACGATCCTCGGGCGGCGCGACGAGAAGCTCATGGGCGAGATCCTGATGGCCGTCGAGGAGATCGGCGCGCGCGAGGAGCTGCTCGATTTGCTGGCCCGCTACGATTCCGAGGAGCCCTGGATGAAGGACAGGATCCAGATGTCGTTCCGGAGGCTCATGAAGAAGCTGCGCCTCTCGCCGGACGACAGGATCTTCGAGCGGCTCGACGGTGCGGGCCGGTCCCTGCTGGCGACAATCCTCTCGTCAACGGAGGCGCGGCCGGCGCGCGTGCCACGGCGCCGAACGCGCCACGTTGACTCCCTCTGAAGCCCATTCGTATACTCGGCGCACGATGAAAAAACTCTCGGTGCGCGATCTCGACGTGCGCGGCAAGCGCGTCTTCGTGCGCGTTGACTTCAATGTGCCGCTGGCCGCCGAACCCGCGGGCATGACCGTCAAGGACGATCGCCGGATCGCCGAGAGCCTGCCCACGCTCAAGCTGATTCTGGAGCGTGGTGGATCGGTGATCGCGGCCTCCCACCTGGGGAGGCCCAAGGGAAAGCCCGTGCGCGAGATGACGCTGGAGCCGGTGGCCCGCAGGCTGCAGGAGCTGCTGGGCCGTCCCGTGCAGTTCGCTCCTGACTGTGCGGGAAGCCAGGCCGCCCGGGCGGCCGCAGCGCTCAAGCCGGGCGATGTCCTGCTTCTGGAGAACCTGCGCTTCCACAAAGCCGAGGAGGCCAATGACCCGGAGTTTGCCCGAACGCTGGCTTCGCTTGCGGACCTCTACGTGAACGATGCCTTCGGCTCGGCGCACCGCGCGCACGCCTCCGTTGATGGCGTCGCCCGCCTGATGGACAAGGCGGCGGCCGGGCTGCTGATGGACAAGGAGATCTCGGCGCTCGGGAGGCTGGTCACCGACCCGCCGCGGCCCTTCGTAGTGGTGGTGGGAGGAGCCAAGGTCAGCGACAAGCTGGATCTGCTGGAGTACCTGATGGAGAAGGCCAACACGCTGATCATCGGCGGGGCCATGGCCTACACCTTTCTGCGCGCGCTGGGCCACGAGATGGGGTCGTCGCTCGTGGAGCCTGAAAAGGAGATGCAGGCGCGCGACCTCATGACGCTGGCCGCGGTCAAGGGGGTCTCGTTCCTGCTCCCCGAGGATCACATGGAAGCGAAGGCAGGCACCACGGAGAAGGGGCGCCCCACGAAAGGCCCCGACGTCAACCCTGGCTACATGGGGCTGGATATCGGCCCGAAGACCATCGCGTCGTTTTCGGCCGGCGTGGCCAGGGCGGGCAGCATTCTGTGGAACGGACCGATGGGCAAGTTCGAGGACCCCCATCACGCCGCCGGCACGCGGGCGATTGCCCAGGCGATCGCTGCGTCGGGGGCCTTTACCGTGGTGGGCGGCGGCGATTCGGCCGCCGCGGTGAAGACCTTCGGGATGGACGGCTCCTTCTCGCACATCTCCACGGGGGGCGGCGCTTCGCTTGAATTCCTCTCCGGGCTGACGCTGCCGGGCGTGGCGGCGCTGACCGACGCTCCGCGCGCGTGAGCAGACCACCTGGCGGCATCCTCCCGCTGATCGTCGGCAACGGGAAGATGCACTCCACGCCTTCCGAAACCGAAGCCCTGCTATCCGAGCTGCTGCCGGGCATCAGAGAAGCTGCGGCAGGATCATCGGGGGAGGCGCGCGTGGAGGTGGTCATCGCGCCTCCGTTCACCTCGCTGCCGCTGGCCTCCCGGATGCTGGCCGGATCGGGCATCGCTCTGGCCGCGCAGAACTGTCACTGGGTCGAGCAGGGCCCCTTCACCGGCGAGATCTCGGCGCGGATGCTGGCGGAGGTGGGCTGCTCGTTCGTGATCCTGGGGCACTCCGAGCGGCGCGAGCAGTTCGGCGAGAGCGATCACCTCATCAATCTGAAGATCAGGGCGGCGCTGGCCTGGGATCTCACGCCGATCCTCTGCGTGGGAGAAAAGCACACCGACCGCGTCGAGGGACGCGAGGAGCTCGTCGTGGAGGCCCAGATTCGCAACTGCCTCGCCGACCTCAGGCTGGAAGCCGGGCAGAGACTCGCGATCGCCTACGAGCCGGTCTGGGCCATCGGGACCGGCCGCACGCCGACGGCGGAGCAGATCAGATCGATGCACGCCCTGGCGCGCGAGCAGGCGGGCGTCGCACTGGGGCCGGGATCTGGGCGGATGCCGATCCTCTATGGCGGGAGTGTGACGGACCAGAATGCGGCCGAAATCCTCTCTGTCGAGGGCGTGGATGGGGCTCTCGTGGGCGGCGCGTCCCTGAAGCCCGAGGCCTATGTGGCGATCGTGAAGGCAGCGGAAACAGCGTGAATGGCGCCGTTGTCCCCCCTCGGGACGCTGTGCTATAGTCCGCGCTTCATTCGCCTGACGGAGCCGCCATGGTCATTCTGCTGACCCTTCTGCATCTGATGGTCTGCATCTTCCTCATACTCGTCGTGCTGCTGCAGACGGGCAAGGGGGCGGATGTCGCCGCCGCGTTCGGCGGCACGAGCCAGACGGCCTTCGGCGCGCGCGGGGCTTCCACGCTGCTGTCCAAGCTGACCACCATTTCGGCCATCGTGTTCATGATCACCGCCTTCTCCCTGGCGATGGTCTCCAGCCGTGGCGGCCGGTCGGTGGTTCCCGACATTCCGGCAGGACAGACCGCTCCCTCAGGACCATCCGTCCCGGCGGAGCAGCCTCCAGCGAACCCGGCACCCGTGCCGACCGAGCCGGCGCCGGCAGGCGAGCAGACCCCTCCCCCGGCTCCGCAGTAGCGGATCCGGAGGCACGAAAGTGGGCCTCCGCTGAGGCCCGGCACCAGTGCACGCCGAAGTGGTGGAATTGGCAGACACACCATCTTGAGGGGGTGGCGTCGCGAGACATGCGGGTTCGAATCCCGCCTTCGGCACCAACCTGTTCCGGGAGGACCGCCCTTCCGGCATCCCGGCGCTCATGCTTCCCGAGTTCAGTCTTCGCCCGGAGCGTCCGCACTGAGGATCATCTTCGCGGTCGCCCTCGACAACGGCCTGGCGCTGCCTGCATCTATGTGGGACTGAGGCGGCAGCCCGTCGCGATCAGATGAGGCGACTCGCGGCTGCCACATGTGTGTTGATCCTGCTGATCGCGGCGCGGCTGGCGGCAGACAGCATGTCCGGCGCGGGGCTGGTCGACGACGCCTACATCTTTCTCAGATACGCGGACAACGCCGCGCGCGGACTGGGAGCGGTCTTCAACCCAGGCGAGCGGGTGGAAGGGTACAGCTCGCCGCTCTGGCTCGGCATGCTCGTCGCGGCCGCCCACCTTCCCTGGGATCTGCCCGCCATAGCACGGTGGCTCGGCATCCTGCTCGGGATGCTCGTCCCCGTGGCCCTTTACGGGCTGGGCGCGCCGCTGATGCCGGAGCCAGGAGGTCGCCGGCTGCTTGCAGCAGGGGCCCTCGGCCTCGCCCTTGATCCTGCCAGCGCCTTCTGGTCGGGGTCGGGGATGGAGACGTCCCTGATGAGCCTGCTGCTGATCGTCACGGTGCTCCTGTTCCTTCGCGCCACACGGGGCGACGGATCGATGTGGGCGGCAGGATTCGGCCTGGCGCTTTCCAGTCTGGCCCGGCCGGAGGCGCTGGCGCTCGCTCCGCCGTTGTGGCTCGGCGCTCCGCGAGGCCGGCGCGTGGGGCTGATCGTGCCGATGGCTCTTCCGCTGCTTCACCTCATCTGGAGGATTGCCTACTACGGCTCCTGGCTGCCCAACACCTGGTACGCCAAGGCCGGTGTGCCCCTCGCGCCGCGTCTCATGGCGGGCGCGTGGTACGTGGGGAGCTTCGAGCTGGCCTGCGCCCCGATGTTGATCGGTATCGCCGCGGCGGCGGTGGCCTCGGCCCGGCGGCAGGAGGGCGCGGCGGCGATGCAATGGAAGGCGCCTTTCGCCGCGGTGGTCCTCTGGATCGGCGCCGTGGTCCTGGAAGGAGGAGATCACTTCGCGCTCTACCGGTTCCTGGTGCCGATTGTGCCGCTGCTGGTCTGGCTGCTGGCGCACTTCGCGGCATCGATACACGGCACGCGCAACGGCGCGGGCTCGTGGGTGGCCGCAGCGGTAATCCTCGCGCTGATGCTCGGCCAGGCGGTCATCCTGCTCACGGGCCGGGAGGCGGCGAAGGCGGCGCAGGAGGTGTCGATGGCCTCGGCGTGGGCCGAGGCCGGCCGCTGGCTCGGGCGCAGCGTGCCCCCCGACATGCAGCTTGCCTCGATCATGGTGGGGGCGATTCCCTATTATTCGCGCCTGCCCACCCTGGACCTTCTGGGCCTCAACGACCGCGAGATCGCGCGGCACGGCCGGATCGCTCCGGAGGCTGTCATCGGGCACCAGAAGCACCATCCCGATTACGTGCTGGAGCGCCAGCCAGACATCATCCTCTACCGCAGCGCGGGCTGGGCGGTCAGCCCGCCGGCGCCCGGCGGCGTTCCCGCCGGCGCCGAGTACGACTACGCCCTGCTCAGCCTGCTGGAGGATCCCCGCACGAGCCGCCTGTACACCACGGCTTCGTACCGCATGCCCAACGGCAAATACGTGGGGTTCATGGTGCTGCGGACCTCCCGCGAACGACTGCCTCAGGCCGAGTGAATGCCAGCCGGCCGAAGGTCGTCACCTTCGTGCCCGGGCGGGAGCCACGCGCGACACGGCGTAGCCCGCGGCCGAGAGTGAGTTGATCACCTCGGCGGCGTGCAGAGCGTTGCGGGTTTCCACCAGCAGCTCGATCTCGACGTTGCCCAGAGGGACGCTCCAGCCGGCGCGGCGGTGCACAACATCGAGCACGTTGATCTGGCGCTGCGCCATGTGCGAGAGGATCGCCAGCAGCCGGCCCGGCTTGTCGGGCACCTGGGCGCGCACCACCAGGTAGCGGTTCGAGCGCGACAGCCCCTGCTCCACCACGCGCGCGATCAGATTCAGATCGATATTGCCTCCCGAGATGACGGCGCAGACGCGGCCGTGCCTCGCCGGCACTCTTCCCGCAAGAAGGGCTGCGACTCCCACCGCCCCGGCCCCCTCGGCCACCAGCTTGGACTCCTCCACCAGCCTGACGATCGCCTCGCTGATCTCTTCTTCCGTGACCTCCAGCATCTCGTCCACATGGGCCCGGATGATGGGCAGGGTCACGTCCGAGGCCTTCTTGAATCTGATGGCATCGGCGATCGTCTCGGCGCGCGCCAGCGGCGCGGGGGCCCGGCCGCGCGAGCCGAAGGCGCGCGACACGGGAGCGGCCTGCTTTGCCTGGATGCCGATGATCGCCACCTTCGGGTTGAGCGCCCGGGCCGCCAGGGCGATGCCCGAGATCAGCCCGCCGCCGCCCACCGGCACCAGGATCGCGTCCAGATCGGGAAAGACTTCCAGGATCTCCAGAGCGATCGTCCCCTGCCCCGCCATCACGTCGCGGACTTCGTAGGCGTGCACGAAGGTCAGCCCGCGCCGGGCGCACAGATCGCTGGCTTCCTTGAACGCCTCCTCGAACGAGTCACCGTGCAGGATCACCTCGGCGCCGTGACCGCGTGTGCGCTCCACCTTGATGAGCGGGGTCTCCTGGGGCATCACGATCGTGGCGGGCAGGCCGATCATGCGGGCAGCCAGCGCCACCCCCTGCGCGTGATTGCCGGCCGAGGCGGCGATCACGCCGCGCCTCTTCGCCAGCCGCGCGATCCTGTTGTAGGCGCCGCGGATCTTGAACGAGCCAACGACGTGCAGATTCTCCGCTTTGAGGCGGACCTCCCGGCCGCTGAGGCGCGACAGCGGCGCGCAGGGCAGCAGCGGCGTGGGCTCCAGCCATCGTGAGAGCATGCGGCGGGCGTCGAGGATCTGCTCGAACGACGGCGCGCCCCGAACGGAATTACGGTTGCCCGACCCCCCCCGGGATGACCGCGCGGGCTTCTTCACCTGTTCTGCTCCGCGAGGAGCCTGGCGATCTTGCGCGCCGAGCCGGTCACCGGCAGCCGGTAACGACCCTCGGCCACCTCCTCCAGGCAGGCCCATCTCTGGCCGCTGTCCTGCCTGCGGCGTGCCGCCGTGGTCGCCTGGTAGACATCGATCCTGATGCGGTGATGCGTCACGGTGTGCCGGACCGATCCCACGCGGCGCGGGCGCCCGGCGCGCAGCCGGCGGGCGAGCCGTTGTGCGCACAGCTCGGCCGCGGCCGACTCCCGGGAAGGAAACTCCCACATCCCTCCCATCAGCCTGCCTGCATCCCTTCGAACCAGGAGGCAGTCGGCTCCGCTCCTCACGGCGACCGCCACCAGCTCCACCGGCACCGGCTCGCGGCGCGGCACGAGCTTCGGGATCCGATCGGTCGCGCGCATCCTGTGGGCGGCGCAGCAGCGCGCAATCGGACAGGAGCCGCAGCGGGGCTCGCGCGGCACGCACAGCGTCGCTCCCAGATCCATCAGCGCCTGGTTGAAGTCGGCCGCCTCGCCGGCAGGCATCAGGTCGATGACCCTGGCCTCGATCAATCGCCTTGTGGCGGCGCGCGAGGTGTCCTGCTCGATTCCGGCCAGCCGGGCGATGACGCGGATGACATTGCCGTCCAGCGCCGGATGGCGCAGCCCGTGGCCGATGCTCAGGATCGCCCCGGCCGTGTAGGGACCCACGCCGGGCAGCGCGCGCAGTGCGGCGTAGTCAGGTGGAATGTGCCCGCGGTGCTTGGTGACGACGAGCTGCGCGGTGGCGAGCATGTTCCGGGCGCGGTGGTAGTAGCCAAGCCCCGACCAGAGCGCCAGCACATCGTCTTCGCGCGCCCGGGCCAGCGTGCCAAGCGTGGGATACCGCTTCACGAAGCGGGTGAAGTAGGGCCCCGCCACGGCCACCGTGGTCTGCTGGAGCATCACCTCGGAAACCCAGACCCGGTAAGGATTCGGGTTGCGCCGCCAGGGCAGATCGCGCCCCTCGGCGCGGTACCAGGAGAGCAGATCGGCGGCGGCCTGCATCGGCGCGTAGTGTACTAGAATCGCTCGCATGCCCCCGACAGAAGCGCGGCCCGCGGATCTGATCTACGACTGGAACCAGGCCGGCGACGGCGCAGGACCCGGCCGGCGCATCGAGCTGGACGACGAGACCCTGCGCGACGGTCTGCAGGGCCCCTCGGTCACCGACCCGCCCATCGAGACCAAGAAGAAGATGCTGCGGGCCATGGACAGGCTCGGGATCGACACGGCCGACGTCGGCCTTCCGGGCGCGGGAGCCCGCGCCGTGGTGGATGTCTCCGCGCTGTGCAAAGAGATCGTCTCCGGGCGTCTGTCAATCCGGGCCAACTGCGCCGCCCGCACCATGGTCCGCGACGTCGAGCCGATCGCCCGGATCTCCCAGCAGGTGGGCCTGCCGATCGAAGCCTGCCTGTTCATCGGCTCGTCGGCCATCCGGCAGTACACCGAGAGCTGGTCGGTGGAGACGCTGCTGCGCCACTCCGAAGAGTCGATCAGCTTCGCCCTCAAGGAAGGCCTCGAGGTGATGTACGTCACCGAGGACACCATGCGCGCCCGGCCCGAGACCATCCGGACGCTCTACACCGCGGCGATCCGGCTGGGCGCGCGCCGCGTCTGCCTGACCGACACGGTGGGGCATGGCACTCCCGCCGGGGTGCGCAGCCTGGTGAGATTCGTCTTCGACGTCATCAAGGAGACGCGAGCCGAGGTGAAGCTGGACTGGCACGGCCATTCCGATCGGGGGTTGGGCCTGGCCAACACGCTGGCCGCAATCGAAGCTGGCGCGCACCGCGTCCACGGCTGCGCCCTGGGGATCGGCGAGCGGGCCGGCAACACCCCCATGGATCAGGTCCTGGTTAACCTCAAGCTGCTGGGCTGGATCGATCGCGACCTGACGAGCCTCGGCGAGTACTGCCGGCTGGTCTCGGAAGGGTGCCGCGTTCCGATTCCCAGTAACTACCCCGTGGTGGGAAGCGACGCGTTCGAGACCGGCACGGGAGTCCACGCCGCCGCCGTCATCAAGGCGCTGCGGATGAACGACGCCTGGCTGGCCGACCGCGTCTACTCCGGCGTGCCGGCCTCCGACTTCGGCTTCGCCCAGCGGATCCGGATCGGCCACATGTCGGGCAAGTCAAACGTCATCTTCTGGCTCGAGCAGCACGGCTTGCCGGCCACCGACGATGTGGTGGAGCGGATCTTCGCCGCAGCCAAGAGCAGCACCCGCCTGCTCGAGGACGACGAGCTGATGGCGCTGGCAAAGGGAGCCTGACGCAGTGCTGCGCTACGGCCCCGTGCCGGTCGATCCACCGCTCATCCTGGCCCCCATGGCGGGAGTGACCGATCGCTGCTTCCGCAAGGTGATCAAACGGGTGGGCGGCGCCGGCCTGGTCTCCATGGAGTTCATCAGCAGCGAGGGGATCGTGCGCGGCAACGAGCGCACGATGAACATGATGGCTTTCGCGGGAGAGGAGCGTCCGCTGGCCATCCAGATCTACGGCAGCCGCAAGGAGAGCATGGCCCGCGCCGCGGAGATCGTCCAGGAGATCGGCGCCGATGTCTGCGACATCAACATGGGCTGCCCGGCAAACAAGATACTCAAGGGGTGCGCCGGCGCGGCCCTGATGGGAGACCTGGCTGTCGCCGAAGAGATCATCGCCGCCGTGCGGCGCGTCCTGACCATCCCGCTGACGGTGAAGTTCCGCGCGGGACTCTCCGAGGATCGCCTCAACTACCTGGAGCTGGGGCGCATCTGCCAGGACAACGGTGTCGCGGCAGTGGCGCTGCACCCGCGCACCGCCAGGCAGTTCTACACCGGCCGCGCCGACTGGAGCCGGATCGCCCGGCTCAAGGAGGCGCTGTCGATCCCGGTGGTGGGAAATGGCGATGTGACCACCCCGGAGGAGGCCGTGGCGATGCGGCGCGAAACGGGGTGCGACGCCGTGATGATCGGGCGCGGCTCGATGCTCAATCCCTGGATCTTCCGCCAGACTGCCAACCTGCTCGCGGGCGAGACCCCTTACCAGCCCACCCTGGCCGATCGGCGCCGGCTCATCTTCGCCCACTTCGAGATGATGAAGGACTTCGAGAACCGCAAGCAGGCCATCGGCAAGATGCGCACCTTCACCGGCTGGTACACGCGCGGGCTGCCTCACGGAAGGCTCCTGCGCCAGAAGATCCAGTCCCTGGAGACTCCCGACAGTTTCTTCGATGAGTTCGGCCGGTTCTTCGAGATGCTCGAGGCCGAGCAGGCGGCCGGCAACCTAGCGCCGATGGAAGCGGCCTGACCTGGCCCGCATTCCTCACCAGATTTCTGCTGCGACCGCGGATCTGCTCGCCATGCCGGGCGTCCTCGCGGCTCGGCCACTCAACGTATCGTCAAGATACGCCTCGCGGCCTCGCCGCTGCGGTTGCCCGGCCTGAC